>Ga0116193_1003377_pt1 | contig 11546 bp, 8 predicted proteins | sample AD_UKC115_MetaG_FD_89892 | JGI IMG/M metagenome (GOLD analysis project Ga0116193, IMG submission 89892) | Active sludge microbial communities of municipal wastewater-treating anaerobic digesters from Hong Kong - AD_UKC115_MetaG | ecosystem: Engineered > Bioreactor > Anaerobic > Digestate | place...
AAATCTTTAATTTTATCAATAATTATTCTGCCAATAGTTCCATCATTCATACTATTACGATTAAGATCTTTACCTCGATATTCTCTACGATTATACATACTTGCTTCTGGTGCTGCAAAAGGTATTACATATATAGTACCATTTAAACTGCACTTTCTCAATTTATTTATTAACATTAAAGCAGCAATTTGGGAGGGTAACTCATCACCATGCATTCCTGCAATAATCATTAATTTTAAATCCCCTGAACCTAATTTAACAATACTTGTACCTTTAATAGCTTCTTTTAAAATAAGTTTAGTAGTTGGTGTGTTAGAAATATTAGAGTAAAGATTTTTATTTGCAGCTATATAACCTCCAGATTCAGAGCATATTTGAGTTATATTAAAATTATTATCATAATTAAAAATAGATTCATGATTTAAACCTGTATTTTCATTCATTTTATTACTTGAAACCATTTTTACAACTCATAAATATAATATTGAAAATTCTTGGAAGAATAATTAATCACCAATTTATAAAAAATACTATATAAGCTAATCTAAAAAATTTTAGATAATAAATTTCATAAAATTAATATTAACATTATAAAGTTAAAAATACTATAATTAATAATATTATATAATAAGAAGGTAGATTATATTGGAAAAATATATTTCAAAACTCATAGAACTTGTAAATGATGAAAGAAAAGCAGAAATAAGTGCTATGAAAAATGAAATTAAAAGATTAAGCCCTTATCAAAGAGAAAAAAAGGGACGAGCAATAAACAACCTAAAAGGAAAATCACTAGGAAAAGAATTAGGTTATAATATAATCCAATATGGTAGAAAAGAAATTATAGATACAGAAATAAATGTAGGTGACCTTGTATTAATTAGTAAAGGAAACCCATTAAAAAGTAATTTAACAGGAACAGTAACAGAAAAAGGCGGAAGATTTATAAAAATATCCCTTGAAGATGTTCCTAACTGGGCTATTAAAAAAAGAGTAAGAATAGATTTATATGCAAGTGATATTAGTTTTAGAAGAATGGAAGAAAACCTAAAAAAATTAAGCCCCTATGGTAAAAAGGCATTAAACATTCTACTAAAAAAATATACCCCCTCAAAAAAAACTAATAACATTAAATTAAACCAATTTAAAGACACTTTACTTAATAAATCCCAAAAAATTGCTATAGAAAACGCTTTAAATACTCATGATTTCTTCTTAATTCATGGTCCTTTCGGAACTGGAAAAACTCGAACATTAATTGAATTAATATACCAAGAAGGTTTATTAAATCATAAAATCTTAGCAACAGGTGAAAGTAACACTAGTGTAGATAATTTATTGGAAGGCTTAACAAAAAAATCAGACTATTATAAAAGTGAAAAAGATTTAGTTTATACAAGATTAGGACACCCCCAAAGAGTTTCTAAACAAAATATTAAATATTCTTTAGCTTATAAAGCCGAACAACATCCAATGAATGAACAAAAAGAAGAAATTCAAAAAATCATTAATGAAAAACAAGAGATTATGGAAACATTGATAAAACCTATACCTAGATATAGAAGAGGTTTTAGTGATGAGGAGATAATTAGAAATGCTAAAAATAATAAGTCATCAAGAGGTATTGATGCTAAAACCATGCAATCAATGGCTAAATGGCTTGAAATAAATTATGAAGTTGAAGATTATTATAATCATATTGAAAGTATAGAAAATGAAATTATCAAAGATATTATAAAAAATAGTGATGTTATATTATCAACAAACTCATCAGCAGCTTTAGAATATATTGAAAATATAATTTTTGATGTTGCTATAATTGATGAAGCATCACAAGCTAGTATCCCCAGTGTTTTAATCCCTATATCTAAAGCTAAATGTTTCATTTTAGCAGGAGATCATAAACAATTACCTCCAACAGTTATTAGTAATAAAACTAAAGATTTTCAAATAACATTATTTGAAAAATTAATAGTTTCCCATCCTGAAAAATCTTCATTACTTAATTTCCAATATCGTATGAATGAAAAATTAATGATTTTTCCTAATTTAGAATTTTATGATAATAAGTTGTTTAGTGATGATTCTATTAAAAATATATCTTTAAAAGATTTATCTAGAAAATCTTTGAGTTTAGAAGATAAAAAGATTTTAGATAATAAAAAATTTGATAGTAAATTAATTCAAAGAATAAATAATATTAATAGTCTTTTAGAAGATAGTGATTATCCTTTTTTATTTTTAGATACTTCTTTAATTAAAAGAAATATGGAAGAGCATTTTAAAGATTCTAGTTCTGTACATAATAAGACGGAAGCTCAACTTATAGGAATAATTGTTAATAATTATTTGAAATGGGGTTATATTAAAGAAGATATTGGTGTTATTAGTCCTTATATGGACCAAGTTGAGTATTTAAAGAATTTAGTTCCTGTAGAAGTTAAAACTGTTGATGGTTTTCAGGGTAGAGAAAAGGAAATTATTATAATTTCTAATGTTAGAAGTAATAGAGAGAATACTGTTGGTTTTTTAAAAGATATTAGACGTTTAAATGTTGCTATTACTCGTTCAAAGCGTAAATTGATTATTGTTGGAGATAGCAGTACTTTGAAGTTTGATAGTACTTATAATGATTTGATTGATTATTGCAAAGTTAATGATTCTTTTAAAGTTTTATGATTTTAGACTTTTAGGTATGCCTAAGTTTATATATTAAGAAGTTTAATTATAACTATAGTTATAAAATTATTTTTATTTTTTAAAAATTTAAAAATAAATTTTTAGGTAAGCCTAAACTTTTATATACTATGAAGTTTAACTACTAATTGTGAGCAAAAATTTATACACAACAAAACACACGTTTTTGTATCTCACAAAAAAATCTCTTAATTGATGAAAATTAAAATAAAATCTTCGCTCAAATAAAAAAAACCTTGATAAACACACATATCCCATATTAAAATCAAAGACTTTTTTCTCTTTTTAAAATCATCAATTAAGGGACTTTTTTCTCTGCTAAAAAAATACTATTTTTAAAAAAAAATTATACTAAAAAAAACTACTTCTTATATACCTTATAAATAATATTAATTACAAAATAAAAATCATAATATTATAAATTTTAAAACATTCTAAAAAAACAAAAGGCAGTGAATATAAATGGATAAAGTCGTATTAGCATTCAGTGGTGGATTAGACACCACAGTATGTGTTAAATTATTAGAAGAAAAATATAATTATGAAGTAATAACCGCATGTGTTGACGTTGGCCAACCAGAAGAAGAATTACAAAAATCTCAAACCTCTGCTGACAAAATAAACACAGGCAAACATTATATAATAGATGCAAAAGACGAATTTGCAAATGATTACATAGCAAAAGGAATAAAAGCAAACGCAGAATATGAAGGATACCCTTTAAGTACTGCATTAGCAAGACCCCTAATTGCATTAAAAATAATTGAAATAGCAGATAAAGAAGGAGCCACAGCAATAGCCCACGGATGTACTGGAAAAGGAAACGATCAATTCAGATTCGAATCAATCATAAGAGCAATGTCTGATTATGAAATCATTGCACCAATAAGAGAATTAAACCTAACCAGAACAGAAGAAGTAGAATATGCTAAAAAACATAACCTCCCACTAGCTTCCGATAAAATATACAGTGTCGATGAAAACATTTGGGGAAGATCCATAGAAGGAGACCTCCTAGAAGATCCTAAAAACGAAGCACCAGAAGATATCTACGCATGGACTGCATCTGCAGAAGACGCATTAGACACACCACAAAAAGTTGCAATCGAATTCGAAGAAGGAGTACCAATAGCTATAAACGGAAAAATGATGCCATTAATCGACATCATCAAAGAAGCAAACAAAATAGCTGGAGAAAATGGTGTTGGTAGAGTAGATACCATTGAAAACAGAATGATTGGACTTAAAAGCAGAGAAATTTACGAAGTACCTGGAGCTAAACTATTAATCAGTGCACACAAAGCATTAGAAGAATTAGTTTTAACTACCGATGAAATAAGATTTGCTGAATATATGAGCACATTATACGCAGACCTTGTTTACAAAGCTCTCTGGCAAGAACCATTAAAAGAAGATATGGACCAAGCAATTGATAACATGCAAAGAAGAGTATGTGGAAAAGTAGTTATGAAAGTATTCAAAGGAAATATACACCCATTAACAAGAGAATCAGACTTTAGCTTACACGATATCGAACAAATTACATTTGAAGATAAAGAAACTGACCAACGTGAAGTCGAAGGTATGATTAAATACCATGGAATACAAGCTGCTAATTATCAAAAGCTAAACCAATAAAAACTTAAAAAAAATTCTTTAAAAAAATAATAACTTGAAAAAAAGTTATTATTTTAACTTTTTCTTTATTACTTATTTTTTCACATTAATTTTAAATTAAAAATATATAACATATTAATCTTGTTTTAATAATATTTAACATCTTTATAAATGTTCTAATTTTTTTTAAAACATTATTAAACCTACTAACATTCAATAAATATAAATAACATGAAAAATTTTAATAAATATGAATAGCATGCGCTAATTACATATCACCCCCTTTACGTATGTTTTTTTTAAAGTAGATTAAACCTTTTAAACGCATGCTATTCTATCAAATATAACTAATTTTAATTAAATTTTCAAAAAGTTTAAAAAAAATCATTTACAAAAAGATAATAAATATAATTATTAAAAATAATGAAAAAGAGGGATAAATTATGAATCCAGAACATATTGGAGATTTAGTAAATGAAAAAGATGTAAAATGCCCACAATGTGGAGGAGAAATGAAAAAAACTCCTTCTAAAAATCCAAAAACAAAATTCAAATGCAAAAATTGTGGATATGAATTATAAAACAAAACAAATACTTGTATTTTACTTATTAACTACCCACAACCCATGCCCTGGACAAATTAAATAATCTTTAAATTTATTTAAAACTTCTTTTCTACTAATAATTGCCTTTTCAGAATCAACATTAACACTGGTCATTAAATAGGGAGCAATTAAATTAAATTCTTCTTGATCTTTAGAAAATCCTTTTATATTAACAAATATATCCCCAGTAAAAACAATTTTCAACTTTTCTAAGACAATAATTATTTCACCTTCAGCATGACCTGCAATACCTTCAAAAATTTCAAAACACAAATCTTCAAAATTTAATTCTCCAATTTTAGAAAATATTAAATTATCATTTTTCTTACCAATCATATGGACCTTATCCATTTTAGGAGGGGTGTAATTTGTAATAATTTTATCAATCTTAAAATAAGGTTTATGAATAGGATGTTGGAATCTATAATTATCCTTACCCTCATTCTCAAGTTTAAAATTTTCATAAGAACTTTCACTAACATAAACATTATCAAACAAATTAACTAAACCCGCATGATCCATATCAGTATGAGTTAAAATAATATCTTTATTCTTATCCTTAAAATCAGGTACCAAATCATTAAAAATTGACACCATTTCATCTTCAAAACATGCAAACCCAGAATCAATAAATAAAAGATTATCCCCACTATCAAAAATATAAACATTACTTCCACAAGGAGGTTCAATTAAATATAAATCTACATCATCAGTAACTTTCTTTTTATAAATTTCCGGGATAAAATTATCACCATGATGATTAATTATAAACATTACAAACTTACGAATATATTCAAAAGTTTTAAATGGTTTTTCATCCTTTTGATCTAAAATTTGCATGATTTTATTAGAATTAATAATAAAATTATTAGTTTCCTCTTGAGTTAAAGATAATAAATTTCTCATTTCATCAGCAAAACTTATATAAAAAAGTGTATTATCCAAAGATTTATCAGTTACATCATAATCAAGAATTTTAACTTCACAAATTTGACTTAATTCATCCAAAAGATGTTTAATATCATTGGAATCTTCAATTATAAAACCAAGATTAAAAACTTGACTATCAGAATCATTATCTAAAAAGTTCACATAAGAAATATTAATATTATACTTGTTTAAAATTTTTAAAACCGGGCTAACATTACTTAAAATATCAGAATATATTAATTGAATTAAAATAAATTTACTATCATCTTCAATATCAATTAAATATCCTAAATCTTTAAGTTCATCTTCAATTATTACCAAATTCTCTTTAGAAGCGGATACTTCTAAAAAAAGAGTGTGTAAATCAACAACTTTATTAAAATTTGCCCTAATTAAAGTTCCTCCATTATTTAAAACTGAATTATTAGCTTTCAAAAAAACACCTGCTTTATCAGGCATTTGAAGAATATAAGTTTTTTTCATAACTACACCTCTAAATAAAAAAAAAACATTACTTCATTGATTTAAAGAAAAATTTAAAGATTTTTCTAAAATTTTAATTTCATCTAAACTATTTTCGCATTTATAAACAAGAATTTCAACACCTTTATTGTAAGCTTCATTTAAAACTTCAGCAAATTTAGGATCATTTTCCCAATTAGGCCTAAATTTATTCCCATTAGGATGTTGAATTAAAAAAAACACAACTGCCCTATATCCTCTCTCTTTAAGATTAATTAATTCATTTAAATGTTTTCTCCCTCTTTCTGTAGGAGCATCTGGAAATTGTGCTAAACCATCTTTTATTAATGTTACTCCTTTTACTTCCACATAACATTCTTCAACAAGTTCTTCATCAATATTTTTACCTAAATATATGTCAATACGAGAATTATCAACAGTTTTCTCCCTCTGAAGAACATCATACCCCTGAAGTTCTTTTATTTTACCGCCTTTTATAGAATTAAATACTATTTCATTAGCTTGTTGAGAAAATAAACTTACTAAAACACCATTATTCAATACAAAGTGTAAAGAAAATTTTGTTTTTCTTTTAGGATTATCACTTGGAAGAAGATAAACCTTAGCATTAGGTACTAAAAGTTCCTTACATCGCCCAGTATTCGGTACATGAGCTTCAACCAAAATTCCATCAACTTCAACTTCGGCAATAAAACGATTAGGTCTATTTTTAAAAATACCTTCAACATAACTATTCATTAAAGCCCTTCCATCACTTTACCAATAAATTCAGCTAAATTAGAAGCAGCATAACCATAACCATATTTTTCCATAGCTAAATCTCCAGCCTTACCATTTAAAAAAGTAGCTAAAGAAGCTGCATCAAAAGGATTTAAACCTTGTGATAATAATCCTGCAGTTAAACCCGCCAATGAATCACCAGTTCCACCAACAGTCATCCCAGAATTTCCAGTATTATTGATTTTCACTTTATTATCTTGGAATATAAAATCAGATTCTCCTTTAACAACAGTAACTCCAGAAATTGAATTTGATACAGCCTGTAAAATATTCAGTTTATCATTAACGGTTTGAAAATCTAATTTATCAAATTTCATACTTACATCATCTAAGTTAAGGCCCTCAGAATAAATAACATCTTCATAAAATTGTTTAAACTCATTATTATGAGGAGTTAATATAACATCTTCTCTTTTAGCTATAATTTTTCGTTCAACTAATTTTAAAGCATCCGCATCTAATACTATTGGTTTTTTAATTTTATGAGCAAGAATATTGAATAATTTTTTAGTTTCATCTATTTGACTTGCCCCTGGACCAATAAGAACTGCATCAACATTTTCTACTAATTTTAAAATTTCTTCTTGATTATTTAAATTAAGATAATCTCCTTCCATACCATGCACTATAAAATCAGGAGCATAAGACTGAATAGGAATAACAGCAGGTTCAGGTGTTGCAATATGTACAAGATCAACACCACTAGCAATAGCAGCCATTCCTGCTAATCCTGGAGCACCAGAATATTCTTTACTGCCTCCAATAATAAGTAAACTACCATTATTTCCTTTATGAGAATCATCAAATCTATTTTTAAGTTTTAATAAATCCCCATCTCCAACATAAAGTTCTGCTTCAATTGGAATTCCAATATCACAAGTGATTAATCCACCAACATACTCCTCATCAGCTTTTTTAACACCACTTTTTACTTTATGAAAACCAACTGTATAATCTGCTTTAACACTTATATCTTCAACTTCACCAGTTAAAGGATTTAATCCAGAAGGAACATCTATAGCAATTTTTAATGAGTTGGACTTGTTAATCACTTCAATTGCATGTCTTTCCTTAGGGCGTAAGTTTCCTTTAATCCCAGTACCTAAAATACCATCAATAATAATTGATTCATTAAATTGATTATTGAAAGCAATATCCAATTTATCAATATCACTAGAATCATTTAAATAAATAATATTTAAACGTGAAACTTTAGGATTCAAATTACGCAAGATTTTTAAATTTAAAAGAGCATCTTTAGACTTAATTTCATCATCTTTTTTCAAAAGATATAAATCTACAGTAAAACCTCGATTAAGTAAATGACGAGCAGCAACAAAACCATCACCACCATTTCCCCCAGAACCTGCAAAAATATTTATTTTAACTGGTTTAGAATAAGTGAAAGTTGAAAGGGTTGCTACCTCATCTGACAATGATTTTCCAGCATTTTCCATTAAACAAAGTCTTGAAAGACCTAAATATTCACAGTTAAAGTCAGTTACTTGCATATCTATTGGATCCATAATTTTCACCTGAATTATTAATATTAAAACAAAATTAAAACATGAAATTTATTATATATTATGTTAAGAAAAGTATTTAATTTAATCTTTTTATATAAATAATTATAATATTATTTAAAAAAAATATTCTAGGACTAAAACCCATGATATATCAACATATAACAAAAAGTTTAATGGACGTCATAGACACCTACAAATTAAGAAATGGTTTAATAGTAATAATTTTCATTATATTATATGGAGAAGTAGGTTCAATTTTAATCATGGAACTAGATCCTTTTGAAGCATTATATTTTACAGTTATAACCATAGCCACAGTAGGATATGGGGATATAGTACCTGTTACAATTTTACAAAAATTATTTTCAATGAGTTTATCTCTTGCAGGAATTGTAGTTATAGCCTATATCATTACCACTATCCTTACAAATATATCAGAGGGTATGGAAGAAGTTAGAAGTGGTGCAATAATGAGAAAAAAAGTCGCTAATCTTAAAGAGCATTACATTTTATGTGGATATGGAAGAGTCGGAAGCGTAATATTAAAAGAATTAAAAGAAAGAAATCAAAATGTATTAATAATTGAAAAAAATCACGAAACTGTTGAAAAATTGGAAGAAGATGAAGATTTACTAGTTATTAATGGAGATGCAACAGATACTGATCTTTTAAAGAAGATAAATTTAGATAAAGCTTATGGAATGATTGTAGCAACTGGAAGTGATGTTGACAATCTATTTATTGTTTTAACAACACGAGAACTAGCTCCAGACCTTTGGATAGTATCTAGAGCAAGTTATTCTGAGAATATTAAACGTTTAAAAAATGCAGGATCAAATGAAGTAATATCCCCAGAAGCTAGTGGAGGATCTGAACTTTATTATGCTGCAGTAACACCCAAAATGGTTAAAATAACATGCAAACATCATGTTAAAGATATTGCAACTGAAATGAAAATAGTTTTAGATAATAACTGTAACATAGAAGATATTGAATATGATTTTCCAGGAATAAAAGAACCTTTAGTGCGTAAAATTGGTGTTATAAAAAAAGAAAATTATGGAAAATACAACGATTACTTAAATTCAAATCTTGCAGCATCAAAATCAATTAAAAACATTTATAAATCAGTGGGAGGACTTCATTCACATAAAATTTCCGGAAGTAGTAGTGAAGACCTTAACAAAACAATCCAAGAGTTAAATAAAAAAGGTTTCATATTAGGAATCAATTTAAATGATGAAGAAATCTTAAAATTAACTAAAGAATATGCTAATGAGATTTTTGAAGAACAAGAAAATAATTGTAAAATTGATTATTAAAAACTGTATAAAATTAATAAAATAAAAAAAAAGAAAAAATTCAAGATTTATTATTTAAAATAAATCTTGTAAGTTAATTTTATAAGCACCTAAGTTTCCACCAAAGTTACCTGCACTGATTTGGAGTACTCCATCAACATTACAAGCAGCTTCAATACCTTGTTTCATAGCTTCTTTAACTGAATCTTCATCTACACCATCAATAACAATTTCCATTACACCAAAAACATCATCAGGTATATCACTATCTACTTTATCTTTTAATGTTACACACATTTTTTCATTAGTAGATGCATTTAAGAATTCATAATTGTTACATCCAACTTTAGAACCAGAAGCAACCATACCTCCAGGGAATGGAGTTATTACTCCAGGAACATTGTGAATTGCATCAACAGCTGCTTCAGCTGCTACAACTGCACTCATTTTACTATTTGCTAAAATAAAGAAGTTTCCTCCAGCTACACCTTCTTTATATCCGAAAGCAGATTCTACTAAGAAATCACCAGACATTATAGGGATAGAGTGGATTTTTCTTCCATCAATATCTAATACTTCTTCGAATCCATCACCGAAGAATTTTAATTTATTACCAGTTTTTAATACATCTTCAGATTCAAGACAGTTAAATACTGCTGTGGTAGGAGCTGTTAAAATTCCCATACCAATTCTTTCCATTAATTCATGATCTAAAGCTTTTTTACCACCTTGACAAATCATTATTGTATATCCTGGTCTTCCATCTGGAGTTTCTGCAGGAGGAACATAACCGTCAATTCCTGCTTCAGCAGGACAACCTATAACAGAGGTACCATATCCAGTAGCTTCTGTAGCTGCAATTTTAGCTAAATTTTTAGTTGCTGCTGTTATAAGCATTCTTGTTACTTTAATTCCAAAACCTTCTGCATAAGTATCTTTAATATCTACACCATTTATTTCCATTCTTTCACCATTGATTTAATATTAAATAAATAGATTCAAAATTACATTTACTAAAAAAATGTATTAAATATTAAGTGAATAATTCACTTTTAATATAATTATAATATAATTATAACAAATTTTTAGTAAAAATATAATTTCATCACTAAAATTTATAATTTATAAATAAAATAAAGTTTTCTATTTAATTTCTATAAAAAAAATTATTTAAAAAAAAAGTTTTGATTAATTTTTAATCATCTTTCTCATCAGAATCCCAAGAACTAACATCACCAAAAAATCTGTAAAATTCATTAGTATTTTTGGAATTACTCTTTTTATTATTTGAATTAGTAAAATCTGAAGTTTTTGCAGATTCTTCATCCTCTTCAAATTGAGAACTTTCTTCATCAGTTTTATTAATGTCTTCACCCTCAATACTGGAACTTGTAATTTTATCAAGAACATCAGATCCATAGAATGGTAAAACTAAAAATCCAATAATTGTTGTCATCCAAAAAGAAATCAATCTTTCAATAACTGTTGCTGCTGCACTTATAGAAGGAGATATTCCAGAAGTTGCATATAATAAAATCATTACACCATCTACAGCACCTAAACCTCCAGGTAATGCTGGAATCATACCAATTAATGAAGCGACAATA
>Ga0116193_1003378_pt1 | contig 11545 bp, 8 predicted proteins | sample AD_UKC115_MetaG_FD_89892 | JGI IMG/M metagenome (GOLD analysis project Ga0116193, IMG submission 89892) | Active sludge microbial communities of municipal wastewater-treating anaerobic digesters from Hong Kong - AD_UKC115_MetaG | ecosystem: Engineered > Bioreactor > Anaerobic > Digestate | place...
TGCCATTGACGAGGCACACTGCATATCGGAATGGGGTCATGATTTCAGGCCGGAATACCGGCGGATACGGCCCATCGTCCAGGAAATAGGTCCCGCACCCATCATTGCTCTTACCGCGACAGCCACGGCCAAGGTTCAGCACGACATTCAGAAAAACCTGGGAATTCTCGATGCCAAAGTGTTCAAAGCTTCATTCAACCGGCCTAACCTTTATTACGAGGTGAGGCCCAAGGTCAAACCGGAATCACAGATTATCCGTTTTATCAAGGAAAATCCCGGGAAATCTGGCATCATATACTGTCTGAGCAGGAAAAAGGTGGAAGAGTTGGCCGAGACCTTGCGCATCAACGAGATTAAAGTCCTCCCTTACCATGCAGGGATGGATGCCGCAACCCGGTCAATGAACCAGGATAAGTTCCTCATGGAGGAGGTGGATGTGATGGTGGCCACCATCGCTTTCGGAATGGGCATCGATAAGCCCGATGTGCGGTTTGTGATCCATTACGACATTCCCAAGAGCCTCGAAGGATATTACCAGGAAACCGGAAGGGCCGGCCGCGACGGGGGAGAAGGCAAATGCATCACTTTTTACAGTTACAAGGATATTCAGAAACTCGACAAGTTCATGCACGGCAAGCCCGTCGCCGAGCAGGAAATCGGACGGCAACTGCTGTTGGATACCGTTTCATATGCCGAAACAGCCATTTGCCGCAGAATAATTCTATTGCACTATTTCGGTGAGAAATATGAGTCGGACAACTGTGGTAACTGCGACAACTGTCTGAATCCCAAAGAGATTATTGAAGCAAGTGATGAGGTGACCCGCGCACTGGAAGCGATCCTGGAAGTAAAGGAAAAATACAAGGCAGAGCATATAGCCGACATTCTGGTCGGAAAGGATACTGCGGCAGTAAAATCGTTTCATCACGATGAGCTGGAATCTTTCGGATCGGGCGATGACCATGACGAGCATTTCTGGAATGCCGTATTCAGGCAATCAATGGTAGCCGGATTGATTTCAAAGGACATAGAAAATTACGGATTGTTGAAGATTACCCCTTTGGGAAATGAGTTTCTCCGGAATCCTAAACCTTTCCAGCTGGTTAAGAACCACCGTTATGAAGACGAAGAAGATGAATCCCTGACGGGCGCTCCTACCGGAGGTTCCGGCGGAGATCCCGAACTTTTCAATATGCTGAAAGAACTCAGGAAAAGCCTGGCTAAAAAATTGAACCTGCCGCCCTTTGTCATTTTCCAGGATCCTTCCCTGGCCGATATGTCCATTCAATACCCGATTACCCTGGATGAAATGCAGAAGATACAAGGTGTCGGACAGGGGAAGGCACAGCGGTACGGAAAAGAATTTGTGGCACTGATTAAAAAATATGTGGAGGAGAACGAAATCGAAAGACCCCAGGATCTGGTGGTAAGAACAGTGGCCAATAAATCAAAAATTAAAATCTATATCATCCAGAGTATCGACCGGAAGATCTCACTCGAGGATATTGCAGAATCCAAAGGAATTGAATTTACCGAATTGCTGTCGGAGTTAGAAGCCATTGTAAACGCCGGCACCCGCATCAACATTGACTATTATATCAATGAAGAGCTGGACGAAGACAGCCAGGAGGAGATTTTTGATTATTTCAGGGAAGCACAGGACGATTCCGTTGAAGCTGCTGTGGCCGAGCTGGGAGAAGCCAACTATACAGCCGAGCATATCCGTCTCATGCGGATCAAATTCCTTTCCGACATGGGTAATTGATAACCTTTTATACTTCAGGGAACAGCGATTAAAGTAACAATGAAGCGTAAAGCTCCTTTTTTTCAGATTAAAGAAAAATAGTACTTTTGCGCGAAATTTGAAAACGATGTCCACAATTAACCATTCAGACTATAAAGTAGCCGATATTACCCTGGCTGAATTTGGCAGAAAAGAGATAGACATAGCCGAAAAGGAGATGCCGGGTTTAATGTCCATCCGCAAAAGATACGGTAGCTCCAAACCGTTAAAAGGTGCCAGAATTACCGGAAGCCTTCATATGACCATTCAGACGGCCGTATTGATTGAAACCCTGTCGGAACTGGGTGCAGAGGTACGTTGGGCAAGTTGCAACATCTTTTCCACCCAGGACCACGCTGCGGCGGCGATTGCCAAAGCAGGGATCCCGGTTTTTGCCTGGAAGGGCGAGAGCCTGGAAGAATACTGGTGGTGTACCGAACGGGCGCTCGATTTCGGCAACGGAACAGGTCCCAACCTTATCGTCGATGACGGAGGAGATGCTACCTTAATGGTCCACCGAGGGGTGGCTGCCGAAAAAGATGCATCTGTTTTGGACCAGCCTGCCGAAGGGGAAGACGAAAAACAGCTCAACCTGATTCTGAAGCGGATCCTGAGGGAACAACCTGGACGCTGGACCAATGCAGCCAGGGAAATCAAAGGGGTATCGGAAGAGACCACTACCGGAGTGCACCGGCTTTACCAGATGAAAGAAGAAGGTAAACTTCTTTTCCCTGCCATCAATGTGAATGATTCGGTGACCAAATCCAAGTTTGACAACCTCTATGGTTGCCGGGAATCCCTGGCTGATGGCATCAAGCGGGCTACCGACGTGATGATTGCCGGCAAAGTGGTCGTGGTGGCCGGGTATGGAGATGTCGGCAAAGGCTGTGCCCGCTCAATGCGTGGATATGGAGCACGGGTTATTGTAACCGAAATTGACCCGATATGTGCACTGCAGGCAGCTATGGAAGGTTTTGAAGTGAAAACCATCGAAGATGCGCTTCCAGAAGGTAATATTTTCGTCACTACCACCGGAAACAGGGATGTCATCACTGCCGAACATCTTTCCGGGATGAAAGATCAGTCGATTGTGTGCAATATCGGCCATTTTGATAATGAAATCCAGGTTGCTTTACTTGAAAAATGGCCCGGAATCCAAAAACTGAACATCAAACCTCAGGTTGATAAATATATATATCCCGACGGACATTGCATATTCCTGCTTGCGGAAGGCAGGTTGGTAAACCTGGGTTGTGCTACCGGTCACCCTTCTTTTGTGATGAGCAACTCCTTCACCAACCAGTCACTTGCACAAATGGATCTCTGGCAGAACACCTATGAAACAGATGTATACCGGCTCCCGAAAAAGCTTGACGAAGAGGTTGCCAGGCTGCATCTTGAACAACTGGGCGTTCGACTTACCCGCCTGACCGAAGAGCAGTCCCGGTATATAGGCGTTCCCCCGGAAGGACCTTATAAACCGGAACATTACAGGTATTGATCTTCTTCCGGAACGTACGCTTCCGGAGTCCGATCTGCCCTTTTCCCATGGGGCAATCCGGCCTGTTTCCGGGCTGTCTGCCGATCATCCCGGAAGAGTAATTTAGTTGTATATATGCAGCTTATTCCCTGCCACCGAAACGTGGTATGGTTGCAGGGGATGGGTGGCAGGTCCGGAGGAGGGGTAGGCGCTGCCTGTGAGAATAAACTGAGATCCGCAGCAGGGGCAGGTTCCAAGCAGCCCTTCATTTTTCAGGATACAGCTCTGGCTCACTTCATGAGTGCAGGCGGCATCAAATGCATAGTAGCTTCCGGGATATTCACAGTATACAATGACACCACCAAATCCCGCCCCACGGAAGAGTACGGAATTTCCTGTAACAGTGAGATCGTTCACGATACTCAGATCGATGGTAAAAGAAACGGTGACATAAGGAATGACCCGGTTCTCATCCTCGTCGCATGAAAGCACGCACAACCCGGCCAACAGCCCCAAAAATAAAATCTTGCGCCAGTGTAACATTCCGGTGTTCTTTTTTTTGGTATTTTTATATCCTTAACAACGAAAATAGCGGATTAATATTTTAAAATGAAATTTTTTGCCTCCGTATGGATGATATAACAATAATTGTGCTTACGCTTATTCTTACAGTTGTGGCTGCGGTCAGCCAGAATAAAAAGAAAAGAACGCAACCGCCGGCAGGCAAGGGTGGTGATTTCTGGAAATATATCCTGGAAGGAGAGGAGGCAATTCCTGCGATTGAACCCGATGAAGCGAAGCGGCCGGAGAACCTCTCCAGGAGAAATACAGTTCCTGAATCTTCCCGATTCCAGAAAAGCATGGCGACTGGTGATGCAGAGGAGGGCATCCGGAACGAAACTGTGGAAGGGATACTCAACCGGAGAGGACCGGAAACGGAAGAAAACGCTGATCATGAAATACTTATGGAGGATTTCTCATTGCGGAAGGCATTGGTCTGGTCGGAAATTTTGAATCCGAAATATTTATCAACAGACTGATCCTGTTGTATTTAATTTTTTCGAAAATTCTTTTTAAATTCAGGAAAATAATTAATTTTGCCAACAGGAAGAGTCCTGAGACATCAGGATTCTTTCTCTTTTTTTAGTACTATATTGAAATATTTGGAGGAGCAGTTATGACCAAGGGCACCTATCTGACACAAGACGGATTAAAAAAATTAAGGGATGAACTGGAATATCTCATGAACGTGGAGAGACCCAGAATTTCAAAACAGATTGGAGAAGCGATCGAGAAGGGGGATATTTCGGAGAATGCCGAATATGATGCTGCCAAGGATGCACAGGGTTTGCTGGAGGCAAAGATTGCCAACCTGCAGACCAAGATTGCCCATGCCCGAATCCTGGATGAAACCAAGATCGACACCTCCCAGGTTCAGATTCTGAACAAGGTGACCATCAGGAACCAAAAAAACAATACAACCATGGTATACACCATTGTGCCGGAAAGCGAGGCTAATCTCAAGGAGGCCAAAATATCGGTGACCACTCCCATTGCACAAGGCTTGATCGGCAAGAAAGTGGGCGATATTGTAAACATCAAGGTACCTGCAGGTGTTATTCCGTTTGAGATTGTTGAAATATCGATTTGATTTGAAAAAATGGCAACCATTTTCACCAAAATAGTTAACAGCGAGATTCCGGCATACAAAGTGGCCGAGAATGATGAATTTCTCGCTTTTCTAGACATTGCTCCGGTAGCCAAGGGACATACCCTGGTCATTCCGAAGAAGGAAGTGGACTATATTTTCGATCTCAGCAACGAGGATTACCTCGAGCTGCATGCTTTTGCCAAAAAAGTGGCCGAAGGAATACAAAAAGCCATCCCCTGCAGGAAAGTGGGAATGATGGTATTAGGGTTGGAGGTTCCCCACGCACACATACACCTGGTTCCCATGCAAAGTGAAGCTGACCTGCTCCACTTCAGCCATAAACTGAAATTATCACCTGAAGAATTTGAAATTATCAGGGACAAAATTGCCCGCGAGATTAAACTTAGGTAAATGATACCATTTACCCATCTTCATGTACATTCCCAATACTCCATCCTCGACGGCGCTGCGAGTATTGACAGCCTGGTGATGAAGGCAAAAGCCGATGGCATGACCGCACTGGCACTTACCGATCACGGAACCATGTTTGGGGTTAAGGAGTTTCATGTAGCCTGCTCCAAAGCCGGCCTCAAGCCGATCCTGGGATGTGAAACCTATGTGGCCTCCCGTTCCATGGAAGAGCGTACAGGAAAGGAGGACCGGTCGGGCGACCACCTGGTCATGCTGGCAAAAAATCTGACCGGCTACCACAATCTTATAAAACTCATCTCGCTGGCCAACCTGGAAGGATTTTACTACAAACCCCGTATCGATAAGGCTTTATTAAAGGAACACGCTGAAGGATTAATTGTCTCCTCAGCCTGTCTGGGCGGTGAAATCCCGACGCTGATCGGAGAAGGAAAAATCAGAGAAGCAGAGTCAGCCATTGAATGGTTCAAAACGGTCTTTCACGACGACTTTTACCTTGAACTGCAGCGTCATCCCTCCGAAATTCCCGAATTGCGCGAGGATGTTTACGACCGGCAGGTGAAAGTAAATAAAGAGATACTCAGACTGGCTCAAATTCACGGGGTTAAGGTGATTGCCACCAACGATGTCCATTTTACCGATGCGGCGGATGCGGACGCCCACGACCTGCTGATCTGTCTGAACACAGGGAAAGATCTCGACGATCCAAACCGGATGAGATACACCAAGCAGGAGTGGTTCAAAACCACGGCAGAAATGAACGAGCTCTTTGCCGATGTGCCGGAAAGTCTCCTGAACACAACTGAAATTGCGGATAAAGTGGAAATCTACAAACTCGATTCCGCACCGATCATGCCGGTGTTTCCGATCCCTTCCGATTTCATGGATGAAGAGGCTTTTCGCAGCCGTTTCACGGAAAAGGATCTGATAGAAGAATTCGGCCGTAAGAAATTTGACGAACTAGGGGGATTAGAACGGGTCATCAGGGTTAAATTTGAAGCCGAATACCTTCGTCATCTCACCTACCAGGGCGCAAAAAAAAGATATGGTGATCCCCTGTCGGAAGAGGTGGTTTCCCGGCTTGAATTTGAGCTGGATACCATCAAGCAAACCGGTTTCCCGGGTTATTTTCTGATAACGCAGGATTACATCAATGCGGCCCGCGAAATGGGAGTGTTGGTCGGGCCCGGCCGGGGTTCAGCAGCCGGTGCTGCCGTTTCATACTGCATCGGAATTACCAATGTGGATCCGATCAAACATAATCTGCTTTTTGAGCGGTTTCTTAACCTGGAGCGTATTTCCATGCCTGATGTGGATATAGACTTTGATGATGACGGCCGGCAGCTGGTGCTTGAATGGGTTATCAAAAAATATGGGAGTGACAAAGTGGCGCATATCTGCACATTCGGTACCATGGCTCCCAAACTGGCTATCCGTGATGTAGCCAGGGTGCTGAAACTCCCGCTCCCTGAAGCCGACCGGCTCACGAAGCTGGTCCCTGACACGCCGAAAATGACCTTCAAGAAGGCATTCCAGGAGAGCCCTGACCTGAAAAAGGAGCGAAATTCAGCCAATCCGCTGATAGCCAAAACTATCCGCTTTGCCGAAATCCTGGAAGGTTCGGTCAGGCAATCGGGAGTACATGCCTGCGGCATTCTCATCAGCCGTGATCCGCTGACAGAACACATCCCCCTGATGCCCACCAAAGACGACACGCTACCCTCTACGCAATATGACGGACGTTTCGTGGAGAGCCTGGGTTTGCTGAAAATGGACTTCCTGGGCCTCAAAACCCTCTCCATCATCAAGGAAACGATCGACAATATCCGGAATTCAAAAGGAATCACCCTCGATGTGGATTCCATACCGTTTGATGATCCCAGGACATATGAGCTTTTCAGCCGCGGGGAAACGACTGCTGTGTTCCAGTTTGAGTCGGAAGGAATGAAGAAGAACCTCCGGGAGCTCAAACCTAACCGATTCGAGGACCTGGTGGCCATGAACGCCCTTTATCGTCCCGGCCCGATGGATTACATCCCTGATTATATTGCCCGGAAAAACGGAAGGAAAGAAGTGGATTACGACCTTCCGATGATGGAGGTTTATTTGAGCGAGACATACGGGGTTACGGTATACCAGGAACAGGTAATGCTTCTTTCCAGGTTGCTTGCCGGTTTTACCCGCGGTGAATCAGACACCTTGCGGAAAGCCATGGGTAAAAAGAATGAAGAGCTGATGTTTAAACTGAAGGAACGCTTCATCAGCGGTTGCTTGGGAAATCCGAAATTCGTGGAAGAATGCGGCCAGAGAGGGAAAAAACCAGAGGAGGTAATCGAGAAAATCTGGAAGGACTGGGAATCGTTTGCCCAGTATGCTTTCAATAAATCGCATTCGGTATGTTATGCCTATGTGGCCTACCAGACAGGTTATCTGAAAGCCCATTATCCGGCTGAATTTATGGCTGCTAACTTAAGCAGGAACCTGGGCCACATCACCGAGATCACCAAATTCATGCAGGAGTGCAAACGAATGAATCTGAGAGTGCTCGGTCCTGATGTGAATGAAAGTATGATCAAATTCACCGTCAACCGAAAAGGGGAGATCCGCTTCGGAATGGCTGCCATCAAAGGGGTCGGTGAAGGTGCCGTCAATGATATTCTCACGGCCCGCCAAAAGGGAGGTGAATTTAAAAACATTTTTGACTTTGCCGAGCGGGTAAACCTGCAGAGCGTAAACAAGCGAAACCTGGAAAACCTGGCCATGGCCGGGGCTTTCGATGGATTCGGGAATATGGCCCGCAGCCAGTTTTTTGCGGGGGACAACGAAAACGATGCCACCAATTTTATCGAAAAACTGATCCGTTACGGAAACAAAATTCAATCTGATTCAGCTTCTCTTCAACAAACCCTTTTCGGAAGTGCGGAGAACCACCAGAGTGTTAAAAAACCTGACCTCCCGCCGGTAAAGGAGTGGCCACAACTGATCCTCCTTGAAAAAGAGAAAAGCCTGATTGGCATATACCTTACTGCTCATCCGCTCGATGATTACAAACTCGAAATGGAAAGCTTCTGCACCAGGGATATTGGTCTGAAAGACCTGAATGAACAGATTGAAAAACTCAGAGACCGTGAAATGGTATTCGGAGGAATGGTTACAGAGGGAAGCGAAGGAATATCAAAAAACGGGAAGCCTTTCAGCAAGCTGACTTTATCGGATTATACCGACTCGTATCAGCTCTTTTTCTTTCAACAGGATTATGTGGAATTCGGTAAATTTTGCAAACCCGGTCTTTTCATTCTGGTCAAAGGTAAAGTACAGAAACGATACAGCTCGGAATCCCTTGAGTTTAAGGTGAGCCATATAGAACTCTTATCGGAAGTAAGGAAAAACCAGATCAAAAACTTCACCATCTGTCTGCCTCTGGCCCTGATCAATGAATCCATTATCCACGAGATGGAACAACTGGTGAAGAAGAACAAAGGGAACACCTTTCTGCGATTCAGCATCCTGGATGAAGAGACGCAGCACATGATCGAACTGTTTTCACGGAACAGCAAGATAATGGTGAATAATGAATTTGTCCGGTTTTTTGAGGAGCATCCTGAAATTGCATATCGGATCAATTGACTATTTTTGCAGGAAATCAGATAAATCATACCCATTTAAAAAATTACACTATGGCATTAGAAATTACGGATAAGAATTTTAAAGAACTTGTCGTATCATCTGATAAACCGGCTATGTTAGATTTTTGGGCTCCCTGGTGCGGACCGTGCCGGATGATCGCTCCCTTTGTGGAAGAAATAGCCAAAGAGTTTGAAGACAAGGCTGTGATCGGTAAAGTAGACGTAGATAACAATCCGGACATTGCCGGAACCTACGGGATCCGTAATATACCTACTGTTTTGTTCATAAAAGACGGGAAGGTCGTTGACAAACAGGTGGGTGCATGCGCCAAACAGGTCCTTGTCAATAAACTGACCTCCCTTTTGTAGGTCGCTAAATACTCGCTGGCCTCCGGTTATCTGAATTTTCATAAAACGGTTTATCCTCCGGCAGGTTATGTATGAAGAACTTGAACGATATTCAGCAGTTACAGGAATTCGACAACCTTGAACTGATTGCCCGGGAAGTGGTGGAGGGATTCATCACCGGCCTTCACCGCAGTCCGTTTCATGGTTTTTCCGTCGAATTCGCTGAACACCGTTTATATAATCAGGGGGAATCCACACGACCCATTGACTGGAAGTTATTTGCCAGGACGGATAAATTGTTTGTCAAGCAGTATGAAGAGGAGACCAATCTGCGCTGCCAACTGGTTATCGATACCTCTTCCTCAATGTTTTACCCTTATGCAAAAGGGGAAAAAAGAGTGTTCAACAAACTGTCCTTTTCGGTTTACACCGCAGCTGCGTTGATCCACCTTTTGCGGCGGCAACGTGATGCCGTCGGGTTGACTCTTTTTTCTGACGAAATCGAATTTCATTCACAGCCCAGGCTCTCTCCGGTTCATGCGGAGGTGATGATGCGCAAACTGGCAGAAATGATCCAACCCGGATATGCCCGGCTCCGTAAAAACACCAACACCACGGCGGTGCTTCACCAGCTTGCCGAAAATATTCACAAACGTTCACTGGTGGTCATATTCAGCGACATGATCGACAACCGGAAAACCAATGAACTTTTTTCAGCCCTGCAACACCTCCGTTACAATAAACATGAAGTCCTGCTTTTTCATGTGACCCACCATTCACAGGAAAGAGAACTCCGGTTCTCCAACCGTCCCCATCGATTCGTGGACCTGGAAACCGGACAGACTATCAAAATCAATCCGGGAGAGATCAGGGGAGACTATGTGAAAAGTGTGGGTAACTACTTTGAAGAGTTGAAAGTTAAGTGCGGACAATACCGGATCGATCTGGCCGAAGCCGATATTGAGCAGGATTTTAAACATGTTTTGTTTGCTTATCTGGTTAAAAGGAAAAAACTATACTGATATTTTTGTAGTTTAGCCAAAAATCATTTTCCACATCCATGAAGTACATCTTGTTTAATATCATACTCGTTTTTAACCTCCTTTTTCTGACTTCATCTGGCCCTTTGCTGGATTATTACAATGAGAAATACCGGCCTCAGTACCATTTCTCTCCCGAAAGAAACTGGATGGGTAATCCGGCGGGACTGCTGTTTTATGAAGGGGAATACCATCTTTTCTATCAGTATAATCCGTCGGGGAATGAAGCAGGGAACTGCCATTGGGGCCATGCCGTCAGCAAGGACCTTGTCCGTTGGACCCATTTGCCGGTCGCCTTGTCACCCGATGCCGCCCCCGGCGATACGGTTTGCAATGAAGCTCTGCCCGGCAGCGTGGTTGTTGACCGGGACAATGTGCTGGGTTTTCAGAAAGGCGGGGATAAGACCCTGGTGATGTTTTATACCGGTAACGGGTGCGGACAAAGAATGGCATACAGCACCGACCGGGGTACTACCTGGCAAAAATATGCAGGCAATCCGGTGATCCCGTATGATAAGGATAACTATGCACGCAGCCCTCGGGTGTTCTGGCATAAAGACTCAGGGAAATGGGTGATGGCCCTCTATTGTAAGCCAAACAATGACGACCGCAAAAGAGGATTTTCTTTTTACACCTCAGATAATCTGGTGAATTGGGAATTCCGCAGCCATCTTCCCGGATTTCAGGAATATCCTGATCTGTTTGAACTCCGGTTAAATAACCGTCCCGACGACATACACTGGGTCATTATGGAAGGAAATGGCAGTTATGTAATCGGTTCATTCGACGGAAGCACATTTAAACCTGAAAGCATCAGAATGAAAAGCGATTTCGGAACTGCCTACAGCGGATCACATACCTTCAGCAACATCCCCGACGAAGATGGCCGGACGATCCAGATGGCCGGGTTTAAAGAGGGAGATTGGGCTGAAATGCCTTTTGCCGGGCAACTGACATTCCCCTGTGAACTCTCCCTGAAAAAAATCAACTCGGGAATGTTCCTGATCAGGCAACCTGTCAGGGAGATTGAGAAATTGTATGGGAAACCCTATGAATGGAAAAATGAAAAGCTCATCCCGGGTCTTAACCAGAACCTGATCCGAAAAATCAGCGGGGACAGTTTCCGGATAAAAGGCCGTTTTGACCTGAAGAACTGCGATTCTTTCGGCTTTATGCTAAAAGTGGGAA
>Ga0116193_1003380_pt1 | contig 11545 bp, 6 predicted proteins | sample AD_UKC115_MetaG_FD_89892 | JGI IMG/M metagenome (GOLD analysis project Ga0116193, IMG submission 89892) | Active sludge microbial communities of municipal wastewater-treating anaerobic digesters from Hong Kong - AD_UKC115_MetaG | ecosystem: Engineered > Bioreactor > Anaerobic > Digestate | place...
CTCAAGATTTTACAACATCAAAATCACCTGGAATGATGTAAAAGGCCGAAAAATTTCGGGGAAACTTGATCTGAAAGATGACTATCAACGGGTGTTGAATGCCCTGGCATTGATTTCGGGTGGAAATTATACGGAAAAAGATGGAGAAATCTACTTTAGGATAAACTGAAAAAAAAAGAAAAGAAGAAGCTGGTTAAAAGTGCCAACCATAACCAGCTTCTAAAGTGAAACATGACTTAATAGTCACATTTATTAATTAACGATTCAAATTTATGAAAAAAAAGTGGGAAAATGATGTCTCACCATTTAAAGGAGACGTCAGGAAAATTATGTTAATTATGAGATTGGCGGTCCTATTAACATTTGTGCTTACCTGGTCGGTTACGGCAGGAACGTATTCTCAGAATGCGAGATTGAATCTGTCGGTTGAAAATGCCGCCATTGAACAGGTGTTGCAGGAAATCGAGCACAGCAGTAAGTTCATTTTTGTGTATGAGAGTGGCACACTGGATAAGTCGTTAAAACGATCGATCTATGTTAAAAATGAGACCATTGATGCCATATTATCACAATTGTTTGAAGGAACAGATGTAAACTTCAGGATTGATGACCGGCAAATTTTGTTGTATAAAAAGGATAGTTTTCTGAACACCCTTGAACGACCTGACGCTCCTTTGGTTCAGACACAGCAGCCCAAACCGGTTTCCGGAAAAGTCATCGATTCTTCAGGAAATGTCTTACCCGGGGTAGCTGTTGTGATAAAAGGTACCAACAAAGGTACTGTCACCGGGATAGATGGGAAATATATGCTGGCCGATGTCCCAGCTGATGCGAGAACGTTGGTCTTTTCCTTTATCGGGATGAAAACCCAGGAAGTTCAAATAGATGGGAAAACGGTAGTGAATGTGAAAATGGTGGAAGAAACCATAGGCATAGAAGAAGTAGTGGCCATTGGTTATGGCACCGCACGCCGCAAGGATATAACCGGTTCCGTGTCGTCAGTCGGCGGTACGACACTAAAAGATGTACCGGTAACGTCTGCCGCCCAGGCTATTGCAGGACGCATGGCTGGAGTGCAGGTTACAAAAACTGAAGGTTCTCCTGATGCAGAGATTAAAATCCGGGTACGCGGCGGTGGCTCCATTACCCAGGACAATTCTCCCTTATATATTGTGGATGGCTTTCCTGTGGATAACATCACCAATGTGGCTCCTGCCGACATTGCTTCAATCGATATCTTAAAAGATGCCTCTTCAACAGCAATTTACGGTGCCAGGGGGGCGAATGGTGTCATCCTGGTTACGACAAAAGGAGGAAGCGATGGGAAGGGCAAGGTCAGCTACAATACCTACTTTGGAGTAAAGGAAGTGACAAAGTCGCTCGATGTGATGTCTCCTTACGATTATGTGTTCTACCAGTACGAGAGAAGAGCCGTAGAGCAAATGAGAGCGACAAACGAGTTGGAAAGATACTACGGCGATTTTTTGGATTTCGATTTATACAAAAAAATGCAGGGGACGGATTGGCAGGATAAGATGTTTGGACGTACCGGCACAAGCAAATATCACAACCTTGCTTTTTCGGGCGGATCAAAAAGCTTCAAATACAATATCAGCCTTACGCAGAATGACGAGAAAGAAGTTATGCTTGGTTCGGGTTATTCGCGGACGAACTTTACCGTAAAGACCTTCCATAAAATCAATGACTGGTTGACAATTGACCTGAATACCCGTTTATCAGATACGAAAGTGAAAGGTGCGGGCACTTCGTCCAACAGCCGGCTGTACCATACCATCCAGTTTCGTCCCGTGGATGGATTAATGGATTTTGTGGACAGCAGTGTGACGGATGAAGATTTTGAAGCAACGAACTCATCCATTGTCAATCCAGTCGATCAGACCAACGATGATTACAGAAGGGTTAAGGACCTGGCCTTCTATTTTAATGGTGCTGCAACCATTCGTTTGTCAAAAAACCTGAACTACCGTTTTGAATATGGAACCCAGTACGGGCAAGAGACTGAAAACCGTTTTTACGGGATCAACACAACGAATGTGAATCTGTATGGCTACCAGCCCATAGTCGCAATCACGAAAAACGACATTAAAGGATACCGCCTGGCAAACATATTAACCTATAGCAAGCGGGATTTCCTTCCGGGAAACAACGTGACGATCATGGTCGGGGAAGAACTGAACTATTATAAAAGAGAGCGCCTTATTGCCTCAGCGAAGTATTTTCCCATGTACATTGATGCAAAGACAGCATTGACCAATATGAGTCTTGGAACGGCCGATCCAATTTCGACTACAGATTTTCCGCCCAATAAAATATCGTCATTCTTTGGCCGTTTAAACTACGACTATAAAGGAAGATACCTGGTTTCAGCTACTTTCCGTGCCGATGGATCCAGTAAATTTGCACCCGGCAACCAATGGGGATTTTTCCCCTCGGCCGCGCTGGCGTGGCGTCTTTCTGACGAAAAATTCATGGCTGAAACAAAAAGTTGGCTGTCCGATCTGAAGCTGAGGGCCAGCTATGGGGAGTCGGGAAACAATCGGATCACGGATGATGCGTGGAAAAAAACCTTCTCTATTACCTCTGGTGGCCTGACCGTCAATGGGGACGGCGACGGAGCAATTCCCACACCGATCATCCTTCCCGGAAGTATCCTTTCAAATCCTGAACTGAAATGGGAAACAACCATAACCCGTAATATCGGACTGGATTACAGCTTGTTCAGGCAAAGGATCAGCGGCTCTGTCGAATTGTACAAGAATACGACGAAAGACTTGCTGATTAAAGCAACCATCCCATCAAGTTCGGGATATTCTACCCAATGGCAGAATATCGGGCAAACGTCAAACCGGGGAATTGAAATCACATTGAATTCCCTCCTCGTTGAGAAAAAAGACTTCCAGTTATCTGCTTCGTTCAACATTGGCTTCAACCGGAACCGTATTGACAATTTGGGAGAAGTCGGAAGTTGGGAACAAACGGCACGTTGGATTGTCACCGGCGGACCGGCGGGCGATTATCTGATCAAAGAGGGAGGACAGGTTGGTCAGATGTATGGCCAGGTAACCGAAGGGATGTATTCTTTCGACGACTTTGACTATGTGGACAATAAGTACATATTAAAAGAGGGCGTGGTGAATAATGGTTTGCTGGGAGGAAGTTACAAGTTAATGCCGGGTGCCCTGAAACTGAAAGACCAAAATGGCGATTTTCTCATTGATGGCAAAGACAAGGTGATTATAGGCAATGCCAATCCAAAGCATACAGGGGGAATAACACTGACAGCACAATTCAGGGGATTCGATTTGTCGGCTTTCTTTAATTGGGTATACGGCAACGATATCTACAACGCAAATAAGTTGTTCTGCACAGCAGCCTATGCAAATTATCCGTACAATAATCTATTGAACGAGATGAACCTGGAGGACCTCTTTAGCTACATCGACAAATCGAACGGAAATGTGATCACTGATCCGGCACAACTGGCCGAAATGAATAAAAAGGCGACTATTTGGTCTCCTTTAATGAACAACATTCCCTTACATTCCTGGGGCGTTGAAGACGGGTCTTTCCTTCGTCTGAACACATTAACAGTCGGATACTCTTTGTCCGCAAGTCTTTTGTCGAAAATGAGAATCTCAAAGCTAAGAGTATATGCATCCGCATATAACCTGTGGACCTGGACAAACTACTCGGGTTATGACCCTGAAGTCGATGCCATGCGCTCAACCCCGTTAACCCCAGGCATTGACTGGTGTGCTTATCCAAGAAGCCGTTCTTTTAACCTCGGTTTGAATGTTGAATTCTAAAAATTAATGAAAATGAAACGATACGTTAAATTCTTTTGCTATATCCTGCTCTCTCTTTCGGTGGTTTCGTGTGAGGATTATCTGGCCACTGAATCCAAATCAACCTTAACAGAGGAAACGACTTTTGGAAATCTCGATTTTGCAACAAAAGCAGTATACGGTGTCTATGAGCAACTGACTTCAAACCCGTTGTATGATTATAACTTTATGTTCTATAAAACGGACAATGACGTTGAGGTAAACTGGGGCGCCAATAATGGGGCCGTGTACAACATTTCTCATTATGCCGCAACCGAAGGAACCAACTATCTGCAACAGGTCTGGAATGATTTCTATTCGGGGATTGAAAAGGCACACCTTTGCATCGATAATCTTCCGAAGAGCGCTCTTTGGGAAGGTGAACATGCCAATGAGGCGCGTCGTCTGTATGGAGAAGCGGTCACTTTGAGAGCCTATTTCTATAGTGAGCTGATCCATCATTGGGGTGATGTCCCATTTAAGACGAAGTCGACCCAGGCCGGAGATGAATTCAACCTTCCAAAAACCGACCGGGACTCCATTTATGAGTTTCTGATCCAGGATATGAAAGAAGTGGAGGATTATGTTCCGTGGATGAGCAAGACCCAGACTACAGAACGGATAAATAAAGCTTTTGTTAAAGGCTTGCGGGCCAGAATGGCTTTGGCTTATGCTGGTTATTCGCTTCGGAACAAAACCTTTGAAACCAGGAGGGGCAGACATTGGGAGGAATATTATAAAATTGCCAGACAAGAATGTAAAGAAGTCATGGACAGCGGGGAACACCAGTTTAATCCGAATTTCGAGAACATCTTTAAAAACCTTCATACTTACACCATGGATTTGACCTAGCGGGAAATCCTCTTTGAAATTGCTTTTGGCCGCTTACTGTCAAGGGGCCGGGTCGCAGAAAGTTGGGGGATCGCTCATAATGTGACATATGATAAAAAATATGGCAGGGCTCCTTCAAGGCTGAGTGTTCCTCTTACCTATTATTATTCGTTTGATCGAAGCGATATCCGGAGAGATGTATCAGTCGAAATGTACAGCTATAGCGGCTCAGGTGTGAATGCAGGCATACAATTGCTGGCGTCCCCCAATGCCCTGGGGTGGTGTAAATTTCGCAGGGAATGGATCAATCCTTCCCTGGGAGGGGACATGAGTGCGGCGACTTTTACTGGGGTAAACTGGCCGATGATGCGTTATTCCGATATCGTACTGATGTATGCAGAAACCGAAAATCAGCTGAACGGTCCAACAAAGGCTGCCAAAGATGCATTGGCTTCAGTCAGAAAAAGGGCCTTTCCTGAAGGGATGTGGGCGTCAAAAGTAACTCACTATGTCGATTCTGTTTCGGCAAGCAAGGATGCCTTTTTCAATGCTATTGTCGATGAACGCGGTTGGGAATTTGGTGGAGAGTGTATCCGCAAGCAGGACCTTGTCAGGTGGAACCTGCTGGGTACCAAAATCAACCAGATGAAAGCAGATATGAAAAAAATCTGCGACGATGATGAGTCGTATATTTATCACGACAAAGTACCGACTAATATCTTCTGGAAGCGAAATGCAGACGGAGAAACCATTGATATCCTGAATCCCGATTACCGTTTGCCGGCAACTGCCATTTCAGGTTACACCCGTTCAGGCTGGGTGCCACTCTATACTGCTGCTGACAAGGCAAAAATACTATCAAACGTGACAAATGTGGCTAACGGGTATAATGCCGCTAAAAACAACCATTTACAGCCCATTTATATTGATCTGATCACCGCAAGTAACGGCGTGTTGAGCAACGATCAGATTCCATAGCCCAGACTCAAAGAAACGGAATCATGTATATTACAATTAATAATATGAATAGTATGGAAAGAAATAAATATAGTATAATCAAGTTGTTCATGATGATGTTGTGCCTTCCCCTGTTCCTGATTTCATGCGAAGAGGACAACAACATCGATAATACCCCAGAACGGTTATTTCGCCCGGCTTTGCTTACTGCCGGAGTTAACGGGAATCAGGTGAGACTGACCTGGATACCTATTGCGAATGCATCTTACAGCCTTGAGATCAGCCGCGACAGCCTTTTGTTTTCAACCGATCTTCAGGTCATCCCTTTGGATGGCGTCGATGAATACACGGTGGAAGATTTGTGGAGTGATACCATTTATTCTGCCCGGATAAAGGCACTGAGTAAAATCAGCACGATAAAGGATTCAGAATACGAAACGGTTACGTTCCGCACAGGAATCGAAAATATCTTTTATGCAGTTGCTGCAACTGATATTGGTACAGACCAGGTTTTACTGCAATGGGACAAAACGAAAACCGTTTCAGGAATAGTCGTGTCGACTGGGGGTGCAGCAGATATCGTCATTCCTCTATCTGCTTCAGATGCAGGTCAGAAGCTTATTACCGCGCTGAAAGCAGCTACATCTTATACCTTCAAAATATACTTTGGGGAGATGCTCAGGGGTACGGTGTCGGTAAAAACCAAACCGTAATTCTTTCTCTGAAAACAGATAACGCTGAAACACCAGCGTTATCTGTGTGATTAATGCTTCCGTGGATAGTAATCTCCTGATTACCAGTCCATCTGGATGGGTTTCTTTTCTCTTTCATGAAGCAGATGCCTCTGCTTATAAAAAATAAGACTGCGCTGATTTCTAGTCAAAATCTGTGTGATAACCGCAAATATGAAAGAAATGTTTTTTGCCACAGCTATTCTGTCCGTTTTAATATCGTGCAGTAATAACGAATCAACCGAAACAGAAAAGCCCCATCCTGAAAAAGAAGGGGTCCGCACGCTTTCTGATGTGAATGCAAAGGCTGAAGCGCTAAAGGCCGAAATCCTGAATTCGGCTTCAGAAACCGGTATGACTGCCGGAACCGTTTATTACGTTTCAAATGGCGGGAGTGATTTGAATAGCGGAAAATCATCCAGGACAGCCTGGGCGACACTTTCAAAAGTGAGTAATGCCGATTTGAAAGATGGAAATACTGTGCTTTTTGAGCGTGGAGGAACCTGGCGGGGAAGCCTGACTGCCAAAGCGGGTGTGACCTATTCGGCTTACGGGAGTGGCGATAAGCCTGAAATATTTGGCTCACTTCAAAACTATTCAGTCCGTGAAAAATGGAAGGGAACCGGTACCCCGAATGTGTATGTCTATGATCAGGTATTCAGCAACGATGCAGGAGTCCTTGTTTTTAACGGGGGAGAGTTTTATACCTGCAAAAAAGTTGTTGGCCTGGATGGTTTCACAGGGGATATCAGTCAGCTTAAGAACGATCTCGAAATGTTCCACGGCCTAACCGACAAAAAGATCTATCTGTACTCAGACAAGGGGAATCCGGCCGATCGCTTTTCGTCTATCGAGTTTTGTTTGAAAAATCACATCATCCGGGTTGAGGGAGACAATGTGGTTATTGATAACCTGTGCCTGAAATTTGGGGGAGCGCATGGAATCAGTTCCGGATCGCGTAATGGACTGAAGGTGACCAACTGTGAACTGGGGTGGATTGGAGGATCGATTCAACGGGAAACAACCCGCTACGGCAACGCGGTGGAGATATATGGAGCATGCCGTGATTATGTCGTCGACCATTGTTATATCCATCAGATTTATGATGCGGGGATAACCCACCAGTACAAAAATTCCAACTCAACACAAACCGTTACCATGGAAAATGTCACATACAGCAATAACCTGATCGAGTATTGTTCCTATTCCATTGAGTATTTCCTTGATCAGCCGCTGTCGGAAGGAGACTTGATGAGAAATATTTCTTTCACAAACAACATCTGCCGTTATGCCGGTTACGGTTTTGGATGGCAAAGGCCCAACAAGGTAGCCAGGCATATACAAGGCGGCTGGCTGGGGGGCAAACGGAAGTACCCTGCTGAGAATTTCCGGATAGAAGGGAATATTTTCGACCGGAGTGTTGATGTCCTGCTTTCGGTAAGCGCGCTGAAAGAAGAGCATTTGCCAAGAATGGAGAATAACGTCTATGTCCAGGCTGCCGGTAAAAATTTCGGAATGGTGGGGGTGGAATATAAGCAGTATTACCCGTTTGATTCGAACATCGGGGCCCTGATCAAAGAAAAGGGAATTGACGGGAATCCTACCATTATTTTTGCTGAATAGCTGCCCGGGAAAACAGCCGGAGCCCCGAAATGATTATGCAATATTTAAAATGAAGCTTCATGAAAGATTTTCTTACGGTCATTTGTATTTTGCTGTTGTTTGTTAACTGTCGGGGGAATGATGTGGCGCAATCCCAAGATGTGACACACCCCGATGATTTTAGTGCTGAATTAAAGCGTATTGCGTGTATCCAGCTGAACAGCGTTCGCTCTGTTGCGGCGAAGGATAAAATTGTTTTTATCGTAGGTTCGGGAGAACTGGCTTCGGCTGATATCTCAGATCCGTATCATCCGAAAATATTGTCGAGGGTTCCTTTGGAAGGAGTCGGCTATGATATCGAGTTAAAAGGCGATTATGCTTTAGTGGCCTGCCGCATGGGAGGGATACAGGTATTTGATGTAAAAAATCCATCCTCAATCCGGTATCTCACAACCTACGATTCCATTGAACAGGCCACGGGTATCGCCATTAACGGGAATATTCTGATTTGCTGTAACCGTACGGTGGGTGTGGAAACAGTCGATATCCGCAATCCGGAAAAACCTGAATTTATTGGGAAAATTAAAACCTCTGAGGCACAGGGTGCCAAGACCAGGGGGAATTATGCCTATATCGGGGAGCACTATAAAAAGGCGATGACGATTTTGAATATTTCCAATCCGGCAAATCCCACAATAGTCAAATCGGTGGCTGTACCGGGTAATGCCTGGGGAGTTGCAATCAAGGGCGATTATGCTTACGTTGCCCACGGGCATGGCGGACACGGAGTTTCGGTAATTGATATCAGGAATCCCGAAAAGGCAAAGCTGGTGACCTCATACACGATTCCGACGGGTAATGAAACAAGGTCGCCCGATTGTTGGGAAGTTCAGATCAGCGGCAACAACCTGTTTTTTGCGAACGGATACGACGGGGTCTTTGTTTTTGATATCAGTGAACCTGAAAAGCTGAAACTTATGGCGTCGTACGCCGATGTGAATTACGCCCACGACCTGGCGGTCATTGACGATATGATCATCCTGGCAGACTACAAAAACGGATGCCAGCTCATTTCGGCCAAGGGACTGGCCGGCTCCCCACATCTGGAGATCGGTGCTCAGCCTGAAATTGTCCATGCCGGATATCAGCCTTATTCCCGGGAGGGAAGGATGACTAAATTGTTTTCAAAAGGACAGATCCATTCCTGTTTTCTGGATGACCGTTATATTTATATGGCATGCGGAACACAAGGACTTGAAATAGCCGACATTGCCGACCCCCGTAACCGGATTGCCAGATTCAAAACAGAAGGCACAGCCTATGATGTCGTGGTCTCCGGCAAAATTGCCTATTTGTCGTGTGGTGCGAAAGGACTTCATGCCATTGATTTAACCGATATCCGTAACCCCCGGTTGATAAGGACCATTGGAGCAGGACGGTTTTTAAATGACATGTGGATCAATAAAGGCCGGATCATCCTTCGGACTGATACCTGGGCAACTACCGGCTGCATCGACCTCTCCGATGAATTCAATCCTCACATATCAGCAAATGATTTACCGATAGAACATTTTATGCTTCAGGTAAGCGACGCTGCATTTAATGAAAATTATTTTGCTGCCGCTAATTCAAAGTCGCTTTTAGTATTGAAGTATACAAAAAGTCCTTTGTCCCTTGAGAAAATAACAATGATACAGGAACCGACAAACGGAGTCGCTGTAAAAGATCATTACATCTACCGGACTTCCAGAAGTAAAAGTCTGCACGTGTATGATGTGAAAAATCCGCAGAATCCATATGAAGTTTTCGCGGAAAAGCTCCCAACAACTGCTTCCCAGTCTGAAAAGCTTTATATAGATGGCAGTAAGCTCTTTCTTGCCACCAATCAGTCTGTCATGATTTATGATCTGGCAGATGCGGACAAGCCAAAATTGACAAAGGAGATCGACATCCCGGGGATAGAAGGGAATTTTATCTACGGAAGGATTAAATCCCGGAATAACAAACTGTATGTGTGTACCGGCTATTCGGGGTTGTGGATCCTTGAGAATGAATCAAAATAAGGAAAAAGATGAAAATGCGTGAAAGGAATAAAAGGTCAGGATGGCTCTGTGTTCTGTTGAGTTTTTGCCTGATGAGCTTACATTGCAAAGAGCAGGAGGAGGCTGCGGTAAATTTTAAAGTGTACACGATCGGTGATTCGACCATGGCCAATAAAGCTGCAGACAAGTTTCCGGAAACCGGATGGGGACAGGTACTTTCCGGTTATTTTAACAGCAGCGTCACCGTGGATAATCGTGCAAAAAACGGAAGTAGCACAAAAACCTTTATAAACGAGGGGAGATGGCACGATGTGGCGGATGGTCTTTCTGCCGGAGATTATGTCTTTATCCAGTTTGGACACAATGATGAAAAAAAAGATGATACCTTACGGTACGCTGCTCCCCAAGGGCTTTATAAAAGCAACCTGGAGAAGTTTGTGAAAGAAACGCGGGCAAAAGGGGCAATCCCGGTTTTGTTTACTCCCATTCCCAGGCGGGCATTTAAAAACGGGAAATTATCAGAAACGCATGGGGAATATCCGGAAGTGGTTCGGCAGGTAAGCCGGGAGCTGGAGGTTGTACTGATCGATTTAAATCAATTGGGAACAGATTATGTCAACAACCTGGGAGAAGAACTTTCGAAAGAAACTTATTTGTGGGTGGATCCTTGCACGAATTATCCCGAGGGGAAGCAGGATAATACGCATTTATCAGAAAAAGGGGCTCATCAATTTGCGGGTCTTGTGATAAAGGACCTGAGAAATAAAATTCCTTCCCTGAGCTGCTTCATCATGGAAGAAAGCAGAAAATAGATCATCGTTAAAGTATTACCATCAGGCTTGACTAAATTACACCAGCACAAATGGATCGCAGAAACTCTATTAAAAAACTTGGATTACTTTCGGGCGGCATAGCCCTTTCTCAAAGTCTTTTCGGACAAACATCGCTGATTCAGAATAAGCGGAAAACCATTTTATTGTGTACGGGCATCCAATATGCCAATATGGGTGATCACGGCCATGTAACCGGGATTTTGAACCTGCTGACCATGTATTTGCCGGAAGCCAGAATTGTGCTATGGCCTAAAATCGATCTTCCTGAGTTTGATGAGTTAATTTCAGCGTATTGGCCGGATGTCCGGATTATCCATTCGAAAATGATCGATGGGGAGCCTGTGAATGAAGAAATCGGCAAAGTAGCAAAGCAGGTTGATTTTGTGATCGCGGGACATGGTGAGGAAACCGAGGTAAGTTGGGTTGCAAAAAACTTCCACAAGCCATACGGGATTTTCGGGGTCACCGTAGGTGTTCCTCCTGAGGGAACAAGAAAAGAATTTATTGATAACGCATCCTTTTATTTTACGCGGGAGACCGCGTCACTGGAGAATCTCAGAAAAGCAGGAGTCCGGTGTCCGCTTACGGACTTTGTTCCCGATGCCACTTTTGGCACCCATGTACAGAATAAACAGAAGGCTTCAGATTTTATGCGGGATCATGCCTTGAGAAACAAAAAATTTATTTGTGTGGTTCCCCGCCTC
>Ga0116193_1003382_pt1 | contig 11544 bp, 11 predicted proteins | sample AD_UKC115_MetaG_FD_89892 | JGI IMG/M metagenome (GOLD analysis project Ga0116193, IMG submission 89892) | Active sludge microbial communities of municipal wastewater-treating anaerobic digesters from Hong Kong - AD_UKC115_MetaG | ecosystem: Engineered > Bioreactor > Anaerobic > Digestate...
GAATTGAGATCATGAAGGGATACGATTTTGATCCGCGAGATACCATGTGGATTTTCTCCCATACCGGGATTAACAATGTGAATATCGATGTGGCTCTGGAGGCTAAAAAGAAGGGAATGAAACTGGTCGTCTTTGGTTCAGCCGCTGAATCAGCCGGTAAAAAGACCCGCCATTCCTGCGGAAAGACTATTTTTGAGCTGGGAGACGTGGTGGTCGATTCATGTGTACCCCTGGTGGATGCTTCCGTGCCGCTCAAAAACCATTACGACAGGATCGGTCCCGTTTCCACCATGGGTTTTATTACCCTGGTATGGATGACCGTGACTACGGTCGCCGAAATCCTGGCCGACAGAGGAGTACATCTGTATATCCATCCCTCCCATAATGTGCCAGGAGACACCACTGCCCGCGAAAGGCTTGATGCGGCTCTGTCCGAGTATAAAGCAAGGGTAAAAAATCTCTGATCGGACTGGAATGGAAAAAACACTGGAAGAATTTCGCCGCCTGCTGGAGATCATGAATGAACTCAGGGAAAAATGTCCGTGGGATAAAGTACAGACTTTTGAATCTCTCCGCAAACTTACCATTGAAGAGACGTATGAGCTGGGGGATGCCATTCTTAAAAGTAACCTGTGGGAGATCAAAAAGGAGTTGGGCGACCTGATCATGCATATTGTCTTCTATGCAAAGATTGGGGAAGAAAATGGAGCTTTCGGAATGGAGGATGTGCTGGCAAACATCAATGAAAAGCTCATTTACAGACATCCGCATGTTTTCGGAGAGGTGCAGGTGGCTAACGCCAGGGAGGTGGAAGAAAACTGGGAATCTCTGAAGCTCAGGGAGAAAGGAAGGAACCACCGTGTGCTTGAAGGAGTTCCTGCTGCCATGCCTGCCCTGGTGAAAGCCAACCGGATCCAGGAAAAAGCCAGCGGTGTGGGCTTCGACTGGGAAGTGAAAGAACAAGTCTGGGATAAAGTAAAAGAGGAGATTAGTGAGCTCGCTGATGAGATCAATAAGGTCAACAGAGATAGAATTGAGGCTGAATTCGGTGATCTCTTTTTTGCCATGGTGAATGCAGCCAGGCTATACGGAGTGGATCCCGAAGCCGCGCTGGAAAGGACCAACCTGAAGTTTATCAAACGGTTTAACTACCTGGAAAGCCAGACTCTGAAAAAAGGGATCGACCTGAAAAAAATGACCCTGGCCGAAATGGATGTTATCTGGGATGAAGCCAAAAGAATGGAATCGGGAGAAGAAGCGTAAAGAATATAGACTAAAGGACGGAAGGACAAAAGGACATACGATAAGAGTTGCTTCTTTGTAACAGAAGGAGTTAAGATTTCAGCATTTCACATGATCCGTTAGTCCGACAACCGAAAATCCTTATTCATGCCTTCTGCATCCCTAAATCCCCCCGCCCCTGGCCGTCCGTTCAGGCGGGCATGCCGAACGTATATTTCCGGTAAGTACGTATCCGTAAAATTCTGGCAGGCCCTGAACAATTTTGAACAACTTGAACCTTAACCTGAACGTATTCCTGTTTGTTCTTAGCCCTTAATCCCGCTCCCGCCGGGATGAATTCCCACACATGTAACCGATTCGGTAAAGGTTGAAGAGAAAGAGTTTCGGACAGGTACCGGTCAGGTTTTTTCGAAGACAGGGTTCAATCCATCTGAACAGGGTGGCGGTAATTCGCAGCAAACCTGCTTTTCGCAGGGTAAATCCGATTTTTAACAAACCCGATTCTTTCCTGAATTCCGGATCCGGAATAAGATTTGCATGGATAAAAAGCAGATTTTCGATGGCTTTTTTAGTTTTTTCCAGATATTCTGCCGAGCTTTCAAGCCCGGTGTGCAAAACCGGATTGTCGATATGGCTGATCCTGATACCCGCCTTGAACAAGTCATACCCCAGGACAGTATCTTCATGGCCATAACCCCTTATGTTTTCCCTAAAACCATGTTGCAGGAAAACCTCACGGTTTATCAGAAAGTTATTGGCAGTAATGGCAAAATTGTTTCTCAGCTTTCTCTGGAGTGCTGAAAGCTGCTCCCGCTTTCTCCCGTATACCCACCGCAGGAGGGTTTCCTGATATTCAGGAGAATGGGCGGGGTAAGAGGTACCCCCGCAAATCACCTCTCCCATAGGGATGGCTTCCAGATATCTGGACAAAAAATCAGTTGTTTCAATGGAAGAATCCCCGTCCAGAAACAGCAGCCAGGGCTGGGTTGCTGAATTGCCCAACCGGTTGCGTATGGCTGCACGTCCCAGGTTGGATTCCATTTCTTTATAAATGATCCCGCTATAAGTGGCTGTTTCCCGGTTCAATAACTGGAATTTCTCATCGGAACAGTCATCGAACAGTAAGATTTCAATCGGCACACTGGTTTTTGCTGAAAGATCCACTAACTGGAGGCCCAATTTCCTGACATCTGTATTAAATACCGGTACGCAAACTGAAATCATTTTCCCTGGTTATTTTATTCAAAAATAGATTTAACCTTTCAAATTACTTCTGTTTTCAAATGTTTTTTGTTAATGAAGAATTCTTAACACCTGATTACTCAGAAATTCGGAAATGTGGTCTTATTTTTGCCGTATGGGAATAATTTGAAAAACCATGCAGGTGAGAGAAGTTATTTTGTTTTTATTTCTTCTGCTGATTACGTCTGAGACCATGGCAGGGAAGAAAGGTTGCAGAATTGCGATCAGGTTGGATGCTGCTCCCGATTCGGTGATTTATCTTGCTCATTATTATGATTCCAATATTTACGTGGATGATACGGTTAAAACCGATTCCAATGGACGGGCTGTTTTTGAACGGGACACCCTTTTACGACAAGGATTGTATAAGATCTATCTGAATAAAGATCACCATTTTGATTTCTTACTGGGGGCTGATCAGACCATGACCATTTCTAATCCGGGATTTGGGATTGAAAAACTTCAGATTGAAGATTCCAGGGAGAGTGAGGAATTCCTGACTTACATGAGATGGCTGAGACCTCAGCAATTGAAACTGGCACAACTTGATTCAGCACTGAAAAAGGCATCTCCGGCCGATCGGGATGATATCATGGACAAGATCGTCCATGTTTCCGGAGAGGTGAGTAATTATTGGAAGAAAAAATCGGCTGAATACCCTGGTACTTTTCTGGCGGTTTTTCTGATGGCAAATTATTATGAAGAGCTGAAAGTGCAGGATATTCCTGAACCATTTCAGCAAAATGATTCCCTGAAATGGACTTATGAGTATAACTATCGCAAAAACCACTATTTTGATTATTTTGACCTAACCGACGAAAGGTTTCTGAATACCCCGCTGTTGAAATCTAAACTGGATACCTATTTTGATAAAGTGTTGCTTCAGCTTTACGATTCCGTGAAACCTTCGGCGTACCAGATATTAAAAAAAGTGGAATCCCGACCGCTCATGTTCAGATACATGGCTTCTTACCTCCTTAACCACATGATCAACAGCCGGATCATGGGCATGGATGCCCTGTTTGTCGATTTAGCCCGTGACTATTACCTCTCAGGTAAAGCAACCTGGGCCGATTCCTCCACCGTGGCCACGGTGCGTGAAAATGTGATCTTTCTGGAAAATAACCTGATTGGAATGCAGGCCCGCAATCTCAGAATGGAAACATTCGATGGCCAACCCTACTATCTTTGTCAGCCGGCCACCCCATATACCATTCTGCTCTTTTATGAGCCAAATTGCTCTCATTGCCAGGAATTTGTACCTAAATTGTATGATGAAATCTACCTTCCGTTTCATGACAAGGGACTGGAAATTGTGGCGGCCTACACCATGAATAACCGAAAGGAGTGGAGCGATTTCATGGAAAAACACCACCTGAATGAATGGGTCAATGTCTGGGATCCTTACCATCTGTCCCGTTTTAAGATCATTTACGATACCCGGACAACCCCGTCGATTTACCTCCTGGACAAAGACAAGAAAATCATTGCCAAAAAGTTTTCTATTGAATTTCTGAAAAAATACCTTGGAAATCATCTGGGTAATGGGATTGAAAATCCCGGTCAATGAAATCACGGAAAGTACTAACTTTGAAATGCTGACTGTACCAGGATTATGAAAAATGTAAGTCTGATTTCTTTGCATGGATCAATTCCGGACAAGTGTTAGTGGCCGATATCAAAGGTGCAATGGCGGTCCCTGGCATGGAGCAGCGCTGGTAGACGCAGTTGCCTGTAAATTCCACCTTGGAGAGAAGAGGAAGAAGGAATTTGTCACAACGGCAGGGGATAAGTTGGGATAAAACTATGGAATGAAAGGGATGATATTTCTGCAATTTTCCGGTGCAAACCATATATAAAACACGCATGATCTTCAGGAAGTTAAAAATTCTCTTAAAAAAAATCATTGAAATAAAAAATGTGATATTTCATGAATAACAAGCATCGAAATATATAGTTTTGTCTTTTGTTTTTAATTGAATTTATGGATGAAATATGTCACAACGGTTTCGTTTCAAGGATAAATTCGAATAAAATCTACGTAAGAATTGTAAGCCAGTCGGCGTGTTCCGAATGTCATGCGAAAGGAGCTTGTACCGTATCTGATAAAGCAGATAAGGAGATTGAAATCTCTGATTATAAGGGGAAATACCATGTCGGTCAGCAAGTGACGGTGACCATGCGGCAATCCATGGGGATGAAAGCCATTCTTCTGGGATATATACTTCCTTTTTTTGTATTATTCATTACCTTGTTTATCACCATCCAGCTTACCGGGGATGAAATTGCCGGCGGGTTAATCGCATTAGGCATGCTGGTGCCATACTATGCCGCCATATTTATTTTCCGTAAGGCAATACAACGAAGTTTCAGGTTTGAACTGAAAGAAACTTAAAAGAGAATTCAGATGGAAAGTACAATTATCTTCACAGTGGTAACCCTGGTGGGAATAGGCGTATTCTCGGCGGTGATATTGTATTTTGTCGCCCAGAAATTCAAGGTTTTTGAGGATCCCCGGATTGATGAGGTGGAAAAGGTGTTGCCGGGTGCCAACTGTGGCGGATGCGGGCAGGCGGGATGCCGGGCTTTTGCTGAAGCATGTGTAAGGGAAAATGACCTTTCCAGGTTGTTTTGTCCGGTAGGAGGAAATGAAACCATGGGCGGAGTAGCCCGGATTTTGGGATTGGAAGCTGTGAAGAAAGATCCACGGGTGGCGGTGGTCCGTTGCAACGGCACCTGTGAATTCAGACCTAAAGTGAACCGGTATGACGGTGCGGCCACCTGTGCCATTGTCGCTGCCCTGTACAGTGGTGAAACCGGTTGTCAGTATGGTTGCCTGGGGTGTGGCGACTGCTGTGTGGTGTGCAAATTCGATGCGATCCATATGAATCCTGTCACCGGCCTGCCGGAGGTGAACGACGAGAAATGCACAGCATGTGGTGCCTGCGTGACCGCTTGCCCGAAAAACCTGATCGAACTGAGGAAGAAAAATCCGAAGGACAGGAAAATATATGTGGCCTGCCGCAATGAAGAAAAGGGCGGCATTGCCCGCAAGTCGTGTCAGGTGGCCTGCATCGGTTGCAGCAAGTGCCAGAAAGAATGTGCCTATGATGCGATCGTGATGGCCAACAACCTGGCTTTCATCGACTCCTTTAAGTGCAGGTTATGCCGGAAGTGTGTGGCAGTATGCCCGACCAGTTCGATTATCGAAGTGGGTTTCCCTCCTAGAAAAGTGCAGGAGGAAACCATTGAAACCAACAGTGTCAATCAATAAAACAGGAGTATTGTGTTAAGAACATTCAAAAAGGGTGGAGTTCATCCGCCGGAGAATAAACTGTCAGCTGATCGTCCGATCGAAGAGCTGCCGTTGGTGAAAGTGGTTTATATTCCTGTTGGACAGCATATTGGCGCTCCAGCGATCCCTGTTGTGAAAAAGGGAGACAAGGTCAAAGCCGGTCAGCTGATTGCCACAGGGAACGGATTTGTATCCGCCCATATCCACTCTTCTGTTTCGGGAACCGTAACGAAAGTGGAGCCTTTCCCCGATACTTCCGGGTATCCTCGACTCGGCATTGCCATCGAAGTAGAGGGGGATGAGTGGGTGGAAACCATCGACAGGTCACCCGGAGTTAAAAAAGAGATTACCCTGTCGGCCGGCGAAATAGTTCAGCGGATACAGGAATCGGGGATCGTGGGAATGGGAGGAGCTACCTTCCCCACCCATGTCAAACTGGTCCCTCCCAAAGGGATGAAATTTGAATATCTGATTGTAAACGGAGTGGAGTGTGAGCCATTCCTCACTTCCGACAACCGGCTGATGATAGAAAAAACGGAAGAGGTCCTGGTGGGGGCTCGCATCCTGATGAAGGCGTTGAATGTGAACAAGGCATTTGTCGGGATTGAAAGCAACAAGCCTGAAGCTATCCGCAAAATGCAGGAAGCCGTGGCCGGAAACAGCGGGATTGCCATCGTTCCCCTGAAGGTCAAATATCCGCAGGGAGGTGAGAAACAGCTGATTAAAGCCCTCACCGGGAGAGAGATTGCCTCCGGAGCGTTGCCTGCTTCGGTGGGATGCCTGGTGAGCAACATAGGGACTGCTTTTGCTGTATATGAGGCGGTACAGAAAAACAAACCCCTGTTTGAACGGGTGGTTACGGTTACCGGGAAAAAGCTGACAAACCCGTCAAACCTGAAAGTCAGAATTGGAACCCCGCTTTCTGACCTGGTGATTTATACGGGAGGCCTTCCGGAAGATACCGGCAAGATCATAAACGGAGGTCCCATGATGGGGAAAGCCGTTTCTTCCCTCGATATTCCGGTGACCAAAGGAACCTCCGGGCTTTTGGTCATTCCGGAAAAGGAGTCTCTTCGGGCTCCCCATGTGGCCTGTATCCGTTGCGGCCGCTGTGCATCGGCCTGTCCCATGGGGCTTGAACCTTTTCAACTCATGTTGCTTTCTGAAAAAGCCATCTGGGAGGGAATGGAGAAAGAAAAAGTCATGGATTGCATCGAATGTGGCTGTTGCAGTTATTCCTGCCCGGCCAACCGGCCCCTGCTCGACTACATCCGGTTGGGGAAAGCCAGGGTAGGCCAGATTATCCGGACAAGAAAGAATTAGCATACATTGAATTATTTCCGATAATGAATAAACTATTAACCATTTCACCCTCACCCCACCTCCATACCGACGATACGGTCCGGAAAATCATGTTCAGGGTGATGCTGGCGCTGTTGCCTGCCTTGTTATGGTCACTCTTTGTGTTTGGACTGGATGCTCTCCGGGTGACCCTGATCGCAATGGCCGCCTGCGTAGGATTTGAATACCTGATTCAGCGGTTTATCCTGAAAGTTGCTCCGACCATTACCGATGGTTCGGCAGCCCTTACGGGATTATTGCTCGCCTTTAACGTGCCGGCTTCTGTCCCGTGGTGGATGCTGGTGCTGGGATCCCTTTTTGCCATAGGGGTTGCCAAGATGTCTTTCGGTGGACTGGGCAACAACATTTTCAATCCGGCGCTGGTGGGACGGGTTTTTATGCTCATCTCCTTTCCTGTGGCCATGACTTCCTGGCCGGCTACCCGGCAGGCTGCCACCGACGCTATTACTGCCGCCACTCCCCTGGGAATCCTGAAGGAAGGCATGAAAACCGGCAAACCACTCAGTCAGTTTATGGATGTGTTGCCCGGGAACGGGGATCTCTTTCTAGGCAATGTCGGCGGTTCACTTGGCGAAATTTCAGCTTTCCTGTTGCTCATTGGCGGATTGTACCTGCTTTTCAGGAAAGTGATCACCTGGCACATCCCTGTTTCCATCCTGGTTACCATGTTCATCTTCGCCGGAATATTCCGGATGATTAATCCGGGGAATTACATGGATCCGTTATTCCATATTCTTACCGGGGGCGCCATTCTGGGTGCCGTATACATGGCTACTGACATGGTTTCCTCCCCGATGACGCCCAAAGCGCAGCTTATCTACGGAGCAGGGATAGGGGTGATCACCATGTGCATCAGGATGTTTGGTGCCTATCCCGAGGGTGTTTCATTTGCCATTTTGATCATGAACGGTTTTACCCCCCTGTTGAACTATACAATAAAACCCAGAAGGTTTGGAGGAAAATAACATGGCACAACGTGAATCAACATTTTTAAATATGGTGGGCTGCCTGTTGGTGGTTACCCTGGTCTCGGGAGGTCTCCTGGGATTTGTTCATGCCAGGACTAAAGATGCCATCGAAGCCTCAAAATTGAAAGCACAGTCCGATGCGATTTCCAGCGTGCTTCCCAAATTCGGTGAACTGGGAAAATCATTGAAAGTAATGCCGGAGCACAGCACCGACAGTGTGGAGGTATTTCCGGCCTTCACCAACGGCAAGATGGTGGGAATGGCTGTAAAAACCTATTCTGAAAAGGGTTTCAGCGGCCATATTTCCATTATGGCCGGAGTAGATACCCTGGGAAATATTACCGGCTACGAAATTCTGGAGCATAAAGAGACTCCCGGATTGGGATCAAAGATGGTTGTCTGGTTTAAGAACAAGGAAAAGCCGGGGCAAAATGTGATCGGCAGGAATTTCTCCTCCACCCGTTTTACGGTCAAAAAGGACGGAGGGGATATCGATGCCATTACCGCTTCGACCATTACCTCAAGGGCGTTTTTAGATGCACTCAACCGTGCCTGTTCAGGAATTGAAAAATACAAGCTGGCCTGTGCGGCAAAGATGACTCAGGAGAAAAAATAAAAGTAAATCGCTATGAATCAGTGGAATAATTTTACAAAAGGATTTTTGAAGGAGAGTCCTACCTTTGTTCTGGTGCTGGGGACATGTCCCACTCTCGCCGTAACCACTTCGGCATCCAATGCAATCGGGATGGGACTGGCGACAACTTTTGTCCTGATAGGATCAAACCTGGTGATCTCCCTGGTCAAGAATGAAATTCCCGACAAGGTGAGAATCCCGGCTTATATTGTGATCATTGCCGCATTTGTTACCATTGTCGAGCTGGTTATGAAAGCCTACACACCGGAGTTGTCGAAAAGCCTGGGGATTTTTATACCCCTTATAGTGGTTAACTGTATAGTATTGGGCAGAGCTGAAGCCTTCGCCAACCGGAACAACGTCTTTTCATCGGTCATTGACGGAGTGGGAATGGGGCTTGGATTCACATTTGCCCTGTTTATCCTTGGAAGTATCCGGGAACTGCTGGGAAACGGCAGTATTCTGAATATACCCATTTATTCCGAGAGCTACATAATGCTACTTTTTGTTCTTGCTCCCGGGGCATTTATTGTCTACGGTTATGTGATGGCCCTTATCCACAAAATAAATAAATCAAAGAAATAAAGGCAATGAATTACCTGATTATTTTTGTTGCAGCTGTCCTGGTTAACAATATCGTTTTGATGCAATTTCTGGGGATATGTCCTTTTCTGGGCGTATCCAGGAAAATATCCACGGCTGCGGGCATGGGTGCTGCCGTAGCCTTTGTTATGGTTTTGTCCACTCTGGTGACTTATCTGGTCAATAAACTGGTGCTGGATCCGTTAAACATCTCCTATCTGAGGACGATCTCCTTCATACTGGTCATTGCTGCGTTGGTTCAGCTGGTGGAAATTATTCTGAAAAAGGCCAGCCCCTCCCTATACCAGGCGCTGGGTATCTATCTTCCTTTGATAACCACCAATTGCACAATTTTGGGAGTTGCCATCCTGACCGTTCAAAAAGATTTTAACCTTATGGAAGGTGTTGTCTTTGCATTTTCCAATGCTATTGGCTTTTCTCTGGCCCTGATCATGTTTGCCGGGATTCGTGAACACCTTGAACTGATGGAGATCCCCGAAGGATTGAAGGGCATCCCGATTGCCCTGATCACCACGGGAATTCTGGCCATGGCTTTTATGGGGTTTTCCGGAATTATTTAACCTCTAAATTCAAATCCCGTAGATGGCCAAAACCAATGGAAGAAAAAGGCAGCTTAAAAATTCAGGAGGCAGAAAAGAATCCGGTAGGATCCGCTGGGGCCGGTTTCTTCTGAAACTTTTCCTGGCCGGAATCCTCCTGTTGCTTCTCCTGGTCCTGGTCATCTATCTCGGATTTCTGGGCAAAGTGCCTTCGGAAGAGGAGCTGAGCCGATTTAAAACCCCTGTGGCCAGTGAAGTTTTTTCCGTGGATGGAAAGCTACTGGGCCGGTATTACATCGAAAACCGGAGCAACGTCACCTATGATGAGATTTCTCCAAACCTGATCAAAGCCCTGATCGCCACCGAAGATGCCCGTTTTTTCAAACACCGGGGTATTGATGAGATCGCCTTGCTGCGTGTGTTCTTCAAAACCCTTTTGTTTCATGACCGCAGTGCCGGCGGGGGAAGCACCCTGAGCCAGCAGATTGCTAAAAACCTATTTCCTCGGGATGACATGGGATGGTTGACCATTCCGGTAAGCAAGATCAGGGAAGCCATTATTGCCTACCGTCTGGAAAGGATATATACCAAAGAAGAGATTCTTTCCTTATACCTGAATACCGTGCCATTCGGGGAAGGCCTTTTTGGAATTGAGGTGGCAGCTGAAAGGTTTTTCAGCAAACTTCCCTCTGCACTGACCATACCAGAGTCGGCTGTCCTGGTCGGCATGCTGAAGGCTAACAACTTGTTCAACCCCCGGCTTCATCCCCACAAATCCCTGGAAAGAAGGAATGTGGTAATCGATCAGATGGTGAAGCAGAAATTCATCTCCGGCAAAGAGGGTGAGAAATACAAATCGCAGCCACTGGGTCTCCGTTACAGCCTGATTACTTACAACCAGGGACCTGCACCTTATTTTCTCGAATATATCAGACCTGCCTTGCTGCAATGGTGTAAGAACCATCAGAAAGAGAACGGAGAACCTTATAATCTGTATACCGACGGACTGAAGATCAGAACGACCGTGGATTATAACCTGCAAAAGATGGCTACCCAGGCGGTAGAAATCCACATGAAAAAACTGCAGGCTGAGTTTGACGCTCACTGGAAAAGCGGGAATGCCTGGGGCGAAAACAAATCGGTTCTCTACAGGGCTGTCAAACGTACCGATCGTTACAAAAAGAGCCTGGCTGCCGGTAAAAAACATGATGAAATCATCAGGGAGTTTTCAAAACCAATTGAAACCAGCCTTTTTACCCTTGATGGAATTAAGCAGGTAAAAACTACTCCCCTGGACTCCCTGAAACATTATCTTTCCATGATGAACGCCGGATTCGTGGCGATGGAAAATAACTCTGGCGCTATCAGGGCTTGGATCGGTGGCATCGATTACCGCTTTTTTAAATATGATTACTGCAATGCCGCCCGGCAGGTCGGTTCCACCTTTAAACCCCTGGTTTATCTTTCCGCACTCGAATATGGTCTTAGCCCCTTGGAATACTTTCCGAGTGATCAACAGGTATATGAAGCTTATGACAACTGGTCGCCGACCAATGCAAGCGATGATTATTCAGGCTATTACACCATGAAATCAGCCCTCTCTCATTCCATCAATACAGTGGCAGTCGACATCATAATGAAGACAGGGATTGACAATAC
>Ga0116193_1003383_pt1 | contig 11542 bp, 12 predicted proteins | sample AD_UKC115_MetaG_FD_89892 | JGI IMG/M metagenome (GOLD analysis project Ga0116193, IMG submission 89892) | Active sludge microbial communities of municipal wastewater-treating anaerobic digesters from Hong Kong - AD_UKC115_MetaG | ecosystem: Engineered > Bioreactor > Anaerobic > Digestate...
CAGGCGCAGGACTTCATCAACAACCGCCCGCGCAAAATCCTCAACGGCCTCTCCCCTGCTCAAGCCCTACACTTGCCTCGCTCGCGGTCTGTTCGTACTTAAACGCGGCTAAAGCTAAAAGTCGATTACTTGCATTTTTACGTTCCAAGCCCTTATTGGATGGGTCTTTCGACAAAAAGCTGATCGCTGCGGTCTGCTTCCGCAACAACTCGTGCACTTCGCTTCCATGCAAACTGTCCAGGTCTCCCTCGCCGATCGCCCGTATCCCATTCACATCGGTCCGCAGTTGCTCGGCAACGCGGAGCTGCTGCAGCCATTTGTAATGGGAAGCACCGTCGCGGTGGTGACCAACGAGACGCTGGCGCCGATGTTTCTGCAACGGGTCAGCGACGCCGCGCGCTCGCTTGGGAAGCAGGTGGTCGAGATTGTGCTGCCCGATGGCGAGGCGTTCAAGACGGCTGAGTCGCTCGACACCATCTACGCGACCATGCTGGCGGCCAAATGTGATCGCAAGACGACCATCCTGGCACTGGGCGGCGGCGTGATTGGCGACGTCGCCGGCTACGCCGCGGCGACCTATCAGCGCGGCATACCGTTCGTGCAACTGCCGACCACGCTGCTGGCACAGGTAGATTCCTCGGTCGGCGGTAAAACGGCGATCAATCACCCCTTGGGCAAGAACATGATCGGCGCCTTCTACCAGCCGCAGGCGGTGCTGTCAGACACCGCGGCGCTCAAGAGCCTGCCAGCGCGTGAATACGCATCGGGTCTTGCCGAAATCATCAAGCACGCGCTGATCTTTGACGCACCGCATCTGGCGGAGCTTGAACGTGATGTCGGCAAGCTCAATGCCCGCGATGACGAAACGCTGGCCCGGGTCATTGCACACTCGTGCCGGATCAAGGCGGATGTGGTCAGGCGCGATGAGCGGGAGACGCTCGGCATCCGGGCGCTGCTCAACCTGGGCCACACCTTTGGTCATGCCATCGAGACCGAGATGGGCTATGGAGCCTGGATGCACGGCGAGGCAGTGGCGGCAGGCTGCGTGCTTGCGGCGGAGCTGTCGCAGGAACTCGGCCACCTGTCGTCCGCCGATGTTGCCCGGGTCAAGGCGCTCTTCACTGCGGTGAACTTGCCGACCACGCTGCCCGCATGCGATCCGCGCCGATTAATCGAACACATGCAGCGCGACAAGAAAAACGAGGCTGGAGCCGTCACGCTAGTCTTGCTCACGCGGCTTGGTGAGGCCTATCTCGACCGTAGTGTCGCGGAACCACGATTGCTGCAGTTCCTCGCTGCACGCGCGGCGACGGCAATCGCCTGAACGCACGCCGGGCTAGCACGCTACTCTTCGCTAGAGCCGGCTGCGTAGTTGTTCCGCAGCCGCCTTCAGTGGCGGCACGCAACGGCGTACCGAGGCGGCCGGTGTCATCGACGAAATTGCCATCGACGCGCTAATGGCGCCCACTGCGCTGCCGGTGCTGTCGAGCAGTGGCACTGCGATGCCGCGCAGGCCAAGCTCGAATTGCCCTTCCGTCACACAGTAGCCCTGTTCGCGAACTTTCGACAGCTCGCGTCGCAGGGTCGCTTTGTCGGTAACGGTGAACTGCGTGTAGGCCCCAAGCGGCGTCCGGGCCAGCCATCGGTCCAGATCGTCGGGTGGCAGGTAACTCAACAGCAGGCGACCCGCTGCCGAGGTGTGCGCCGGCAGACGGGTGCCCGGTTCGATCAGGGTAGACAGCAACTTCGGGGCGCTGACGCGTCCGATATAAACGGCATCGGCGTCTTCAAGCACGGCAAGATTGGTTGACTCGCCGATCGCGCTGGCGAGTGTTTGCAGCACCGGCATCACGGTTCGCGGTAGGCGGGCCGAGGCAAGATACGAGTGACCGAGCCGCATGACTTTCGGTGTCAGCCAGAACGCCTTGCCGTCAGTCGCCATATAGCCAAGCGCGCTGAGCGTCATGAGATAGCGCCTTGCTGCTGCCCGACTGAGGTCCAGACGTTGCGCCAGCTCGCTCTGGGTCAGCTTGGGGGTCGCGTCATCAAATGCGCAGATCACTTCGAGCCCCTTGCGCAGGCCGTCAATCATGTCGGCCCGGGCGACATCAGGCGCTGTGGCCACCGCTGGCGCGCGGGTTGGTGCTTGCGGTTCAGTTTGCTGCGGTGTGCGTTTCACGTTTTTGGCAGGCTCCGCGCTTTAGGAATGTTTGCGTCCATCGTCCAGCGCCCCGTGTGCGCCAGGTTGGCGTGCACGGGGCGGAGCCCTTTTGGCGCGAACCGGGACTGGAACGCTGTCTTGACTCAGTCTGCTCATTGTGTTCTATTATCGCACAAATGTTCGTTAATCGCACAAATAATAGCAACGCGAACATGAAAATCTGGCCAAACCGCATCGACAACCGGCGCTGCGATTTACCTGAGGAGGCGCCAATGACTGAGTATTCATGCGATGACTGATGCTGCCAGCAAACAACCGGCGGACGCGACGGCACCGGCGAACCCGCTGGGTATCGCCGGTATTGAGTACGTCGAATACGCCACTCACGAGCCGCAGGCCTTTGGCGCCGCGCTGGAGAAACTTGGCTTCGTCGCCGTCGCCCGCCATCGCAGCCGCGAGATCGTGCTGTATCGCGCCGGTGGCATGAACGTCATCGTAAACGCGGACCCGGCCGTCACCGGCGCGGCCAGCCGCGACGAAGACGAGACCCCGGCGCCGCGGCTGAAGGCGTACGCGCTACGTGTTCGCGATGCCGCGGCTGCCTATCAGCATTGTGTCGAGAAGGGCGCCTGGCCAATCGTGCCACGCGTTGGCGCGATGGAGCTCAACATCCCCGGCATCTGCGGCGTGGGCGACAGCATCATCTACTTTGTCGACCGCTATCAGGAATTCTCAATCTACGACGTCGATTTCAAGAAGCTTCCGTCTGCTGCCGCTGCGCATCCGGCGGTTGCTGGCATGCATTTCTTCGGCATTGTGCAGTCCATCGAAGAAGGGCGCTCCAGGGAGTGGGTCGATTTCTACCGGGAACTGTTCGGATTTCTGGTGCTACCGCAGGGCCAGTACTTCGGCGTGCTGCCCAAGGGTACCTTGCTGGAAAGCCCGTGCCAGCGGTTCTATCTGCAGCTGGTCGAACCGCCCGAACAGGCTGCTGTGCTGGCCTGGCAGGAACGGTTGACCCGGGTTGGGTTCGGCGCACCGGACATCACGGCACTGGTTGCCCAGCTGCGGACACGCGGCGTCAATTTTGTCGAGAGCGATTCGGTGCATACCAGTGATCGCGGTGCGGTGACTTACCTGGGCGGCACCTCGTTTGAGTTCGTCAGAAGTCACCTCGCAACGTCGGAGTAACCAGTGAACCTCGGCGATTTCTCGATGGATACCATCACGCTGCCGGGCTCGCTGGAGAGCAAGCTTGATGCGGCCGCCGCGGCAGGGTTCACCCAGATTACGCTGTGGGCAAAAGATCTGGCCGGGCATCCAGATGGTTACGAGGCCGCGCTGAACGAAGTCCGTCTGTCGGGGCTGCGTGTCAACGGTATTCAGGTGATGCGTGACTACGAGGGCTTGTCAGGGCCGCTGCATCACTACAAGGTGGACACGGTCAAACCATGCTCAGGCTCTGTGAGGCGGTCGCGGCCGAGCGCTTGCTGATTTGCTCGTCCACATCAGCTCATGCCTCGGGGGACATTGACCACATTGCCTCTGACCTGCGCAAGGTAGCGATGCTGGCGACGCCACTCGGGATCCGGGTCGGATACGAGGCGCTGTCATGGGGCCGCCACGTCAGCGACTTCGAGCTGTCGTGGGAAATTGTGCAGCGCGCCGATCGCGCCAACCTGGGCGTTTGTATTGACTCTTTCCATGTGCTGGCAAACTGCGGTCTCAACGGCACCGACTTCGACGCGCTGGCAACCATTCCAGGTGAACGTATCGCATTCGTGCAACTGTCTGACTTTTTGTGGAAGGCCGTGCGCACGCCCGAGGAACGAATTGAGACCGCTCGCCATCTGCGCGTGTTCCCCGGCGAGGGCGTGCATAGCGCAGAGCTGTCGCGGATGATCCGCATGATTGACCGTTCGGGCTATCGCGGCGACTGGAGTTTCGAAGTATTCAACGACGACTACGTGCAGATGCCGGTTGAGGCCGTCGCGCAGCGCGCGCGCGACGCAGCGATGTGGGTGGCAGCGCAAAGCGAACGACGCAGTCTGCCGCGTACATCGGTACGCACAGCACTGTCATGATGGGTAAGGGGGAGCAATGACTGATTTTCTGCAGCTCCTGCTGAGCGGCGTGGCCACGGGGGCAATCTATGCGATGGCTGCTCTTGGCTTCACCTTGCTTTGGCAGGCCGCTGGAACCATTAATTTTGCGCAGGGCGAATTCGTCATGCTGCCGGCGTTTGCAATGCTGATCGGCATGTCGATCGGGCTGCCACTGTGGGCATCTTTTATCGTTGCTGTTGCGTTGTCCGTGCTTGTGCTTGGTGCCGCGTTCAAGCGCTGGATTGTCGATCCGATGCGCGGCAGCGGTGTCGTTGCCGTTGTGGTGGCGACGCTAGGGCTCTCGATCGGTCTCAAGTCACTGGTGAAGGCAGGTTACAGCGCTGAGCCGCACCCGTTTCCCAGCATTTTTGGTGATGAGGTATTCAAGCTGGCAGGTGTGACGGTGTCCTATGCCGACGTCGGTGCGCTGCTGTTTGCCGGACTGATGGTGCTCGGTCTGCAGACGTTTCTCAATCGCACCATCACCGGTCGGGCCATGCAGGCCGTGGCGCAGAACACGTTTTCCGCTGAAGCACTGGGCATCAATGTGAAGCGGATGATCTTCTACACGTTTGCCATCAATGCCATGCTGGTGTGCGTCACCGCACTACTGATCACACCAAGCTATCTCGCCAAATTCGACATGGGCGACAACATCGGGCTCAAGGCATTCTTTGCAGCCATCATCGGCGGTTTCAACAATTCTCGCGGAGCGCTTCTGGGTGGCGTACTGGTCGGCGTGCTCGAAAATCTGGCGGGCGCTTACATCACCCCAGCGTACAAGGACGGTGTTGCGCTCCTACTGTTTCTTGCGGTGATTCTGGTCAAGCCAGATGGGCTGCTCGGAACCCCGCAGGAAAGGAAGGTGTAGTGATGTCAAAGCAGCATCTCGCCTTTCTCGCACTGGCGGTGGCGGCGCTGGCAGTCGCTCCGGCGCTGCTCAAGACCTATGGACTTTACCTGCTGACGTTGTGGCTGGTCTACATCATTGCCGCGATGGGGCTCAACCTGACCGTCGGCTATGCAGGGCTCAAGTCCTTGTGCCATGCCGGCTTTATGGGCGTGGGGGCTTACACCGTAGCGATCATGATGAAGGCCGGCTTCTCGTTCTGGCTCGCCAGCCCGGTGGCCGTGGTGCTTTGCTTCGTGCTCGGGCTTGTCATCGGCTTTCCGGCGTTGCGGGTGCAACTGCACTACCTTGGTTTCGCCACCCTGGGTTTCAACTTGCTACTGGTGCTCTTCTTCCGTAATGAGGAATGGTTGACGGGTGGCACCTTCGGCATTCAGAACATCAAGCGTCCGGAGCTGTTCGGCATCTCGTTCGATGGCAACGTGCCGTTCTACTTCCTGGTGTTGGTGGTGACACTGGTCGTCGGCGCGACGCTGGCCGCATTGCTACGTTCGCCCTGGGGGCGAGCGTTTGCGGCGTTGCGAGATAACCCGATTCGTGCGGAAAGTACGGGTGTCAATATCACCGCCTACACGTTGATGTCGTTTGCCATCGGTGCTGCTTACGCCGGCATCGCCGGTGCGCTGTTCGCGCCGCTGGTCAATTTCATAGAGCCGGCACCGTTCGGTATTGCCAATTCGCTGCTGTTCCTCATGATGGTGGTGGTGGGCGGCTCCGGCCGCTTCTATGGACCGGTGCTGGGCGCGGCCATCGCGTTGTTGCTGCCGGAGTACCTGCGCTTCCTGAAGGATTGGTATCTCGCAGTGTTCGGCTTTGCTGCTGTCGCCATGATGATCTGGCTACCGGGTGGCCTGCTCTCGTTACGGGAAGCGCTGTTGCTGCGCAAGGCCAGGCGAGAGGCAAAGCAGAAGGAGCTCAGAGAGCTGGAAGAACGTGCCGCAGGCACGCCTGGCAAAGGCACGGTGGAGGCAGCATGAGCATTCTCTCGGTTCATGACATCAAGAAGAGTTACGGTGCCATTCAGGCCGTCAGCGGCGTCAGCTTCAATGTGGAGCCCGGCGAGATCCTCGGCGTAATCGGGCCCAATGGCAGCGGCAAGACGACGCTGTTCAACTCGATTCTTGGGCAGATCAAGCCAGACAGTGGTCGCGTCGAATTCGAAGGGGTTGATATTTCGGGCAACTCGCCGCTGGAGATGTCGCGCCTCGGCATCGGCCGTACATTCCAGAACCTCCAGGTGTTCGGCAAGCTCTCGCTGCGCGACAACCTGATCGCAGCCGCGCAGGAATTTCATGGCACTTTCTGGGGCCGCATGTTCGCGCCGCCGGACAACGGGTTGCGTGAGCGCGCGGACGAAATGATCGAGATGTTCCGCCTCAAGCATGTTGCCGATTTGCCTGCCGGCAGTTTGTCCTACGGCCAGCAAAAGCTGGTAGACATCGCCATGGCGTTCATGCCGGCACCGCGACTGGTGTTGCTCGACGAACCCTGCGCCGGTGTCAATCCGTCGCTGGTTGACGGGCTGCGTGAGCTGCTGGTTGAGCTGAACAAAAAGCAGGGTGGCAGCTTTGTCGTCATTGAACACAACATGGACTTCGTGATGAAGCTGTGTCACCGCATCGTCTGCATGGTGGAAGGCAAAGTGCTTGCTGTTGGCAAGCCGGAAGAAATCCAGAACAACCGCGAAGTGCTGGAGGCCTATCTTGGCAACTGACAATGCTTCCACCGCCGCGCGCAGCGAATCGCTGATCCAGTTCGATGCCGTCGTCGCTGGCTACACGCACCTCACCATCCTCAACGAGCTCACGCTCGACGCGCGCAAAGGCGAGATCACGCTGCTGATCGGTCCCAACGGTGCCGGCAAGTCAACGGTGCTGAAGACCTTGTTCGGCATGCTGACGCCGCGCTCCGGCGAGGTGCGCTTCGGTGGCAAGGTCATCAACGGACGTACACCGCGCCAGTTGCTGGGCGAAGGCATGGCGTTCGTGCCACAGGGGCGCAATTTGTTCGGGTCCCTAAGCGTGTTGCATAACCTCGAACTGGGTGGCTTGCAGTTGCCCAAGAAATTGCTGCGCGAGCGCATCGACGAAGTGATGGAATTGTTTCCGCGCCTCAAGCAGCGTATCGATTCGCGTGCGGCGTCGCTCTCCGGTGGCGAGCAGAAGCAGCTCGAGATCGGTCGCGCGCTGCTGGTCAAGCCGGAAGTCATTCTGATTGACGAGCCGTCGATCGGCCTGGCGCCCATCATTGTGCAGGACGTCATGCATCTGCTGCGCAAACTGGCTGACTCGGGCAAGAGCGTGCTGATGGTGGAGCAGAATGTGCGAACCGCGCTCAAGTTTTCGGATCGGGCACTGGCGCTGGAGATGGGGCGACTGGCGGTTGACCGTCCGGCCTCCGAGCTGCTGAATGATCCGAACCTGAATCGCCTGTTTCTTGGTGGTCACGCCAAGATCTAGTGCGAACTGGCATATCTTCGGCGATCGGGATTTCCCTGTCGTCCGACCGGAAATCGTTACGTTACCTATCGTCGTTAAAGCACTTTCAACTGGAGGATGTCATGAAAACAAAACTCGCCCAGGCAATGGGCCTGACTGCGGCGCTACTCGCTGCCTCTGCCTACGCGCAGAACATCAAGGTGGCGCAAGTCGTCGAGCTGTCGGGCGGCGGCACCGCTGCCGGCACCATGTATCGCAACGGCGCCAAGCTGGCGATCAACGAGATCAACGCCGCCGGCGGCGTGATGGGCAAGAAGATCGAGTCAATTGAGATGGATACGCAGTCGCAGCCGGCTATCGCCAAGGCGATGACGGTAAAGGCGATCGACGAGAAAGTCACCGCGATCTTCGGGCCGGTGTTCTCCGGCTCGATTCTGGTCAGCCAGACCGAGAGCCAGAAGGCGAACATTCCAAACTTCACCGGTGGCGAGGCGTCCAACGTGACGGCGCAGGGCAACCCCTACATCTTCCGTTCGTCGTTCAACCAGGCGATGGGCATGCCGAAGGTAGCGGCCTACATGGCGGGCGAGCTGAAAGCAAAATCGGTCGCGGTGGTGTTCGTCAACAATGACTTCGGCAAGGGCGGCCGTGACGCCATCGTCAAGGAGCTGGGCGCCCGCAACGTCAAGGTCGCTGCCGATATCTCCACCGATCCGGGTCAGGTCGACATGTCCTCGGCAGTGCTGCGGGCCAAGCAGGCCAACGCTGACGCGCTGTTCGCCTACCTCAACGAGGAAGAATCAGCCCGCCTGCTGAAAGAGTTGCGCAAGCAGGGTTACGACAAGCCGCTGGTCGGCGAGACTACCCTGATGGGCGCCAAGGTCATTGAGCTGGCAGGCTCCGCAGCCAATGGTGTCCGCGGGCACGTCGGTCTGACCGCCGACGCACCGATGTTCAAGGACTTCGGTGCCAAGTTCGAGAAAGAGTACAAGAGCAAACCCGATCACAACGGTATCAAGGGCTATTTTTCGGCATACATGCTGAAAGCTGCCATCGAAAAGGCGAAGAGCACCGACGCCAAGGCCGTTGCCGCCGCGATGAAGAACGCCTGCTTCAAGGTCAAGGACAACCCGGGCATCCTGCTCGACGTCTGCTTTGACGACAAGGGCGACATTGATCGCGAGAGCTTCCTGGTTGAAGTGAAAGACGGCAAGCAGGTCGTCACGCAAACGCTGCCGATGCTCAACAAGCGCTAGGATCGTAGTTAGCCATCTCTTTACGGGTTGGCTACTGAGCAAAAAAAGGCCTGCGCGAGCAGGCCTTTTTTCGTCCCGGTAGCGCTCCGCAGTCCGAGCGGCGCGTGAAGCTGAAGCGGACCGGATCGTTTCGCCTCGACTAGCGTTTTATTGCCGGCGCCGCTTCCGTAATGGCCCCATAAATCATGTTGCGCAGCACCGAGCGATAAGGCACGCGCCACTTCGGGCTTTGCATCATGAAGACAACGAACAGATCGTTGGCCGGATCTACCCACATGTAGGTGCCGCCGGCGCCGCCCCAGTAATATTCGCCGAGTGCTGCCGGGTACACGGCCTCGCCGGCGCTTGTGCGCACCGCGAAGCCGAGGCCAAAGCCGTAACCGGGACCGGGCAGGTAGAGCGGGGTGCGGGTGACTGCCGGGCTCAACTGATCGCTGGTCATATAGGCCAGCGTGGCCGGGCTGATGTAGCGCTTGCCCTCGAGTTGGCCGCCGTTGCGCAGCATCATCAGGAAGCGCGCGTAGTCCATCGCCGTGCTCATGAGACCGCCGCCGCCGGACTCCATCCCCTGTGCAATACGTGGATCGAACACCGGGGCGTTGACGCCAATGGAGCGGTCATCCGCGAACGGCTCGGCGATGCGTGCCTGACGCTCGGGCTCGGTCACGTAAAAGCTGGTGTCTTTCATACCCAGCGGCAACAGCAGGCGCTCTTTCAGGTGAACGAGCAGACTCTGGCCGCTGACGACCTCGATCACGCGACCGAGTACGTCGGTCGAATTGCTGTAGTCCCACGTACTGCCGGGCTGATACGCCAGTGGCATCCTTGCGATGCGCTCGGCGAATTCGGCATTGGTGATGTTGCCACCGGTGCCGACGTTGGCATTGAGATAGGCCTTCTTGACCAGGCTGTCGCCGAAGAAGCCATAGGTGAGACCAGAGGTGTGGCGCAACAGGTCCTGCACGGTCATCGGCCGCACTGGTGCGACCAGTTCGAGTGACTTGTTGCCCTGCGCGTCGGTCTTTTCCACGCCCACCTTGACGTTGGCGAACGACGGGATATAACGCGCCACCGGCGCTTCCAGAAGCAGTCGGCCTTCTTCAACCAGCATCATGGCAGCAACGCTCACGAGGGGTTTGGTCATCGAATAGATGCGGAAGATGTCGTCGGACCGCAGCGGGGCGACGCTGTCCGGGCCGCGCGAGCCAACCGTTTCCGAATACACCAGTTTGCCACCACGTACCACCATGACCGTCGCGCCCGGGACGCGCTTCTGCGCGACCTCGCCGCGCATCCAGGCACCGACGCGGCCGAGGCGCTCGGACGACATGCCCACGTCCTCCGCTTTGGCGGTTGGCAAGCCTTGCGCCATCGCAGTAGACACCAGCGACAGCATGCCAAGGCCGATCGCGAGCTGGCGCACGGCGCCGGGCCTGAGCGGCCGACTGCGCGGTCGTGCAGCTGAAAAAGTCAGAAAGGTCAGGAATGATTGCATCGTGGCCTCCTTGCTGTGGCGCAATGCGAGAATCGCAAGGGCCGCGTTTGAATCTGGTTGGCAGTGACAGCATGCGTTTGGTCGAGGCGGTGCGACAAGCGGGGCGACCCGTGATCGGCGCGACGACCGTATCTGCTTCTTCGATAACAATACGCCATCCTGCCGCCCCGATGTCAGGGTCATTCTGAAATGTTGAGATGAGTTCCCGTGATTGACAAAGTCGCCCCCTCGATCGCAGCGGCGCTAGCCGACGTGCCGCGTGGCGCCACCGTGATGATCGGTGGATTTGGTGGCGCCGGCATGCCAGTCGCACTGGTTGACGGGCTGATCGAGCAGGGCGCGAGTGATCTCACCATCGTGGCCAACAACGCCGGCAACGGTGAAACTGGTATTGCCGCGTTGCTCAAGGCTGGACGGGTACGCAAGGTGATCTGTTCATTCCCGCGGCAGGCGGATTCCCACGTGTTCGATGCCCTGTATCGCGCCAGTAAAGTCGAGCTGGAGCTGGTGCCTCAGGGCAACTTGGCCGAGCGCATTCGTGCTGCCGGTGCAGGGATCGGCGGCTTCTTCACCCGGGTTGGCTACGGTACGCCGCTCGCCGCCGGCAAGGAAGTGCGTGAGATTGACGGCCAGATGTATGTCTATGAAACGCCGATTCGCGCCGACTTTGCGTTGATCAAGGCGGAGCTCGGCGACCGCTGGGGCAATCTCACCTATCGCAAATCAGCGCGCAATTTCGGGCCACTCATGGCGATGGCGGCGACGGTAGCGATCGCTTCCGTGCATGAGGTGGTGCCGCTGGGAGATATTCATCCCGAGCAGGTCGTGACACCCGGTATCTTCGTGCAGCGTATTGTGGAAGTGCCACGTGTGGAGATGGCAGCATGAGTTACCAGCGCCTCAATCGCGATCAGCTCGCTACGCGTATCGCCCGCGACATCCCCGACGGCGCTTATGTGAATCTCGGCATCGGCATGCCGACGCTGGTGGCGAACCACCTGCCGCTGGATCGCGAAATCATCCTGCAAAGTGAGAACGGTCTGCTCGGCATGGGGCCCGCGCCGGTCCCCAATGAAGTGGACTTTGACTTGATCAATGCTGGCAAGCAGCCAGTGACGCTGCTTCGCGGTGGCTCTTTTTTTCACAGCGCCGACTCCTTCGCCATGATGCGCGGCGG
>Ga0116193_1003384_pt1 | contig 11540 bp, 12 predicted proteins | sample AD_UKC115_MetaG_FD_89892 | JGI IMG/M metagenome (GOLD analysis project Ga0116193, IMG submission 89892) | Active sludge microbial communities of municipal wastewater-treating anaerobic digesters from Hong Kong - AD_UKC115_MetaG | ecosystem: Engineered > Bioreactor > Anaerobic > Digestate...
AGATGACGGCTCATGACATTCCGGTCATAGCGTACGGCAGGTCCTGTCTGAGCTTGCAAAGGAGACATCAGATGCACTTTGCTCACCGTTTCATCAATGAGCGGATACATTACATCGAAAGGTATACCTTGCTCACCTAGAATCTGTGCAGTGATGCCATACATCTCATTCGTGAAGTTGCAAGCAAAGACTGCGGCCAAATGCAAATACTTTCTTTTATCCGAATCGAGTACTGTCACCCGATGAGATAATTTGCTTGTCAAAGCACATAAGCGTGCCTCGTCGTCTTTATTACTTGCCTCTACAAAACAGGGAATCTCTTTAAAACACACTATTCTTTCCTTACTGAATGTCTGCATCGGATAGAGCACTCCCCCTCTTGGAACAAGATCTTTCCACACTGCCAATGGAACACTGCCTGCAGTATGGACAAACAAAGCATTCTCCCTTCCTTTCACCAGTTTGGGCAATACTTCAGTCAAAACGGAGTCCTTAAGAGAAACAATATACAAACAAGCATCATCAGGCAGTTTGCTCAAATCCGTGGTATAGGGAACCCCCAACCTGTTACCCAGCAAAGAGGCCGAACACTCCGTGTGGCTATAGACTCCGACAAGTTCTTCACCGGCTTCTTTCAATGCACAGCCTAAATTTGTGGCCAGATTTCCGGCTCCTACCAATACGATTCTCATTTTTTATAGACTATGAACAATATAATACCTACAATCAAAAGGACGAGAGGTAATAAAAATCCGGATAACTGCCCAAGAAAAGATATGATTGTACCAATATTCAATACAATCCAGATTCCCAACAAAACGGCTCCCACTGTTTTTTCTCTTTTGAAAATGAGGAAAATGACCGATGTTATCAACAACAAATTATCCTTTGCCATGACCCAGCCATAACCGAATTTCGAAAACAAGCCCAGCTTGTCAGCCAAAAACAAAAGCCCCATCACAATCAGAGTGACTGATAAAGCCAAAAGCGTATCTTTATTACTCTTTGAATAGGCCATACCTACTTGCCTCCATATTTATTGATATGAATCTTTTCCCATTGCAGATGTTCCTCATCAAAAGGTTTGCGTTCCATACCCTTATGCCCCACGGCTATGATAGAAAGGACTTCAAGAGGATAAGGTATCTCTAGTACTCCATGAACAATATCATTCGCCGGAACCCCATTGGCAGTGAAGCGCTCGCGAACCTGAATCCAGCAACTGCCCAATCCCAGATCCTCTGCCTGAAGTTGTATCAGGATAGAAGCAATAGAAGCATCTTCTATCCAAACATCACTCGATGTAGGGTCGGCCAATACGACAATTGCCAACGGAGCACCTGCCAGAAACTGACAGCCATTCTCTTTGCATTCCGAAAGAGCCTTCAGAGTCTCTTTATCTTCAACCACCACAAACTGCCAGCAGGTAGACCTTTTGGACGAAGGAGCCTTCAAAGCCGCTTTCAACAAAAGTTCCACTTCCTCTGGAGTCAGACTTTCTTCCGTGAATTTCCGCATGCTGCGACGTCTGTTTATTAAATCACTGAAATTTTCCATTTTTCACCAAATTATTTGTGCAAAGGTAACAAATAATCCAAATACAACGCCGATTATTCTTTGTATTATCTTTTGTTTTATGTATTTTTGCAATGCTATGACAACGCAACTGGCCATATATAGAAAAGGTGAAGAAATACCTCTTTTGAACAATGACAATCTCTTTCATTCAATAGAGCTGTTCCGGATATATGAAAACACATCCGGTTATACGCCTATTATGATTGTTTTATCAGAAAAAGGAATTCCACAAGCCCACCTGCTTGCCACCTTGCGAAGAAGCCTGCACCTTTTTCCACCTTATTACATAAAGCGCTGCGAAATTTTCGGAACGGGTTCCTATCTCGCAACGGATTCTAAAACAAAGGAGGAACAATTCAACAGAATGTTGTCTGCCCTCACGGAATATGTTACTAAAGAATGCTTTCTGATCGAATTCCGAAACCTGCAGAACGGCTTGTTAGGATACAAATCATTCAGAGAAAATAATTATGTTCCCATCGACTGGCTTTGCATTCATAACTCACTGCACAGTAAGGCTCCGGAAGAACGATTGAGTCCGACCCGGAAAAGACAAATCAGAAAAGCCCTGCAAAGCGGAGTCACCCTGTCCACCGTTCAATCCGAGAATGAAATACGAGAGTTTGCCGAATTGCTTCGAAAAAACTACTCCTCCAAAATAAGAAAACACTTTCCAAACGTAAATTTCTTTTTACAAGTGATACGATCCAACGGAGAAAAAAAGAACGCAGAGATTTTTCTGGTCAAGCATAAAGAAAAAATCATAGGAGGATCCGTCTGTGTCTTTTCCGAAGGCAATGCTTACCTGTGGTTTTCGGGCGGACTAAGAAAAAGCCACCCGCTGCAATATCCGGGAGTCATGGCCGTGTGGGAAGCTCTTGTCTATTCGTATGAGAAAGGTTACAAACACATGGAATTCATGGATGTAGGCCTTCCTTTCCGTAAACACGGATATCGGACTTTCATCCTTCATTTCGGTGGAAAACAAGTCAGCACAAGACGTTGGTTTCACTTTAAATGGAACTGGTTGAACAACTTGTTTTTGCGCTTTTTTTTATAGTGTTACATGTTGTTAAATAAATAAAGAAATATTTCCATATAAGCTACAAAACGTATAAATTTGTAGAATTATTGTGATTGAAAAAAGTATAATTTCAAACTAAAAAATTTAAATATGAAAATCTCACACATTGAACATCTGGGCATCGCCGTAAAGAGTATCGAAGAAGCCCTTCCGTATTACGAAAACGTATTAGGATTAAAATGTTACAACATCGAAGAAGTAGCTGATCAGAAAGTAAAGACAGCCTTCCTGAAAGTTGGACAAACAAAAATTGAATTGCTGGAACCGACTTGTGAAGAAAGCACTATTGCCAAATTCATAGAAAAACGCGGCGAAGGAGTTCATCACGTAGCATTTGCCATCGAAGATGGAGTTGCCAATGCATTGGCCGAAGCAGAAGCTGCAGGTATCCGCTTGATCGACAAAGCTCCTCGCAAAGGTGCTGAAAGTCTGAACATCGCTTTCTTACACCCAAAATCTACCATCGGTGTTTTGACAGAACTTTGTGAACATTAAAAAGTAATTTTACTCTAACTTAATAAAAAAAACAAATGAGTCAATTAGAAAAAATAAAAGAACTTGTTGAGCTACGTGCGAAAGCCCATCTGGGTGGTGGCGAGAAAGCCATTGCCAAACAACATGAGAAAGGAAAACTCACTGCTCGCGAACGTCTTTTGATGCTTTTGGATGAAGGCAGTTTCGAAGAAATGGATGCATTCGTAACCCACAGATGCTCAAACTTTGGAATGGAGAAAAAAACATTCCTTGGTGACGGTGTAGTAACAGGCTACGGAACAATCGGCGGTCGTTTGGTTTATGTATTTGCACAAGACTTCACAGTCTTTGGCGGTTCATTAAGTGAAATGATGGCAAAAAAGATTTGCAAGGTAATGGATATGGCTATGAAAATGGGTGCTCCTGTCATTGGACTCAATGACTCGGGTGGTGCTCGTATTCAAGAAGGTATCGGTGCACTTTCAGGTTACGGCGAAATATTCGAACGCAACATTTTGGCTTCCGGCGTAATTCCTCAGATTTCAGGAATTTTCGGCCCTTGTGCCGGTGGTGCCGTTTATTCTCCAGCTCTAACTGACTTCACTTTGATGGTGGAAGGTATGTCTTACATGTTCCTTACCGGTCCTAAAGTTGTAAAAACCGTTACCGGTGAAGATGTTTCTTCTGAAGATTTGGGCGGTGCAAGAGTACATGCTACCAAATCCGGTGTAACTCATTTCACTACTGAAACAGGAAAAGAAGGCATCGAACTGATTCGCAAACTGTTAAGCTATATACCTCAGAACAATCTTGAGGAACCTCCTACGATTCCTTGCAATGACCCGATAGACCGTCTGGAAGATTCTTTGAACGAAATTATTCCTGATGATCCCAACAAGGCTTACAATATGTTTGATGTGATTGGTGCTGTTGTCGATAATGGAGAATTCTTTGAAATCCAGAAGGATTATGCAAAGAACATTATTATCGGTTTCGCCCGTTTCAATGGTCAGAGTGTAGGTTTGGTTGCCAATCAGCCTAACTGGATGGCAGGTGTATTGGACAGCAATGCATCACGCAAAGGCGCTCGTTTCGTACGTTTCTGCGATGCATTCAATATTCCATTGGTTACTTTGGTAGATGTTCCCGGATTCTTGCCAGGAACAGGACAGGAATACAACGGCGTCATCCTGCACGGAGCAAAATTGCTTTATGCTTACGGAGAAGCTACTGTGCCTAAAGTTACTGTTACATTGCGCAAGAGCTACGGCGGTTCTCACATCGTGATGAGTTGTAAACAACTTCGCGGTGACATGAACTATGCATGGCCTACTGCTCAAATTGCAGTAATGGGTGCTGCCGGTGCAGCTGAAGTACTTTACGCAAAAGAAGCTAAAGAACAGGCTGATCCAAAAGCATTCCTCGCTGAAAAAGAGGCAGAATATACCAAGCTATTTGCCAACCCCTATCAGGCTGCCAAATTTGGTTACATCGACGATGTCATCGAACCGCGTAACACCCGTTTCCGCATCATCCGTGCCTTGCAGCAACTGGCTACAAAGAAACAAACGGTTCCTGATAAGAAACATGGTAACATTCCATTATAATTGACAAATTATTATGAAGAAAAGAAATATAGGAATACTTGCCGTGTTGTTAATGATTGCCGCTCAATCTTTCGGTCAAACAAGCAGTCTTTGTATTAATGAGGTCATGCCCAACAACAAATCAGATGTTGTTGACGACTACGGGATGCACCACCCCTGGATTGAAATCCTCAATACCTCATTTGCTACTGTTGACATAAGGAGCTGTTTCTTAACAAACGACAAAAAAGTCTTGAATCCCAATCTTTCTGCATCGGAACGCATGAAAATGATGTATCCGATTCCAAAAGGAGATGTAAAGACTGCATTGGCACCACGCCAATATTTGATTTTTTATGCAGACGGTTTCCCCAAAAGAGGAAATTTCCATTTGAGTTTTACACTTGATTCCATCCAATCCAACTGGATAGCACTTTACGATGCCAACGGCTACACCTTGATCGATTCTCTCACGGTGCCTGCATTGCCCGCAAACTGTTCTTACGGTTTGAAAGAAGACGGTGTCAAGGCTGATGGCTGGGAAGTGAAGGGTATCAACGGAAAATACGTTACACCTAACACAAACAACCGTACACTGGATGCCAACTTGAAAATCAACAAGTTCAAGGAAAGTGATCCTTATGGAATCAGTATGGCAATCATTGCTATGGGAGTCGTATTTTTCTCTTTAGTATTATTGTATATTGCATTTAAGATTACTGGTAAGATTGGAGCTGACTTGAATCGCAAGAATGCGATGAAAGCCAAAGGTATTACTGACAAGGCAGAAGCTATAGAAAAATCCATCGGTGATGAATCGGGTGACGTTTTTGCTGCTATGGCAATGGCTCTTCACGAATATCAGAATAACATCCATGATGTTGAAGACCTGCAATTGACCATCAGTAAAATCAAACGTAACTATTCACCATGGAGTTCCAAGATCTATATGTTGCGTCATAGACCTAAAAGCTAATATTAACATTAATTATTAATGAACAATGAAAGAATATAAATATAAAATTAATGGAAACCTCTATAAAGTTACCATTAAAGACGTTGAAGAAAATATTGCCCATCTTGAGGTAAACGGCACTCCTTATGAAGTTGAAATGGACAAACCGGCACCTAAAATGTCTGCAGCACCTGCACCTTCTGTAGCTCCTGCAAAGCAATCAGGGCCTAGACCTGCCGCTCCTTCTGTTGGACCTGCTGCACCTGCAGCATCGTCAAAAGGCTCTAGCGTTAAATCGCCGCTTCCTGGCATTATCAAAGACATCAAAGTGAAGGAAGGTGACGCAGTGAAACGCGGTCAGACCATTCTTATACTCGAAGCTATGAAAATGGAAAACAACATCAATGCCGACAAAGACGGTACAGTTGGTACTATTAAAGTTAACAAGGGTGATTCCGTTCTTGAAGGAACAGATTTAATTACAATTGAATAATTAAAATGGGAGAAAGTTTTACATCATTTATAGGTAATAATCTGGTCGACTTCTGGAATTTTACTGGCTTTGCAAATGCAACTTACTCGCATTTGATCATGATAGCAGTCGGTCTCCTTTTTATCTATCTGGCTATAAAAAAAGATTTTGAGCCGTTATTGCTTGTACCAATCGGCTTCGGTATCCTAATTGGAAACATTCCTTTCAAGACAGACGCCGGACTAGAGATTGGTATTTATGAAGAAGGTTCTGTACTTAATACTCTTTATCAAGGAGTTAGAGAAGGTTGGTATCCGCCACTTGTCTTTTTAGGTATCGGAGCTATGACAGATTTCTCTGCACTGATTTCCAATCCGAAGTTGATTTTGGTTGGAGCTGCAGCCCAATTTGGTATCTTTGGAGCATACATGATTGCCTTGCTGATAGGTTTTGAGCCTAACCAGGCAGCCGGTATCGCTATTATCGGTGGAGCCGATGGCCCTACAGCAATCTTCTTGTCATCCAAACTTTCACCAAACTTGTTAGGAGCTATTGCCGTATCGGCATACTCCTACATGGCGTGCGTACCGCTGATACAACCACCGGTAATGCGTCTGCTGACGACAAAGCAAGAACGTTTGATACGAATGAGACCTGCCCGTCAGGTATCTCATACAGAGAAAATTCTGTTCCCAATCATCGGTTTGTTGCTTACTTGCTTCGTAGTACCTTCAGGTCTTCCTCTTTTGGGTATGCTGTTCTTCGGTAATATCCTTAAGGAAAGCGGTTGTACAAGACGTTTGGCAGATACAGCTGCAGGTCCTCTGACTGATGTGATCATCACCTTGTTGGGTATGACGGTAGGTGCTTCAACTCAAGCATCCCAGTTCCTTACCCCAAGTACTTTGGGCGTATTCTTCTTAGGTTTCTGTGCATTCATTATCGCTACTGCTTCAGGAGTATTGTTTGTTAAGTTCTTCAACTTGTTCTTGAAGAAAGGCAACAAGATGAATCCTCTTATCGGTAATGCCGGAGTCTCTGCCGTGCCAATGTCAGCACGTATCTCGCAAAAAATCGGTTTGGAATATGATTCGACCAATTATTTGTTGATGCATGCTATGGGCCCGAACGTTGCCGGTGTAATCGGTTCTGCCGTTGCAGCAGGTGTTTTGCTTGGATTCCTTAACTAAAGGATAAAGACAATTCTTTACAGAATAATAAAAAAATAAGCCTGGAATCATCCAGGCTTATTTTTTGTTATATAAAGAAAATGAGAATTCACCAACAGACGCCCGCTTTCTTTGTTATTCTATAATTTTATTATTTTCATCAGGGAAAACCAGTGAAGGCTTGAACGCCTTGGCTTCTTCAAAATCCATCAATGCATATGACATGACAATAATAACGTCACCTACCTGCACCTTACGTGCAGCAGCTCCATTCAGGCAAATGCATCCGCTCCCTCTTTTACCTTTGATAATATACGTTTCGAACCGTTCCCCATTATTATTGTCGGCAATGTAGACCTTCTCTCCTGCTATCATATTAGCAGCATCCATCAAATCTTCATCAATTGTGATACTACCCATATAATTAAGATTGGCCTCCGTGACATGAGCACAATGTATCTTTGATTTTAGAACTTCTATCATCATGTTTCTATCGCTTATTCATCTTTATACTTTATATTGTCTATCAATCTCACCTCACCGCAGAAAACAGTAATGCAGCCAACAATACTCTTTGAATCATTCCAGTTCTGCACAGGCTGCAAGGAAACTCCATCTACAATTTCAAAATACTCCAAACGCAGACCATTCTTTGAACCAATGGATTCTTCCACAAATTTCAAAGTGTCGCCTACAGTATGGGTCGAAGCAAAATCTTTGCTGGCAAACAAGGTTTGGGAAATACCAAGGGCAGTTTTTCTGTCTTGGGCAGACAAACGCTGGTTTCGACTGCTCAAAGCCAACCCGTCATTCTCCCTTACGATAGGACAACCAACGATTTCAATGCCCAACTTTAAATCAGCTACCATTCTACGGATAATTGCCAACTGCTGATAATCCTTCTCACCAAAATAAGCCCTATCCGGCTTAACGATATAGAACAACTTCGAAACAATCTGACATACCCCATTGAAATGTCCGGGACGGAAACGTCCTTCCATCACAGTATCCAAAGGAGGATAACTGAAATGTCTTGTATCAGGTTCCGGATATATCTCGCTGACCTCAGGAGCAAAGACGTACGCTGCACCTATTGATTCCAATAGTTTGCAGTCGGCATCCAATGTATGAGGATACTTTTCCAAATCTTTTTTGTCATTGAACTGTGTAGGATTGACAAAGACACTGACAACCGCTACGTCATTTTCGAGCACACACTTTTTAACTAACGAAGCATGTCCTTCATGAAGTGCACCCATTGTAGGGACCAAACCGATTTTCTTTCCTTGCTGCTGCAATGGCTGTAACAAAGATTGTAACTTCTGAATTGTATTAACTACTTTCATTTTATTAATAAATTATTGCCTCTTTATGAAAAGACCTGCAAAATAAGTTATAATTTATCACATAAAGAAAAAATAAGATGAATTTGTGCAAACTTTATCTAATGTTAACGCCTTCATTAACTTCCCATAATATTTGATTTACAACGACTTAACATAACATAATAAATAATTAATCTTAACTTCTGACGTTTTATCCTGTATTTTTATTATCTTTGCAAAATAATTTATGAGAAAGGCTAAAACAAAATGAAGGCAAAAAAAGTTTTATTTATTACTCAAGAAATCACACCATACGTACCCGAAACAGAAATGTCGTTAGTCGGAAGATTTCTTCCGCAGGCCATTCAAGAGAAAGGGAGAGAAATAAGGACTTTTATGCCGAAGTGGGGATGCATAAACGAGCGTAGAAATCAGCTTCATGAGGTAATCAGATTGTCTGGAATGAACCTGATTATTGATGATACGGATCATCCGTTGATTATCAAAGTCGCTTCTATCCAATCAGCCAGAATGCAGGTATATTTTATTGACAATGATGATTATTTCCAACATCGTGAGATGGTTTGTGATGAGAACGGAAAGGAATACGAAGATAATGATGAACGTACTATCTTCTATGCCCGCGGTGTCTTGGAAACAGTAAAGAAATTACGCTGGACTCCGGATATTATTCATTGCCATGGATGGATCACCTCTCTGATTCCTCTCTACGTTAAAACCGCCTATAAGGAGGAACCTTCGTTCAGAGACTCAAAAATTGTTTACTCCGTTTACAATGATGATTTCAAATCAGAATATCCGGATGACTTTGTTCAAAGATTGAAAATCAAAAACATAAGTGACGAAGATGTGAAATCATTGGAATCACCCATCAATTATGCAGAGATTCAAAAGCTTGCCATCAGATATTCTGACGGAATTATACAAAACAGCGAACATACTCTTCAGGAATTAACGGATTTTGCCAAAGAGTCCCAGATTCCGGTTTTGGATTTTCAGGCAGGTGACAATTATGCAGATGCTTTTGAGTCTTTCTACGACGAGATTATGGAAAAGTAATATTAACTTCATAGGATTAGTTTTTATATATGAAAATTATTAGTTATATCGGAACATTATTACTCGTTCTTCTAATGACGGGATGTGACGACTCTCTTGACAGCACAGGAAGCAGCATGATTCCTGATAAAGACAAGCTTACCATTTGGACAGACAGCGCAAATGTATCCGTCAATTCGTTAATTGTTGGAGACTCCATCTATGCAAGATCGTCTATAGCTTATCTCGGCAAATATACGGATCCTGATACCAATACCAAAATAGAATCGGATTTCCTTGCACAACTCCATTGCCGTGAAAATTTTGAGTTTCCTAATAACATTCAGAATAAAAAAGCCACCAAAGTCATTCTCAGACTATATTTCGATAAATTCTTTGGTGATTCACTCAATTCGTGCAAACTAAGTGTATACCCTTTGAATAAAGCAATGGACGATAATAAAAATCTCTATACGAACCTGAAACCGGAAGAGTATTATGACGTGACCCAGCAACCTCTTGCTACAAAGACATATACAGCGGCAGATTATTCCATAACGGATTCGGCTCGCTGGAGCAGCAGTTATTACAAAAATGTGGCCGTTACTTTACCGGTAGAAATAGGGACACAGATGATTCAGAAATTTTATGAAACCAATGCCCAAGGAGACAGCATAGGAAAAGAATATTTCAAGAATCCTTACAAATTTATCAATAACGTAAACAAAGGATATTACGTGAAATGCGAACGTGGAGACGGAACCATTCTCTATGTTAATCAGGCACAACTTGAAGTTTATTTCAATTATCTCGAACAAAGTAAAACCGGTCTTAAAGACTCTTTAATTACAGCAGCCGGAATATTCGGTGCAACAAACGAGGTAGTACAAGCTAATAAATTCAAGACAACAGGATTAAAAGAATACGTTCAAAAACAAGATTCTGAAAACAATGGAGCGGCTATAAGAACTCCGGTGGGAGTATTTGCAGAAGTGACTCTTCCGGTAAAAAGTGTTTCCGAAAAAGATTCACTAAATTCAGCTCAACTGGTATTCAGACGTTACAATGACAATGGTACAGCCAAATATAAAATGAATGTACCTTCGACCTTATTGATGGTGAGGAAAAAAGATATGTACACATTCTTCGAAAAGGATAAAGTATATGATAATATCACATCTTATATAGGATCTTATGTTTCGAACACTAGTTCATCATCTTCATCGACTTATAATTCCTATGCTTTTAACAATATTGGAAACCTAATACACTATTGTCAAAGGGAAAGGAACCAGGGTCTTAAAACGGATCCCAATTGGGAAAGCAATAATCCTGACTGGAACAAAGTGGTTTTGATTCCTATCACCTATTCCACTGCAAATACAAGTAGCAGTACGACTATCATTACTTCAGTTAAACATGACTTACAGCCTGGCGCCACTTGTATAAAGAAAGATAATGTCAAATTAAAATTGATCTACAGTACATTCAATAAATAAAAAAAAGCTGCTTTACAAAGCAGCTTTTTTTTATTCGTATCTTAATCTTACTTTTTTGTAGGTTCTTTTTTCTGGGCGGAAACAACTTTTTTAGATACAGCTTTCTTGGATGCTACCTTCTTAGGCGCTGTCTCTTTTTCAGAAACGGAAGCGATATTCTTTTTCTCAGTCTTAGCAAGTTTATCGTGTAATTTTTCAATTTCCTTGTTAAGAGCCGACAATTCTTCACCCTGATTCTTGATAGTTGTCAGTAAGGAATTCAACTCCTCGTTATCTATATCGGCCGGATAAAGTGAATTAACTCTATTAATAAAATCACCCAATATGTTCATATAGTTA
>Ga0116193_1003385_pt1 | contig 11536 bp, 7 predicted proteins | sample AD_UKC115_MetaG_FD_89892 | JGI IMG/M metagenome (GOLD analysis project Ga0116193, IMG submission 89892) | Active sludge microbial communities of municipal wastewater-treating anaerobic digesters from Hong Kong - AD_UKC115_MetaG | ecosystem: Engineered > Bioreactor > Anaerobic > Digestate | place...
AAACGGAGGATCAATAATGATTTATTCATTACCAATGGTTGCCTTAGATACGGCAACAACAGCAACGTCGTCATCTGACATGATGGGGTCCCTTTATTCGGTCGGACTGCTCGTACTCATGTTTGTAGCTCTCTATTTTCTGTTCATAAGGCCGCAGAGGAAGCGTGACAAGGAACTTAAGAAGCAGATGGAGACTTTGTCTGTCGGCGATAAGATTGCGACAATAGGCGGCATGGTTGGTTATGTAGCAAACATAAAAGATGATGAGGTTACCATATCTACTTCTGCGGCGAACACACTTGTTACGTTTACGAAGGGCTCAATACAGACCGTTGTCAAGAGAGAATCTCTCAATGCCGACGGTACAGTGAGAAAGGCACCTGAATCTGAGAAGAAGAGTCTTTTCGGAAAGAAAGCACCTGATTCAGAGAAGAAGAGTGGTTCTGGAAAGAAAAACGACATAGAGTAACTGATTATAGGCGTGTTTATTGAGTATATGACCCGGCTTGATGCCGGGTCTTTCTAAAGGAGTAAACTGATGGGGATGATTCCCGAGAGAACAATTGACGAGGTTCTTCAGAGAGCTGATATTACCGAGGTAGTCGGCGGTTATGTCTCTCTCAGGCAGAAGGGCTCAAATCTCTGGGGACTGTGTCCTTTTCATTCTGAGAAGAGTCCGTCCTTCTCTGTTTCACCTTCAAAGCAGATATATAAGTGTTTTGGCTGCGGCAAGGGCGGCAACGCCATCAATTTCATTATGGAGATGGAAGGTCTCAAGTACCCGGAAGCCATAAGATTTCTTGCGGAGCGGTACAGCATTGATATTCCCGAAGATAATTACGGAAGAAGCGACAGCGCGAGCAAAGAGAAGAAAGAACGTGTAACTGCTATTCTTAAGGAAGCAGCCAGGTTCTATTATCTGACCTTTCACGATCCCGTTGCCGGTAAACCAGGACGCGACTATGCCGAAAAACGCGGGCTTGACAAGAGTACGCTTGATCACTTCGGAATTGGGTATTCTCCCGACGGCTGGGATATCCTGTATAAACATCTCAGGGGAATGGGTTATAAGGATGACGACCTGATGGACTCCGGTATATTCATAAGATCAAAGACCAAAGGAAATATACTGGATCTGTTCCGGGGAAGGCTCATGTTCCCGATTTTTGATTATATGGGAACGATAATCTCGTTCGGCGGAAGAGCGCTGGGCGACGAGAAGCCGAAATACATCAACTCACCGGATTCATATGTTTATAAGAAGCAGAATCACTTATACGCTTTGAATTTTGCAAAGAAAGAGAAGTCCGGAGTCCTGTTTGTGGTTGAGGGATATATGGATGCTATTGCAATGCACAAGGCCGGATTCTGTAATACTGTAGCTTCTTTGGGTACGGCCTTTACACAGGCTCAGCTTAAGCTTTGCGCGAGACATTGCGATGAGGTTGTGTTCTTCTTCGATTCAGACGGTGCCGGCCAGAGTGCTGCTGTCAGAGCCATTCAGATGATGAGCGAGTACCAGCGGTCGATGACGGGAAAGATTGTCAGAATCAGGATTGCAAAAGTTCCGGGCGATAAAGACCCTGACGGATATATCAAGGCAAACGGCAAGGAAGCTTTCCGAAGTGTCGCTGAACGGGCAATGCCGGTTGATGAATATCTTATGGAACGTGCATATAATGATAATTTTACGGAGTCCAATGGTCTCGACAAAGGAAAATATCAGGAAGACGTGCTGAGATACGGTTCATGGATTGCAGATGACATAAGGCGATCAGCTATGGCAAACAAGGCAGCTGTAATACTTGAAGCAAACAGTGATGTTATCTATCAGAGTATACAGAGGTACGCCGATAAAGAGAGAATATCACAGAATGGCAGAAAATCTGCCGTAACTGTGCATCGTGAGAATCTGAAGAACCGCAATGCGCAGCTTGTCGGTGAAGATAAGGGTGTTGAATCTGCGACAGAGACATCAGATATGATTGTTGATGCCGCCACAGAAGATGAGACCGGTCTTCTGGCGTTTGCAATAGCGCTCGGGGGCTCACTTACGGATACAGCGTATGTCAGTCCCGAAGATGTTCTTAAAGAAGAGGACTTCTCCGGAGATACAATGAAGATACTGGTAAGAGATTTTTTCGGAGCATATGAGAAGGGCAAGGGCGTGTCTTTTGCCAGAATGACTGATTTTTTTCACAGTGTCACTATAAATGGAAATGAAGCCGAGAAGGTTATGATTGTGGCATATTCACAGACAGATATGTGCGGCAGTCTTGTTGTGATACGAGACTATTATCTTAAGATTCTGTACAGGGTCAGGCTTGAAGCGATAGAGAACGCCGGTCGTGTTCTGATTGACAGGTATTACAATGTTCCGGATGAGAATCAGCTCCGTCTGAAGATAATGATTGATGAGCTTGACAGGCGTAAGGCTGATCTGCTCAGAAAAATGGAGAGTATCTGATGCCGGATCTGACTGTCAGGCTTGAATGCGTTTTCAATGAGGTGCAGATTGCGCGACGGTTTGTCGGTGAAGGCCGCGTACTTGATGTAGGCTCAGATCACGGTATGCTTGCCTGCCACTGTCTCGAAAAGAATATCGCCGATTCTGTTGTATGCACCGATATTCATGAGTCTCCGGCAAGAAGGAGCTCAAGGCTGCTCTCGGATTACGGATTTGATTCAAGATCCAGTGTTCTGGTTACCGACGGTCTTGACGGAGTGAAGATTCTTCCGGGAGACATAATTGTTATTGCCGGAATGGGCGGACTCAATATTATCGATATACTTACGCGCATGACAGCCTCTGCCGATGCCCGGGTATTACCAAAGATTGCCATAGTGCTGCAAAGTCAGAAGTCCGCCAATCTTGTGCGTGAATTTGTCTGTGCCAAAGGTTTTGACATACAGGGTGAATCTGTGTGTAATGACAGAAATTTATATTATAGTATAATGAGGCTGACTTATACGGGAGAGAGCACAAAGCTTTCGGACAAAGAGCTGTATTACGGACCGAGACTGCTCGAACAGCAGGGTGACGAGACAGTAAGGAAGTATTTCCGCCATCTTGATGAGGTGTACGCGGTCAGATCCAGGAGTGATAAGCGTATAAGAGCGCTTATAGAAGGGAGAATTGCCAATGCAGATTAAAGATGTTACTGATTACTTGGGTTCGGTGTTTCCTGTTGGCAAAGCCCTTGAGTATGACAATCCCGGACTTCTGTGCGGAGATGACAGCAAAGTCATAACCGGCTGTGTCATATCGCTCGATTGCACAACAAAGGCGGCAGAACTGGCGAAGAAGAACGGATTCAACCTGATTGTCACGCATCATCCGTTGATTTTCGGCGGTATCAATAATGTTGCCATGTCCAATGCCACCGGAAGAATACTGAGTTCTATAATCAGAAATGACATAGCTTATTACGCTTGTCACACTAATCTTGACCTTACTGACGAGTTCGGCAATCTGGCGATAGCGCAGGCTCTGGGAGCAGATGACGCACAGCATTGTGAGGGCTGTGACTGCGGAGTTGTTTTCATGAATAAGGCGGAAATGCCTCTTTACTCATTCATGAAGCTTTGTATGAGAAAACTTAACTGCAGCGGCACTATCACTATAAACAATCAAAGCAACGTGGTAAGGAAGGTTTTTGTGCAGGGAGGTGCGCTGGATGAAGCTTCCGTTCCTTCAATTATCGCGAGCGGCGCCGATACTGTTGTATCAGGCGAGATAAAGCATCACATCACGGTACTTCTTGAAGAGAATGGAATCAATTCGGTCATTGCCGGACATTCCGCGACTGAGCAGGTCTATCTTCCCAAACTTGAGAAACTGCTTGAAGATAAGTTTCCTCAGGTCAGATTCATTGTTAATAATAATAATGAATCCTGTTCTGTACTTTGAGAGTGTTTAAATTTATAATTATTATGTTTTTCGAGCAGTTCGAGACAATCGCGGGTACCGTTTGGCCAAAGCCTGGTGCATGAGGAAAGTCCGGGCTCCACAGGACAGGGTGCCGGGCAGTTCCCGGTGAAGGTAACTTTAAGGAAAGTGCAACAGAAAAGAAAACCGCCCTTAATTGGGTAAGGATGAAAAGGCGAGGCAAGAGCTCACCGGCGATGCGGAGACGCACCGGCCCTGTAAACCCCACCCGGAGCAACGTCGAGGATAGGCATACCGTGGTCCGCGGGCCTAAGGAGACGGCTTGAGACTGGCAGAGATGTCAGTTGTAGATAGATGATTGTCATATACAGAACCCGGCTTACCGGGCTGCTACGGAAAACATTTTAATTAATTGGAGGATCGGATAATGTCAGCCGAATCGTATTTGAGCAGAGGAGTGTCTCCTACTAAGGATGATGTCAAGGCCGCAGTCAGAAATCAGTCGAAGGGTGTATTTCCCGGTGCTTTCTGCAAGCTTATAGAAGATATCGCCGGAGATGAGAACTACTGTACCGCAATTCACGCGGACGGTGCCGGAACCAAATCTTCTGTTGCGTACCTTATGTACAAGGAAACAGGAAGTTATGAGTGGTTCAAAGGTCTGGCCCAGGATTCTCTTGTGATGAATACAGACGATCTTGCCTGCGCAGGCGTTGTAAGGAATCTTTCATTGTCAAATACCATCGGCCGCAACGCACATCGCGTCGACGGCAGGGCAATAGCTCAGGTAATCGAAGGCTATGATGATATCATCGCCCGGCTTTCTAATCTCGGTATTGATATCAGAATGTGCGGCGGAGAGACTGCCGATGTAGGTGATCTCGTACGTACACTTATCGTTGATTCGACTCTTGTAGCGAGAGCAAAGCGCTCTGACATAGTTAATGCCGCAAACATCAGGCCGGGCAACGTAATCGTCGGATTGGCATCATCAGGTCAGGCTACCTACGAGACGGCCTATAATTCAGGAATATCCTCCAACGGTCTTACCGCGGCAAGACATATGCTTCTTTCCAAATATTACTATGAGAATTACAAAGAATCGTTCTCCGAGACTCTTGGTGAGGATAAGGCATACTGCGGTAGATTCAGACTGACTGATAAACTGCCGGAAACAGATTTGTCTGTCGGAGAGGCGATTCTGTCTCCGACGAGAACGTTCCTGCCTGTTATAAGCGAAGTTCTCGAAAAGCACAGGAGTTCAGTTTACGGAATAATTCACTGCACGGGCGGCGGACAGGCAAAATGCAGAGACTTCGGTTCCGGAGTACGTTATGTCAAGGACAACCTTTTCGAGCTTCCGCCGATATTCAAGGCAATTTTTGAGTCCGGCGAGATACCGATGAAGGAAATGTTCCAGGTCTTCAACTGCGGACACAGAATAGAATTCTATTGCGATGCTGAAGCTGCTCCGAGTATTGTTGCAATCGCCAACAGCTTCAATATTGAAGCAAAGGTGGTAGGACATGTCGAGAAGGCACCTTCTGACAATAACGAAGTTATCATCAGATACGGCGGCGAGGAATTTGAATACAAGTAATTGAAAAAAAGCATTGAAAATTAATTTTCGTGTGCTATATTAAGTCAAAGGCGTTGACGAAGAGTTGACATCGTTACGGAATACAGAGAGATGACGGTTGGTGCGAGTCAGATTCACGATAGATGTTTTTGTAGCTTCTGAGCCGGAAGGAAGAAAGCAGCAGTGCAAGTAGAACTTTCCCGTAATTGCCGCGTCAGAAGCATAGGAATTGTTTGATTCCGAGAGTGGCGGATTTCCGCAATTTGAGTGGTACCGCGGGTGTATAAGTTTATTTGCGCTCGTCTCAAAGTTATATACTTTGGGGCGAGTTTTTTTGTCCCCGGAAAAGGAGAACAGATATGGAAGAGTTTGCAGAACTTGGTCAGAAGATCAAAGAAATGGCAGGACGTATCCGTGAGCTTCGCGAGATCGAGGGCATGACCGTCGCTCAGATGGCTCAGAAGACCGCCGTATCCGAGAATGAGTATCTTAAATGCGAGGAAGGTGAATCTGATCTTAATTTCGCGTTTATTTACAGATGTGCTCTGGCACTTAATGTTAACGTCACAGATATTATTGAAGGCGCCAGCCCGACGCTTGATTCTTTCTCGGTTACCAGGGCGGGTGAAGGTCAGGAGATAGGCAATGCCCACGGAATGACATATTTCAATATGGCATATGCTTTTAAGAACAGAATATGTGAGCCTTTGTATGTAAAGAGCAAGTTCAGGGCAGAAGCTCAGACCAGGGACATTGAGCTTACGACTCATGACGGTCAGGAATGCGATCTGGTTATTGAGGGCAATCTTCTGGTTCAGGTGGGTGATCATAAGGCAATCCTTGGCCCCGGTGACTGTGTGTATTACAGCAGCGACAAGCCTCACGGCATGATGGCTGTCAACGGCAAGGACTGCATTTTCTATGCACTGGTTCTCAATCCTTCAGGAGAGCCTATCCCTGAGCTGAAACCGATGCCTGAGATCAGTGACGACAAGGTGTTCACAAGAGAGAAGAAAACAAGAATATACGAGAAGTACATTGATGTAGTGGAGAATGAGAAGGGAACCCCGCTGAAGATTACCTTCAAGAATACTGAGCATTTCAATTTTGCGTTTGATCTTGTTGATGCTCTGGCGGACAGAGAACCGAACAAGCTTGCCATGCTTCATATATCGCGCGACAAGACTGAGAGATATCTTACTTTCGAGGATATGAAGAAGAATTCCAACCGTTGCGCCAACTATTTCAAGTCACTCGGAATTAAGAAAGGGGACAGGGTAATGCTTGTTCTCAAGAGACATTATCAGTTCTGGTTCGCTATGCTCGGACTTAATAAACTCGGTGCTATAGCAATCCCGGCGACAAATCAGCTTCAGGAACATGATTTTGATTATCGTTTCAAGTCAGCCGGCGTCAGTACGATCATCTGTACTGCTGATGGCGAGACTGCTGATCATGCGGAAAGAGCACTTGCCGACAATCCTCAGGTAATTAACAGAATTATTGTCAACGGCGATCGAAAAGGCTGGAGAAATTTTGATGACGAGTATACGCTGTACAGCACCAAGTATGAGCGTACAGAAGACGCACCCGGCGGAGACGATCTTATGCTTATGTTCTTTACGTCCGGAACATCGGGATATCCAAAGATTGCTGCTCATAACTATAAATATGCTCTCGGACATTTCCATACGGCAAAGTACTGGCACAATGTTGATCCTGACGGACTGCATCTGACAATCTCAGATACGGGCTGGGCAAAGGCTATGTGGGGTAAGCTTTACGGTCAGTGGCTTTGCGAGGCGGCTACTTTCGTTTATGATTTCGACCGTTTCGATGCGGCAGACATACTTCCTATGTTTGCAAAGTATCACATCACAACGTTCTGCGCTCCGCCGACAATGCTCAGAATGATGATAAAGCAGGATATATCACAGTATGATTTATCCTCGGTTCAGCATATGACCACTGCCGGTGAGGCTTTGAATCCTGAGGTTTACCGTCAGTTTGAAAAGGCAACGGGTCTGAAGATTCTTGAAGGTTTCGGTCAGACAGAGAGCACAATGATCATCGGAAATATGGTCGGTGCTTCACATAAGATAGGTTCAATGGGTAAGCCGGCGCCTATCTATGACGTTGACATTATTGACAGTGAAGGCAAATCTGTTCCGGTAGGCGAGACAGGTGAAATAGTAATCAATGTCAGCAACGGAGCTCCTTGCGGTCTGTTTACCGGTTACTACAACGATCCCGTGAAGACGGCAGAGGTCTGGCACGACGGTTACTATCACACAGGCGACACTGCATGGCGTGATGAAGACGGTTTCTACTGGTATGTCGGCCGTGTTGACGATGTCATAAAATCGTCCGGCTACCGTATCGGACCTTTTGAGATAGAGAGCGTCATCATGGAACTGCCTTACGTCCTTGAGTGCGGTGTGTCAGCAGCTCCGGATCCTGTAAGAGGTCAGATTGTAAAAGCGTCAATTGTACTGGTTCCAGGCACTGCTGAGAGTGATGAGCTTGTAAAGGAGATACAGAATTACGTAAAGGAGAAGACCGCACCGTATAAGTACCCGCGCAAAGTCGTGTTCTGCAAGGATCTTCCAAAGACAACGAGCGGAAAAATCCAGAGAAACAAGCTCTGATTCATGCAATAGACTAGAAGTATCGTGCAAAGATAAACCCCGGATGTCATCAGGCGTCCGGGGTTTTTGATGTCATTGGATTAAAGTACTGAGAAATGCGACAGCACCGTTGACAATTCAGGTATCAGACCTGATTATCGCAGTATTCCTTGTATTTCTCGTGCAGTTCCCTGATTATGGCCTTCATCTCGAGCTGATATTCTGTAGTTTTCTCCCAGTTCTTAGCAGCAATCGATTTCTTGATTCCGGTAAATACTGATTCTTCAGTATCAGAATCTTTTGCAAGCTTGGTTTTGAGAGCTGAAATATCTGCCCAGAGTTTATCGTCATAAGAGTTCGAACCGTTGTCTCTTCGAATAACAGATCTGATTGACGAGAGGTTGGCAGGAATAATCTTTTCGAGAAGTTCCATCTCCCAGCGCCCGAGCATCGCCATATAGTACGAATCGAGAATCTGTCGGTTGAAGACGTTGCCTTTACAGAGAATTGCATCGGCATCCGGGCTTGAGTTAAGCTTGCTTATGGAGGTGTAGACGTTTGAAGCCGGAGTACCGAACAATCTGTCTCGCTCGTTTGAATCCATATCCTCGAAAATATCCTGCTCACAGCGGTACAGTCTGTCAGTCATTAGATAATCACCCGGCGTTCCGTAAGGCTTTGTAAATTCCTGTTCAAGCTGTCTTGAGTCTTTGCCGGAGGCCAGAGCGTAGTCTGTACCGTCAAGCATTGACTGATAGATGGCTGCCAGACACAGATATGTGTTTGTGTGCGGATTCGGCGCGCGAAGTTCAAATCTTGTAGCGTAGCTGCTGTCTTCAGAGCGCACGAGACCAAGCAGTACAGAGCGGTTGCGTGAAGGAGTCTGTACATCCTTGCCGATTGATGCGACACAGTGCGTAGGTGCTTCAAAGCCCGGAGTAAGCCGTTCAAAGGCATCAGTTGTCGCAGATACGAACGGATTGATAATATCGTAGTGCTTGAGAATTCCGAACAGGCACCCCCAGCCGAATTTGCTCAGAAAATCCTTCTTCATGTCTTCGGGTGCGAAAAGGTTGATTTTTGTTCCGTCCTTTAAATATGCCACCGCGTTAACATGAGTATGTTCACCTGAACCCGCGACACCCTGCAGAGGCTTTGCGTCAAAGCTTACGTCAAGGCCGTGAAGTCTGAATATCTCTTTAATAAGAATTCTCGCGATGAGTTCATAGTCTGCACCCTGAAGTGCGTCCGAATACTTCCAGTCCACCTCAAGCTGTTCCATGATGAAATGAAATTCGCCTGAAGAAGTCAGTGATGCTTTTACTCCGCCTACTTCCTTATGACCCATTTCAGGATTGAAGCCGTACTGTTCAAGAACCATTATGACCTGTTCCAAAGCAGTCCTGACTACGCCCTTGGTACGCTTCCAGTATGATTCCTTGAGCTCCTGCGATATTGAGAGCTGTTCTGTGCTTATTACCTCGTCAGGTGAGTTGACCCAGAACTCCAGTTCGGTGGCGGTGATAAGTGTAATTTTTGAGAGATCCTCAGGTCTGAAACCGTACTCTTCACAATACTGCGGATTATTTTTGAAGATTTCTTTGATATGGGTCTCAAAATAATCGGCACTCTTCTTAAGTACGGAGCGGGAACAGACATAATCATCGTTGTGCCTGAGAAATGAAGGAATACGCAGTGTTCCTACAGGGAGATTAGTATTCGGATCTATATGTTCGTAGTTGTAATCAATATACCAGATAACATTCGGATCAGGAATGAGATCCACCTTGCCGTCATTAAGCGTCGCGATTCCGGGAAGTACAACTGATGAACCGTCTGTCTGCACAGCATGACCTGCGAGATAGTTCTCAAGGTTGTCATTAAAGTCTGAGATCGGAATCTTCTCGTCAGTATCATTTCCCATAAGGTCTACTGCCGCAAGTGAAACGAATTTAATCTCGGGATGAGCATAAAGTATGTTCTTAATGTCAGCAGCCGAGTGCTTCTCAACCGGAATTACGCATAAAAGCTCCGGTATAACGTGAAAATCTTTCATAGGTTTTGCCGTCCTTGTTTAATATAGATGAATTCTATCACACTATCAAATAGCATAAACAGAAAATTTTGCCTTGAATTTGCCTTTGATCAAACAATACTTTATTATAATATAGCTACATGGGCGAGGTGCAAATGATGTTTCTGAATGCTGTTAAACAGATTTTTGATATTGATAATCTTGGAAAAAGATGGGGTGCAAGGGTAATTTTCCTTGTGCTTATAGTGGCTGCGGCAGCGGTTCAGTTCAATCCGTACGCAGATACTGATTTTTCGGCTTTCGAGGGCTGGCTTGACAGTCTGTATACCGCTGCGTCGCAGAACGGATACAGTATGAGTATGTTTGTGAACATTCCTCTGACGGCAGGCAATAAAATCTATGTTCTGACTTCTGTTGCGTCAGAATTTCTAATTTTTACGGGTTCTTTGTTATATACGGGAATGTTTATCAGAGAAAGACGATCAGGCACGACTGCGGTGATATCGGGCGGTAAGAAATCTCCGGATTCCGCAGCTGATGCTGCAATAAGTATTCCCAGACTCATTCTTAGATTGTTTGTAATCTGTGCCGTCTGCGTAATACTTGCATTACCGCTCCTGACCATATCGGTCTGGCTTCTGTTCGTGGCTTTACTTGCGATTCCTTTTCTTTCCGTACTGCCGGCGGCTTATCTGTCGGGAGATAATGGCTTTTTCGCTTCGTTTCCGTATACAATCAATCACGTCCGCGGCTACTATTTTGCTCAATGGCGTTCCCTGTGTCTGATTTTTCTGGTCTATCTGCTGTCTGACAGCCTTGTGACACTTCTTTACAGTGTGTCCGTGACCAGCTATTATATTGCGAAAAGTGCTGTTGATGTTTGGACAGCTCTTGCCATTGCAAGACTTGCCGGTATAGCCTACTGCGCTATGAGGGAAAGACCGCTTTTTCGCGTTTTCAAAAACGGACCTTTGAAACCAAACAGCAGATTGATAATAAATGAAGATGACGATAACGACAGTGAAGATGGCAAAGAAGAGTAACTTTTCTTCTTAATATGTCAGTTGTAATTTGCGGTTCAATTAATTATTATACTAACGTACTTTATTATTATGGAGGTAGTCAAATATGACAAACGATGAGAAGGCAATTGCCAAACATGCCGAATGGGCAGGAAAGATTGAGGTAATCGCAAAGGCTCCTGTAGGAACCAAAGAGGAGCTCGCAATAGCTTATACACCCGGTGTTGCTGCACCTTGTCTTGAGATTCAGAAGGACGTCGATTTGTCTTACAAGTATACAAGAAGACATAATCTTGTAGCTGTTGTCACAGATGGTACAGCTGTTCTTGGTCTCGGTGATATCGGACCGGAGGCAGGTATGCCGGTAATGGAAGGAAAGTGTGC
>Ga0116193_1003386_pt1 | contig 11536 bp, 9 predicted proteins | sample AD_UKC115_MetaG_FD_89892 | JGI IMG/M metagenome (GOLD analysis project Ga0116193, IMG submission 89892) | Active sludge microbial communities of municipal wastewater-treating anaerobic digesters from Hong Kong - AD_UKC115_MetaG | ecosystem: Engineered > Bioreactor > Anaerobic > Digestate | place...
CCCGAATGGAAAGATCGACAAGAACGCCCTGCGGCGCTCGGTCCAGGCGTAGCCCGTGCCGAAGCCACCGTCCAAGCCCAAGGCAAAATCCGCCGCCAAGCCACGCCCCAAACCGCATGCCGGTCCCCGCACGGCCAACACAGCGGCCCCGGTCCACTTCCATTGGACCGGTTTCCGACCCCTCTTTGATTTCTGGGGCAACGAGATCAAGCGGTACTACAAACTGGAAACGCTCGCCAGCGCGACCGAATATATGATTTCCACCAAGAAGGACCGGTGGCTGCTCCCGGGCGTGCAAATGGTCCTGGGACCCGCGCCCGTGGTGTCACTTTCGTTTGAGTTGTTCCAGGAAGGCCGATACCAACTCATTTTCCATCTGAAGGCCGTGAACGCCAGACGCAAACAGGCCGAATTTGCCTTCGTGGCGGCCAAGCAAGGCGATGAATACAGCACGATTGCCATGGCCGAACACGCCAACCTCATCGCACTGCACCGGCGCGCCCCCAACCACGTCGTCAAACCGTTCACCGGCGGCACCATCTATCTGCCTGACCGCTACGGCCGCGTCGAAAAAGGCCGTGAAGTCTACACCTATTTGACGCAATGGCTCAGCGTCTACCACGAACTGGGCGTCACACGAAACCTCCAGTTCTACATCAACGTCAAAACGCCCCATACCTTCACGATCGCTCAGACTGAAGCCATCAAGGCCCAAATGATCGATACCGTCGTTCGCAGCTTTGATCCCGAAAAGGGCGAATGCATGACCATGCCCGAGATTGCCTCCGGCGATTTCGTTGTCACCTGGCCAAAGGGGCGGAACGATATCCCCAAAATCAAGCTGATCGCGTGCCGCAAAATGCTGCGCCGGATGACGCCCGTCAAGGTCATTGACGCTATCGCAGGCGCATCGTGGGACTGGGCCGGGCAACGCGTGCATCTGACGCCCGAAGACCCCGCCATGTTGTACGCGGGCTTTGTCGCAGCCCTCGGCAAAGAACAAGCCCGCGCCTGGTTTGAGCAATACGTGCAAGCCCTGACCACACGCCGCCTGCGCGAACGCGCCGCACTGCCCCTGGAAGTAGCCAGAGAAATTGCCTCAGGCCATGTGCCACCCGCAAAACTCTAATCCTATTTTCGGCCAGAGGCGGCGAATCCCATGACTCCCATTCTTCCCATAACTCCCATGCCTTAGCAAAGCAGTCTGAGAAATTTCCGGTTTGTGCCGGGAAAGGCGTATTGCGCCAACTCCGTCGAGCGCACCCAGCGCAGTTCATCATGCCCGGACGATGCAGCTTTCCCGCTTTGGTATCGACAGGCGTATACGTGCAGCGTCACACTGAAATGCGAATACGCATGCTCGACTATTGCGATTTGTCCGCCAACTTCCACCTCAATGCCCATCAACTCCTGAAGCCGCTGGAGTCCCTGCTCATGCGTCTCGCCCGCCTCCAGGCGCATCCCCGGAAATTCCCAGAGCCCGCCCAGTAGGCCGCCCTTCGGGCGTTGACCAATCAGATATTGTCCCCGCTTCGCAATCACCGCGACTACCTCGTCATAGTGCGGCCGCGCCTGCTTGCTCTTCCGCAATGGAATCTTAGCCTGCGTCCTCGCCGCTCGCGCCAGGCAGTGCTTCGCCACCGGACACGTTTCACAGCGTGGACGCCCCGGCACACAGACGCCCGCCCCGAGGTCCATAATGGCCTGATTAAAATCGCCCGGATACTGCGCCGGAACCAACCCCGCCGCCAGCGCGTCCAGCCGATCCTGCACCGCTTTCTCATCAACACAATCCCGGATATCAAACAGCCGCGCCAGCACACGGCGGCAATTTCCGTCAACCGCCGCGATGCGCTCGCCATACGCAATGCTTGCAATGGCTCCCGCCGCATAGCGGCCGATGCCCGGCAAGGCTAGCCATTCCGACGAAAGCCGCGGAAGCCGCCCGCCAAGTTCAGTCACCACCGCGCCCGCCGCCTTGTGCAGATTGCGCGCCCGCGCGTAATAGCCGAAGCCTTCCCACACTTTCAGCACCGCATCCACGGACGCCGCGGCCAGCGCCTCCACTGTTGGAAACGCCTCCAGGAAGCTCGCGTACTGCTCGATGCCCTGCTCAACGCGCGTCTGTTGGAGGATCACCTCCGACACCCAAATCCGGTACGGCTCCCGAGTCTGCCGCCAAGGCAACTCCCGAGCCGACCGCCGATACCACGCCACCAACATTTTAACCAACGCCGCACTATCCATAGGCGCAATCTTAACAGGTCCGTGTTCGTTCATACAGTCCATACAGTCCATAGCTTCAATGGACGATACGGACTCATGGTCTAAATAAAATTAAGCGTATAATCAATTAAATTAATTAGTGATTGCTTTTTATTAAAGACAATGGTAAAAAACAGTGGGAGGTATTATGGCAATTAAATCACTGCCAACAGTCTGTCCAAGTTGTGGATGCGGCCTAAAGGTCAAGCGGCTTGAATGTGCCCACTGTGCTACGGCCGTTGAAGGCGAGTTTGAACTGCCCCTACTCACCAAGCTTAACGCCGAGGATCAGGACTTTATCATGAACTTCATCAAGACGAGTGGCAACCTCAAGGAACTCGCCAAGCTCTATGGCGTTTCATATCCCACGGTCCGCAATCGGCTCGATGCGCTCATCAGCCGAGTCAATCAACTTGAGCAAAATCAGGAGAACCAATCGCAATGACTCAACCGCCTGCCCTTCCTCAGAAGCCGCTTCGCACGTGGCTGTTTAATCCGTTCTATTATGTCGCGGGCGTCAAAGCCCTTGCCATCGGTCTGGTCATTATCGTGGCCGCCTCCTTGCTGGGCGCTGTGAGCAACAGCCACTTCGATGGTATTCTTGATTTCCACACTGGACTCAACGCCCCAGTCTGGGCATTCGTTGTCGAGGGGCTCATCGATTGGCTATGCCTCAGCGTCTTCCTCTATATCGCCGGTCTCATCCTTGTCGGATTCCGCGCCCGCGCGATCGACCTCTTCGGCACCCAAGCCCTGGCCCGCTGGCCAAGCATCGGCATGCCCATCATTGCCCTTTTTCCGGGTTTTCAAGAGACAACCAAAGCCATCGCCGCCAACCCCACAGCCATATCCAGCCTGCCACCGGGGCAGATTGCTGTCCTTATTGTCGTGACTCTTATGACATTGCCTTTTATTGTCTGGATGGTCGCCCTCATGTATCGCGCCTACGCCGTCTCCTGCAATATCAAAGGCGCCAAAGCCATTGTCTCATTCATCATCGCGCTCATCCTGTCAGAAATCGTATCAAAGGCGGCCATCGTTATTTTGTTCATGCAGATGGGCATTATTCCTCTTAGCGCATGATGAGCGGCACGCGCAACATTATAAGTTGACCCATCGCACCGGTTGTTCTAGTATTCAAGGCGTCAAGCAACAGCGGCTCAACATGGAGAAAAAAAGACATGGCTAACACTGTGCGTGTAAAAGAACTCACCCTCGAAGCCTTCGCCCCCTATGGCACCTTCGGAACAATGCTAAATCCCAAGACAACCAAAATCGGCGCTGAGCCCATTGAATTCTATCGCGACATGGTCCCGCTCGAACTAGGCGGCGCCTCCACGGCCTCGTTCTCAGTCTGCCGCGTCATGCCGCGCCCGGCCGTTGTCGATGTCACCGAATATCACAGCTTCTGCGGGGAAATTGAGATGCCCCTCGACGGCGACGTACTCATCCACGTCGGCCCGGCCACCCCGCCCGATGTCGTCCCGCTTGACGATTTTGAAGTGTTCCGGGTTCCGAAGGGCACCTGCGTCTGCATCCGCCCCGGCGTCTGGCACCACGCCCCGTTTGCCCTCACAGACGATCCTGTCAATGTCCTGATCGTCCTGCCCGAGCGCGCCTACGCCAACGATTGCACCGTATACGATATCCCCGAAGAAGACCAAATCAACATCGAACTCTAACAGTGAGAGAAATGGGGACAGACATAGATCATGTCTATCCCCATTCTTCTCATTCCTCCCATTCTTCCCATACCAGGAGACGCCCATGTACCTCGCCGCCATTGGCCACATCCACGGCAACCTGCCCGCCCTCACGGCCGTCCTCGATCATCTGGACGACGAAGGCATTCTCACCATCCTCAACACGGGCGACAGTGTCGTAGGCCATCCGGAGGCCAATGAGGTAGTCGATCTCCTGCGGTCCCACAACGTCATGTCCGTCCTGGGTGAAGCCGACCGGCGCGCAGTCCATTTTCTGCGCAAGCGCGCCACACTCGAAAAGAAGTACAGCCCGGAAGAATTCGTCGCCGTTGAGCAGGCGTTTGAGTCCCTTCGTCCCGAGAACCTCGAATACCTGCGCGGCTTGCCGCGCGCCCGCGCCTGCAATATCGAGCAACTAAATATTCTGTTGTGCCATGGCACCCCTGCCAATCCCGCCGCCACGCTCGAAGAAACCGACTCCGTTGACTTGTTCAAGCGGCAACGCGAAATCGCCGTCGCCGACATCATCATCGGAGGAGGGACCCACCAGCCGTACGCGCGACTTGTTGACGCCACCCTCTTCGTCAGCCCCGGCTCCGTAGGCTCAAAACCCCATACGGCCACGTTCGCCATCATTGACACAGAAAACCAACCTTGGGAAACCCGTTTTGTGGCCGTCAATTACTGATGTTCTCACCGCGCCCGCTTGTGGCTCATTGAGCTTTCCGGTGGTATAATTGAGGCATTGTTACTCTTGGGATGCGACTCGATGAAGGTTTTGATCGCAGAAGATGAGACCACCTCGCGCCGGATGTTGTCTATCTGCCTCAGCGGCTGGGGCTATGATGTGCTCGCCGTTGACAATGGTTCGGCGGCGCTTGAGCTCCTCGCTCAGCCCGACGGACCGCGTCTGGCACTATTGGACTGGGAAATGCCCGGCATGGACGGCATTGAAGTCTGCAAGCACGTGCGAGCGCTGCAAAACGTGCCGTTTCGCTACCTCATTGTCCTGACGGCTCACAATCGTGAAGAGGACGTGGTCCTGGCCCTCGAGAACGGCGCCGATGATCACATTACCAAGCCATGGACACCCGGCGAACTACGGGCACGACTGGGCGTGGGCCAGCGGATGATTCGGCTGTATGAACAGATCGAAGAACACGCACATAATCTGACGGTGGCGGCACAAACCGATTATCTGACGCGGCTATACAATCGATCGGTTGTCCTTGAGCGGCTGGGCGAGGAACTCTCGCGCACGGTGCGTGTCGGCATGCCCATGTCCGTGCTGATGGCCGATATTGATCACTTCAAGAACGTCAACGACACCTACGGCCATCTGGCCGGTGATGACGTCTTGCAGGAAGTAGCCAAACGCCTGCGGCTTGGCTGCCGCCCCTATGACGTCGTCGGGCGCTACGGCGGGGAAGAGTTTCTCATGATGATTTCCCCAAAGTCCTATGAAGACACCGAAATCGCTGCCAAACGGTTTCACGCCCTCGTGGCTTCCGCGCCCATTGAGGCCAAGGGGTTTTCACTGGACGTCACCATCAGCGTGGGGGGCATCTGGCTGCCGCCAGGAACGCCGTGCTCCGTTGATGCCCTGGTCAATGCCGCCGACCATATGCTGTATCAGGCCAAAAATCGTGGAAGAAACCGGGTCGAAGTCTGCTCGTTTGCCGAATGCGGAAACGCAACTCCGACGCCGTTCCAATAGCCACAAAAAACCGCATCGTGTCTGGAGTCAACAGATGAAAGTTTCGACAAAGCTTACTTGGATTCTGTCTGTTCTGCTCTTGTTTTTTGTTACAGGCTTGGGCGCGATTAAGTACTGGCAGAGCCATAACGTGAATCTTGTATTGGCCAATCGCCAGCAGGAGGTCGCCGGCGCCACCCAAAAGGTGCTCGAACTGCTGAGCAAATCCCTCACCACATTTGCCTATGATTACACGTTTTGGGATGAGATGGTGGATTACGTTCACTCGCCGAATCCCGAATGGGCAGAGGAAAACATCCAGATATCCTTGTCCACATACAACACCTACGCCGCGTGGGTGTACCACGTCGATTTTACCCCCGTCTCATTTCATACTCAGGAAGAGGAAGACCCCGAGGCGTTGCGCGATTTTCTAGCATTAGTAAACCTGCCCCGTGAGGCCATCTTCGCCGAAAATCACCTTCCCCACTTTTTCATTAACACGCCCAAAGGACTCATGGAGATTGCCGGCGCCACCATTCACACCTCAGATGATGCCGATCGAAAGCAGCCGCCGGAAGGGTATTTCCTTGTGGGGCGTCTTTGGAGTGAAGAGTACATTCAGGAGATTTCATCTACCCTTGAAAGCAGTGCAAGAATCCGGACCCTACAGGAGACAAACGTTTTCGAGCCGCAATCTTCTCCGACAACGGGGGCGCTGACTCTGCGTTTTCCTTTGAAGGCGGCCGATGCCAGCGTCCTGGCCGTACTTGAACTGCAAAAGGATTCTCCCTTCTTCGAGCAACACATTGCCCAGTCCAACAAATTTATGATTCTGGGCGGTCTTTTCGCTCTGGCCATTTTCCTGTTCTTTTTCATTTCTCTGGGTCATTCAGTAGCTTTGCCCTTGAAACGAATCTGGACCAGCCTGGAATCAAAAGACGTGGAGCCAATCCAAAGCCTGATGCCGTGGAAAAATGAATTCGGCCAAGTGGCTCGCCTGATTCACCAATCCTTCCAGCAACGCCAGGAACTCGAGATCGAAATCGCCGAACGCCAAAAAGCCCAGGATCAGCTCCTGGAAAATACACACTTTCTCGAAGCCTTGCTCGAAAACATCCCCAATGCCGTCTACTGCAAAGACACCTCCGGATGCTATATCAGCTGCAATCGGGCCTTCGAGACGCTCCTGGGTGTATCCCGTCAAGCCATCATCGGGGGTACCGTGCACGACGTTGAACCCCCTGAATTGGCTGAACGATACGAGGCCCTGGATCAGGAACTGATGCAAAACGGCGGCATCCAAAAATATGAGGGGACGATTATCAGCGCGGACAAAACCACGCACGATGTCATGTTTACCAAAACAACCTTCACCGGAGCCGACGGCAGCCTGCGCGGCATGGTGGGAGTCGCCGTGGATATTACCGAACTCAAACGCACCGAACGCGCCTTGCGCGAAGCCAAAGAAACCGCCGAGACCGCCACAAAAACAAAAGCCATGTTTCTCGCCAACATGAGCCATGAAATCCGAACGCCCATGAACGGCATTCTCGGCATGAACCATTTGCTGCTGGACACCGAGCTCACAGACGAGCAGCAGCAATACGCCGAAGCGGTCTCCAACAGCGCCAACGCCTTGCTCTCCTTGGTAAATGATATTTTGGATTTCTCCAAGATTGAAGCCGGCAAACTCGAAATGGAAATTCTCGACTTCGATCTACGCACCACGCTCGAAGACATGAACGACGTCTTGGCTATCGCGCCGCAAAATAAGGGCCTCGAATACGCCTGCATCATCACCCACGACGTCCCGTCCCGCCTGCGGGGGGACCCCGGCCGGTTGCGCCAGGTCATCACCAACCTGGTTAACAATGCCGTAAAATTCACCTCTCATGGCGAAATTGTCATTCAAGTAGATCTGGTAGCCGAAAATGAGACTATCGCGGTGGTGCGATTCTCGGTCACCGATACGGGCATCGGTATCGACCGCGAAAAGTTGGCGCTCCTGTTTGAACCCTTCACCCAGGCGGACTCTTCTGTTTCACGCCGGTACGGCGGCACCGGCCTCGGCCTGGCCATATGCCGCCAGCTCGTTGAGATGATGGGCGGCGAGATGGGCGTGAACAGCGAGCCCGAAAAGGGCTCCACCTTCTGGTTCACCGTCAAATTCCAAAAGCAGTCCAGATCGGCCCTTGTGCCTGTCGACATACAAACCCAAAGCATTGAGGGAATGCGTATTCTCGTTGTCGACGATACCGCCACGAACCGCGTGATTCTGCGCGAACAGCTCAAATCCTGGAGATGCCGCCCGGACGAAGCGCCCGACGCCGGTACCGCTCTGGCGCTACTCAGGGCTGCTCAAGATGATCCGTACAAAATTGCCATCCTGGACATGCAGATGCCCGAAATTGATGGAGAAACACTGGGGCGGCAGATCCGCCAGGATCCGGCGTTTAACGACATGCACCTCGTGATGCTGACCTCCGTGGGGCTTCGAGGCGATGCGGCCCGCCTGCAGCAAGCAGGGTTTGATGCCTACCTTACAAAGCCGATTCGGCAATCCCGGCTTTACGACTGCCTGCTCGGCGTGGTGAACAACGTGCGAACACAACAGGAGCCATCAACGCGCTCCATTATCACTCAATATAGCGTCGCCGATGATCGCAAGCGACACCTCCAGATCTTGTTGGCCGAGGATAACCCCACAAACCAGTTGGTAGCCATCAAGGTACTGGAAAAACTGGGCTATCGCGCAGATGTTGCCAACAACGGGCTCGAGGCAATAAAGGCTCTTGAGGCGGCGGACTATGATCTCGTTTTCATGGATGTTCAAATGCCTGAAATGGATGGATATGAAGCCACAAAGCGCATTCGAAATCACCAGTCCGCCGTCCGTAACCATGACATCCCGATCATCGCGATGACGGCTCACGCCATGAAAGGCGACCGAGAGAAGTGTCTGGCAGCCGGCATGAGCGACTATATATCCAAGCCGATCGATCCGCAGGAAATCGTCAGGGCCATGGAACGCCATTTCAAATTTGTGGAAAAGCGACAACCGGTCGCACCCAAAACCGCCAAACAAATCACAGAACAAATATACGACAAAAAGGCCGCCCTCTCACGCGTCGGCGGCGATGAGCAGATTCTGAGGGAAATCCTGGACATTTTCTTTGAAGATGCCCAAAAGGAATTGGCCGAACTAAACGCCTTTGTCGAACAGAAAGACGGCGACTCCGTGCGGCGAAAAGCACATGCCCTAAAAGGCGCTGCTGGCAGCGTCGGCGCCATGGCCCTGTTCGAAGCCGCGTTTCAACTGGAAAACGCTGGACGCGAAAATGACTTCACCAGCGTTCACCCACGATTTATCGCCCTGCAAGAAGCGCTGAAGCAGTTCCAAAACCATGTTGACACAACCCAATAGCCCCGGCTAGCCTAAAACTCTTCATGAGGCTCGGGTTCGACTTGGCGCGCGGAGATGTGCGGGCCTGTGACCATCGCCGTGTACGGCTGGCCGGGGCCCACCATCGGGAACACGTCCGCGGCTTGATCCGTGCGCACCTCCAGAAACGCCGGCCCTTTGCACGCCAGCCATTCCTTAAGGGTCTTGGCCAAATCGGCCCGGTCTTTCACGCACTTGGCAAACTCGTAGCCATCAGCCTGCGCTTGCTTGACGAAATCTTTCTGCCGGTGGTATTTCTCAGTGCCCGAAAAGCGGCGGCCAAAATAGAGGCGCTGCCACTGCAGCACCATCCCGTCGCCCTGATTGTTCAGAAGCAGAACTTTGATCGGCACACCGTACGCCACCGCTGTGTCCAGCTCGCCAATATTCATCCGCAGGCTGCCGTCACCGTCAACATCAATAACGATCTGGTCCGGACAGGCAAACTTGGCTCCGATGGAGGCCGGCAACCCGAACCCCATGGTGCCCATGCTGCCCGACGTAATAAACGTCCGCGGCTTGTGAAAGTCCATAAACTGAGCTGTCCACATCTGATGCTGGCCCACGCCGGTACAGATGATCGCGTTGCCTTTGGTCATCTTGTTCAACATATCCAGCACTTCCTGAGGCTGGATAATTTCCGCGTCGCGCCTGTAGTTTTGAGGATGTTCCTTCTTGAGCTTCGCCAGATGCTTGAGCCAAGGCGTATAGTCGCGCTTGAATTTTTTGCCGGCCGTCATCAGGTCCACCAGCGCCATCTTCGCATCGCCCACATGCGACCAGTCCACCGACTTAATCTTGCCGATTTCCGCCGCGTCAATGTCCACATGCGCAATTTTCGCATGAGGCGCAAACTCCGCCACCTTGCCCGCTACACGATCATCAAACCGCGCCCCAATCGCAAACAGAAAATCGCAGTCGTCCACAGCATAGTTGGCGTAGGCCATGCCGTGCATGCCCAGCATGTGCATCGAAAGGTCCTCGGTCGTATCCACCCCGCCGATGCCCATGAGCGTCGTTACAACCGGAATCTGAAACTGCTTGGAAAATGCCCGCAGTTCGGCCGCCGCGTTGGCATTGATGATGCCGCCGCCGGCATAAATCAGCGGGCGCTTGGCCTTCGCCAACAGCGCAAAAAACGATTTCGCCTCATCCTCCGTCATGCGCGCCGCCAGGAGGTCCTTGAGCCGCTTGTCATAGCCGCGCAGTTCCAGCAATCCCTCGCCTTTGAAGGTGCCTTCGTAATTCTGCACGTCTTTGGGCAGATCAATCACCACTGGGCCGGGGCGGCCGCTACGCGCCAACGCAAACGCCGTGCGCACCGTCGCCTCGAGTTTGGTCTCGTCCGACACAAGAAAGACGTGCTTGGCACATGCGCTCATGATGTTATAGATGGGCGCTTCCTGGAAGGCGTCGGTCCCGATCGAAGCACGCGCCACCTGGCCGCAAATCAGTACCATCGGCACCGAATCGGCCATCGCGTCGCGCACCGGCGTCACGCAGTTGGTCGCGCCGGGGCCCGACGTCACAATAAACACGCCGACTTTGCCTGTGGCCCGCGCGTACCCCGAAGCCATAAATCCAGCGCCTTGTTCATTGGCCGGAACCACAAGGTTGATGTTCTTTCCCATCGCGCAGGCGGCGTTATACCGGTAAATGGCATCGTAAGCCGGCAGAATCGCACCACCGTTGTAGCCAAACATTGTCTGGACGCCCTCATCTGCCAACACCTGAATGAGCATGTCAGCGCCGGACATTGTTTTTCCCGATAAAGGATGTGTGTTCTTTTTTGAAGCCATGACGGATTCCTTGCGCTTTTCCTATATTTTCGGAGGGAACAGACCAACCGCTGAGTCGACACCCGTACTCTAACCGGCGGCCCAAAGGCGTGTCAAGAAGCTCTGCCGCCCAAGCTGCGCGGTCTACCGCTGAGTAAACTCCCGCACCCGATCAATGATCTCTTTTAACCGGAACGGCTTCTCGAGGAAGATGTCGAAATGATCCGGCTGCCCGTCCGCTGTCTGTGAAGGCAAATACCCCGAGACACCAATGATCTTCGTGGTCTGCAAACCCTCACACTTGCGAATGTACGAACACACCTCCCGCCCATCCATGTCCCCCAGGACCAGATCTACAATCGCCACATCAGGCCGGAAATTCTGGACCATCGACGCGGCTTCAAATCCTGAACTCACCACGCGCACGTCGCATGGCTGCGCCCCCCGCAGCGCATGCTCAATGGCCGCTGCCAACTGCACATTGTCATCGACAATGAGGATGCGCGGCACACCGTTGGATTGGCCGCCCTCAACCGGAAAGGAAACGCCTGAGCTGTAGCCAAAGGTCAAAGAAAGAAGGATATGCTCGAGATCACCCAGATGACGCGCATCCACCGTGTAATTGACGCCTTCGTCCAATTCCTCCAGC
>Ga0116193_1003389_pt1 | contig 11532 bp, 7 predicted proteins | sample AD_UKC115_MetaG_FD_89892 | JGI IMG/M metagenome (GOLD analysis project Ga0116193, IMG submission 89892) | Active sludge microbial communities of municipal wastewater-treating anaerobic digesters from Hong Kong - AD_UKC115_MetaG | ecosystem: Engineered > Bioreactor > Anaerobic > Digestate | place...
CGATGCATCGAGTTCTTCGCTTTGCCCGCCGATGTGTGTCGTCACGCCGGCGGCAAGCGGATTGTCGCGAATCAACTTGCGTACCTCGCTCACCGCACTGCCAAGGTCGCCGTAATGCAAATTGGCCGAGACAATGGCGACGCGCTCCTGGCTGATGCGATGAATCTCGCTTGGACCGACAGAGGAAATGACGTCGGCTACGGCGGATAGTCGAATTGGTGTGCATGTCGTTGTCGTGAACGTCTTCGCCGCACTTTGCGTACTGCCGTTCGACGCGGCGGTGCCTGTCGTGGATGTGCTTGCGCTGCCCGAATTCGACGCAGTTCCCGTCGACGAATTCGCCGTTGTGGAAGCGCCGCACTGCGCATAACCGACGATCAAATTGCGAATGTCTTCGAGCGAGCCTCGCTGGTTTTCCTGCGCACGAACGAGAACGTCGATCTTGCGGTCACGAAAACTGTACTTGGTCGGTACCGAGCCTTTAACCTTGTTCACCACTTGATCGGCGATCTGCTTCGTCGTCAAACCCAGTGCGGCGGCACGGTCCTGGTCGAAGCGGATTCGAATCTCCGGGTAACCGCCTTCGACGGTCGACTTCACATCGGAGAATCGATCCGATGCGTTCATCAACGAGGTCAACCTCTTCCCGGCCTTGTCCAGCGAGGCAAGATCATAGCCACGCAACTCGATTTCCAAGGGGGTGGCGAGGCTGAACAATTGCGGTCGCGAAAACTTGACTTCGACCCCGGGGTGTTTCTGCATGCTTGCGCGCAGTACGGTGGTTGCAGCGCGCTCGCCGCTCGCGCCAACCCCCTCCTTGAGAACGATGAGCAGGCGCGCGATGTTTTCGCCCGACTCGGTCGGCGTGGCATCCAGGCGCGTTCCCGTGCCACTGACGCCATAGATGAATGCGATGTTCGGATCGTTCTTGCGCCCTGCTTCCAACTCCTTGACCAACGCATCGGTATCCGCCAGCGCTGTGCCGGGAGGCAGTTTCACCGTCATTTCGAAGCGGCCTTGCGCCAGTTGTGGAATCAAATCCATGCCCATGGTCGGAATCAGCGCCAGGCTGGCGAAAAATGTGAGCGCGGCGAATCCGAGAACCTGCCACGGGTGCGCGAGCGCCTTGGGAAGGAAAGCGTGATAGCCACGTGCGGCAGCGTTGTACGGACGCATCACAATGCGGCCAACCGCACACAATGCTTTGCCGACAAGCTTGCCGATCGCGGCGAATATGGTGAAGCCGATCGCGGCGAGCCAACGCGGAATTTTCTGTACCAATAGCGCCACGACCGGCGACACCACACGTTGCACGATACGGCCAAAAGCGCTCTTCGGTTGCCACCCCGGCGAAGGCAGCTCTTCCTTGTAGGCGAGTGGCGCGCGCCCCTTGAGCGAAGCCAGCATCGGAATCAAGGTCATCGCCACGATCAACGAAATCAGCATCGCGAATGTCACGGTCAGTGCCTGATCGCGGAACAACTGGCCACCGACGCCCTGCACGAACACGAGCGGGAAAAATACTGCCACCGTGGTCAAGGTCGACGCGATTACCGCCATCGATACTTCTTTCGCGCCCTTCACCGATGCGTCCAGAATGCTTGCGCCGTGCTCGCGCATGCGCGCGATGTTTTCGAGCACGACGATGGAATCGTCGACGACCATACCCGTGGCGAGCGCAAGACCTCCCAGAGACATCACATTCAGGCTCACGTTCGCCTGCCCCATGAAGAAGAACGTCGTGATCAGCGAGATCGGCAAGCTCAACGAGATGATGAAGGTGCTCCACGAATCGGCAAGAAAGAAAAAGATGATCAGGATCGCGAGCACGCCGCCGATGATCGCGTCATTGCGCACGTCGTCCAGCGAGGATCGGATGAAAATCGACTGATCGTCGATCGTGTCGAGCTTTGCATTGGGCGGCAGAATGTCCTTGAGCTTGGCGAGTTGCTTCTTGACGTTTGCGGCGACATTGACCGTATTGCCATCGCCTTCCTTGTAGATGGCCAATTCGATCGCCTCATGGCCATCGATGCGTACGATGCCTTCGCGCTCCTTGTAGCCTTGGCGAACATCGGCGATGTCCTTGAGTCGAATCGGCACGCCGTTGTCGACCTTGATCACCAGATTGCGCATCTGTTCGAGATCGACGAACTGGTTGACCGTGCGCACGAGATAGCGCTGCGAGCCGTTCTCGATGCGACCGCCGGACACGTTCACGTTTTCGTCGGTCAAGCGCTTGGCCACGTCGGCGATATCGAGATTGAGCTGGCGGAGCTTTTGCTGATCGATGTCGACATCGACTTGATCTTCCAGGCCACCGCCCACTTTGACTGCAGCCACGCCGGGCGTGGGTTCAAGGCGCTTCTTCAACTCGTCATCGGCAAAACGCCGCAACTGTTTCAACTGCGCTTCGCCAACGATGGCGTCGGCGCCTTTGCCGGAGAGGCTGAGCGCCATGCGGATGATCGGATCGGTCGATGGATTGAAGCGCAGCAGCACGGGCTTTTTCGCATCGAGCGGCAACTGGATTGTGTCGAGCTTGTCGCGTACGTCAAGACCGGCCTGATCCATGTTCGTGCCCCAGGCGAATTCGAGAATCACGTCGGATTGCCCGGTGCGCGACACCGAATGGACCTTGCGCAAATTCTTGACCACGCCGATCGCTTCTTCGACCGGTTGCGAAATCAGGTTCTCGATCTCCAGCGGCGCCGCACCCTCGTATTCGGTGCGCACGGTCAAAGTGGGATAGGACAAATCTGGCAAGAGGTTGACCTTGAGTCCGGACAAGGCAATCAGTCCGAATATCACGAAGGTCAACGTCACCATGCCAACGGTGACGCGCCGGCGCGTGGCGAGTTCGACGATGTTCACGGGTCAACCCTTCTTCGTCTCGTCGGGCTTTTGCGCCAGTTGCTTGCCTTCGCCAGTGTTGAGCACTTGCACCGATGTGCCGTCGCGTACCGCATTGCGACCGACGGTAATAACCTCGGTGCCCACATCGAGACCTGAGCGAATTTCCACTTTGTCGCCTTCGCTGTACCCGACTTTCACACTCTTGCGATGTGCGACCCACGACGGCACCGCAGGCTTGTCGCCAGTTCCATTGACGACCTTCGTATCCGGTTTTTTGACTGCATCCTTTTTCTGTCCGGCTTCAGCGAGTTTGTCTGCTGCCTTTTCGACCACGAATACGGCCGTCTCCCCGTCTTCTTCGACAAGCGCTGCGCGCGGTATCGTCAACGCATCCGCACGTTGATCGTAGACAATGCCGATGCGACCGAACATGCCGGGTTTGAGGTTGCCCGTTTTGTCGTGAAACTCGCAGGTCACGCGAAAGGTACCGCTGTTCGCATCGACCACGGGTGCGATGCGCAAAATTTCGCCCACAAACGGCTGCCCCGGCAAGGCATCGACATCGAGTGTCACCGGTTGCCCGTTCTTGAGAATGCCGAGTTGGCGTTCTGGCACATTGAGCACGGCTTGCAGAGGGTCCATGCCGACGATATGGAAAAGATTTTGGCCGTTCTGAACCAGATTGCCGCGCTTGACCGAGCGTTCGGCAATCACGCCGTCGACCGGGGCGACGATCGTGGTGAACTTGAGATTGAGCACGGCCTCTTCATAGGCAGCGCGCAGGTTCTGCATGTTGAACTTGGCTTGTTCGAAATCCTTCTGCGCAATCAACTGCTTTTGGATTGCCTTGTCGCTGTAATTGAAGCTCGCATCGGCTGCGCGCATTTGCGCCTGCGCTTGCGCGACTTTGGCGCGCGCCATGTCCTGGTCGAGTTGCGCCAACACTTGCCCCGCTTTCACCGACTGCCCTTCTTCGACGAAGAGTTTGACCAACACACCTGAAGTCTGTGCGGAAACCTGGGCTTCGTGATCGGCTGCGAGTGTGGCCGTTCCACTGAAATTGGCAGAAATTTGCGAGCGCATAGCCCTCGCCGTTTCCACGGGCACCGCGTTGACGGCATCGAGCTTGGTATCCTTGGCATGAGCCGAATCACCACTTCCACAACCAGAAAGTGGCAGTGCCGACGCGCATACTAAAGGGATAGTCGCGAAAAAACTAAGCTTTTTATCTTTTATTTTCATATGCATAAATTATATTTTTGAGTGTATGGATTAGAGTTAAGTTCGCGCAGTGTTATACTAAACTACATCACCAATCGTCATGCAATCCCCCAAAAGTCATGCCCGAGTTGCAAGCGCATCTGGAATGAGGGGGCGGCGCACAATTCGACCATGAGAGCGCACGCTACGTTCGATGCCTCTCGGTACGACGCTTCTGCGTGGATGGCATTGAGCCGAACAAAGGTTGCAAGCGTAAGCGCCAGTAGTCACGCTCACACTTCCAACGGCAGAAGCGTTCAGCGCCAGTTACGATTGCCGACGTTGAACGCGCATTCGCGGCTACGTCGATTGCCTTGTCCCAGTAGCCGTGCCGGCATATCGCGACCGACAGTTTCACCATGCAGACAGCAACGTGGGCGATGCCACCTTCAGTTTGGCATCGTGCGATCCGGCATGATGCGAATGCGGGAGCGACGGCGATGTCTCCAGTCATTTGCGTCCCATGGGCTTTCACGGTTCGGGTCGCTGTCGTTGGGGAGATGCGGGCCCGCTGCCACGACGTTTTGACGTCGCGCTTCGCGTTCGTCCCGATCGACCTGGATCGCTAGAAGAAAGTGGGCGTGGGTTGATATACTCTCGCGCCATACTTCAACCGTTGCCGGCCCCGAAAACATGACCAGAACGACGTCAGCCTGCGCTTTGATTCTCCTGACTGCGGCCTTCGCCGCTTCCGCCTTCGCCGCCGAGGCGATCGACGCAGCGAAAGGCGATGCGAAAGCGGGCAAAGCGCTCGTGTACACCTGTGGCGGCTGTCATGGCGTCACCGGCTACATGAACGCCTACCCCAATTATCATGTGCCGCGCATCGGCGGGCAGAATTACGATTACCTCGTGGCGGCCTTGACCGAGTACAAGACCGGACAACGCAATCACCCCACGATGCATGCCCAAGGCGAGAGCCTTTCGGATCAGGACATCCGCAACATCGCGACCTACCTTTCGAGTATCGTCAAGTGAACGGCAACGGAGCACGACACGCAATGAAATTCGCCCCCCTACTCCTCGTCGCCAGCCTTGGCATGAGCGCCGCCCACGCACAGCCGATTCCATTGGAGAAGGTCAAGGAAAAGGCCGCTACCTGTGCCGCCTGTCACGGGGCCGACGGCAATTCCGACACGCCGGCGCAGAGTCAATATCCGCGCCTGGCGGGCCAGTATCACGACTACCTCGCGCGCGCATTGCATGAGTACAAATCGGGCGGGCGCAAAAATCCGATCATGGCGGGCATGGCTGCGCCGCTCAGCGATACGGAAATCGATGCGCTATCGCGTTACTTCGCCGCCATGCCGAGCAAGCTCGACGATCTTTCCCGGCACGAGCAGGGCGACTGAGCGCAGTTCCCGCACGGATATCGGCTCTGATCAAACGTCTCAACCGGCGGCGCTGGCGCCGTCACGACCACGGAAATAGGGCATCGCCCCGCTGGCGTGATCCGTCGCATCGCGAACTGCGCTGATCTCGGGAAAATGCCGGCGCAGAGTGGTTTCGATGCCCTGCTTCAGGGTCACATCCGCCATGCCGCAGCCGTGGCAGCCGCCGCCGAACTGCAACAGAACCACGCCGTCATCGCTGATGTCGACCAAACGCACGCGCCCGCCATGCGCGGCAATCTGCGGGTTGATTTCGGATTCGAGCACGTAACTCACGCGCTCGCTCAGTGAAGCGTCATTTCCCGGCGCGTTGCCCTTGATGTGCGGCGCGCGGATGGTCAGTTGCCCACCGGTCGTGCTGGCTTGATAGTCGATCTCGGCTTCGGCCAGCCACTTTGCGCTCACCGCTTCGACATGCACGTCGAAGCCATTGCAGGGCAAGCAGACTTCATCGCCAACGAGATCGCCCGCTTCGACATAGTCGAGGACGCAATCCGCCTTTGGCGTACCCGGATGAACAACTTTGATGCGAATGCCCAAGCCATCGATATCCTGCTGCGCGAGCAAGTGACGAAAATAGTTCTGGGCGGAATCGGAAATATGGATCATGGTCTGACAATCTGGCCGGCAGCGTGAATGTGGACCATTATAGTCCCCATTGAGTCGTGCTGCCGAAGTGGCGTGTCGTAATGGCTATTTCACGCCGGGAATGGTGCAATGGCACATCGAACCTGCCGACACAGACACCATGCCCACCACCATTCCCACGTTCGCCGATCTCGCCAGCGCCGCATGCGCACCTTTGCGTGGGCCGGAACACGCCATATCCACCGCCCAAGCGCAGACCTGGATTGCCGCTCTGCCCGGCTGGCGTGTTGCCCCGGAGGGTTCGGATCTGCGCAAGGAATTTCGTTTTCCCGATTTCGTTCGCGCACTCGCCTTCGTCAACGCGCTCGGCGATATGGCCGAGCGCGAAAATCATCACCCCGATCTGGAGCTGGGCTGGGGGCGCGTACTCGTGCGTTTTTCCACCCACGACGTCGGCGGCTTGTCGCGCAACGATTTCATCTGCGCGGCAAAAACGGAAATGCTTTTACCTCCTTGAGTCGATTCAAGGTGGCTTCCGGCTTGCCCCGGCTTGCGTAGCAGCTCTCTTCGGCTGGGTCGCCTGACGGCTGCCCAGTTTGACGATTTCGGGCTTGTCCCAAGTGCCGGCGACTTTGTATTCGGACTGTGTGGCTTGATTGATCGGCTTGCCGAGCACGCCGCCAAGCAACCCGCCCACGGCGGCGCCCGGTGGGCCACCCACCACCGCGCCGATACCGGCAAATACCGTTGCGCCAATGTGCGGCGTGACCTCGACTCGCAAGTTCCAGACACTGTTTTTCAAACCGATCGCACCACGAATCAGCAGATCCGCAGACGGGCTTTTCACACTGAATCCATCGGTGTAGGCATAACCATCGGTAAAGGTGAACGCCCCGTCTGCCGAGTCGAAACTGAAGCCCTTTCGGAACAAGTCACCAAAATCAAATGCAAGGCGGCGCGGCAATGCGGCGAGATTGAGCAGGCCCGCGAGACGCCCTGCGCCGGGATCGATTTCCGGGATGCGCCCATCGGCAATTTTCATGTGCAGCGCACCGCCATTGATCCGGCTGAGTGCGAACGCCGATGGCGTACCTGCCCAACTGGCATCGATCGAGGCGGCTATTTCGCCCCCCGCCAGCTTGCCGCCATAGCCGAGTGCTTCGAGCATCGCGCCGAAATCTTTCGCCTTGAGCTCGATGCCGAACGTCGAGCGATGAAAGCCGTTGTGCCGCGTCCACACCCCATGCGCCCGCATGTCGATGTCTTGCGAATGCGCATCGACCTTGTCCAAGCGCATGCCTTCGGCAATCGGCGTGGTAGCGACTTCAGCCTTGCCGTAGTTGGCCTTGCCGAGGCGAAAATCGTCGATGCCGATGCGCAGTGGCGGAATCGCTGCCGGGTCGAGACTGTCGTCGCGAACTTCACCGATCGGGGCGGCGTCGGCAGGCGGCTCGGGCGATTCCGGCCAATACAACCGCTTGAAATCGGCGACGATCGTACTTGCATGCAGGTCTTTTCGCGGAATACCGAGTCGGCCTTCGATGTGCGGCCCGTCGAAGTCGACGTGAATCGTATCCGCGGTCATGCTCAGACGCAGTTTTGCGCTGCCAAAGGCGCGCCCCCAAGCAAGAAGCGAGGATGCCCGAATATCGACGCTCTGGAGAACGTCCTCGCCATTGCTACCACTGCGATCGGCGGCAAAATTCATCCAGCCCGAAAGATCAACCTCATGTGCTGCACCGCCAATCGCAAAGCCCGATTTCGGCAACACATCGCTCGCCTCGCCGCCGAAGATCGCGTTCGCCGCAAACGGCAGTGTGGGCGTTGGCAAACGCCCGTGCAGGTTGAGAATATCGCCGAGGCTCGCATCCAGACTTGCGCCAAGAAACGGCAATCCGAACACGAGTCTGAGCGGCAAGGTATCCGCCGCCGCTTTGTTCAGCGGCGCTGGCAGGTCGATGGCGATGTCGCGCAAATCCGAGGTCAAAGTCAGTCGCTGGCCGGATCCTTCTCGGGGTTTGTCGATGTCATCGCGATCGGCACTGAATCGAGCACTCCAATTCGTCTCGCCTGAAAGGTATTTTTCGTAACTTTTGAGTGCGGGTGCATAAGCGAGCACATCGCGCACCGGCAAGCGTACGTCGACCTTGCTTTCGACGACATGCTTGGTATCGTCGACATAACTGCCGACGGCGAGCGAAAATTTCGCCGGTCTGTCTTTGAACGTCGTCGTCAGTGCATCGGCGGAAAATCCGTTGCGATTGAACCGCAACAGCCCGGACGCCTTGTCGAATTTCAAATCGTATTTCGCATCGGAGAGATTGGCATCGGCGATTTGTACTTTTCCTTCGATCTGAAATTTTTCGATCGGGTTCATTGGCGCATTCAGCGCAAAATCGATTTTGCCCTGCCCGCCTGCTTCGACTCCCAGCAGCGGCGCGGAGAATCGAGTAGCCAATGGTGTTACCCTGATGAATCCGAGCAGATCGCGGCCCGAGCTTTGCGCGCTGGCCGCCACGGCGAGCGTCCCTTCACCATAGTCGCTGATGTCGACGCTGCCTTTGTTGATTTTCATTCCCGGCAAGTCGCCCCCGTCAACATCGGCATGCAGGCCCGCATTGACGAAGTCGACGAATGCATGAGCGTGTTCGATTTCCGGCCACTCGTCGACATAGTGAAAATGCAGATCCGCCACTTCCACCGCGGCCTCGAAACGGCCACGGTTGTTCCGGAATGGCCAATCGGAAAGATCGCCGCGAAACACCGCACGCCCGCCGACAATGTCGCCGGCGGCCAGCGCACGATCCAACCACGTCACCGCATGCGCGGGCATGACATTGATTGGCCAGAATCGATGCGCCGCAGGCACTTCGCCGTGCGCGATGACGGCGGCAAGGTCCAGTGCAGGCTTGCCTCCCGCATCGGCGAGATCGACCGTGCCGCGTAACTCACCGCCGAAACCGCTGCCTTGGGTTGCATTTTCGAAGCGCAGAGCATCGGTTTCGACACGCCAGCCTGCCTCGTTGCGATAGGCCGCAATGCTGCCGTGAAATTCCGAGAAGCCCAAGGGTTCGCGAAATACCCCGGGCAACGACACAGCGAGCGCGTTGTGCTGAGGAAGCTCGAAAGTGATCGCTTTCGGATCGGCCAGAATTTTTCCCGACAGGCCGTTGACACCCGGAATTTTGCCAAACGCATGGGTGGCGAACCCGTCGAGTTGGGCAGCAGCATCGAAATTGTCGGCATCGACGAAACGCAAAGTTGCACGGGCCAACGTGCCAGATGGATTGGCTGCGTAGAGCCAGCGACGCAGATCGACGGGCAATGCCTCCACGAGCATGGCCGCGCTGGCGACCGCACCCAGATCGATGGCGCTGGCATCCACGACGTATTCCGGCATCGCGCCCGCTGCGGCATCGACCGACGGATCGCGTCGGCGCAAATGCAATTGCGCCGACGGGGCAGGCAGGCCATGAAGACTGAGATCAATATTTACGAGGTCGGCGCTCCAGCCACTCCCATCGCGCATCCAGCGCGCACCAAAAGCAATGCGATCCATCCCCACGCGCGGCAGGAAATCGTGCTTCTCGTCGAGCTTGATCGAAGCATTCGCGGCAAGCACCAAGCCGGTCACGTCGACCTCGGCACGAACTTCCCTCAATTCGCCGTCGCGCAACCAGGCCCAAACTTGCAACTTGCCGCCGCCACGATCGACGATAAGCCCCTTGAGCGGATAATTGCGCAGCACCGCCGCAAGATCGACACGGGTACCTCCAAGATAAGCCCGCCCTTCGCGTCGAGCGCGATCGTATTCGATCACGGCCTCGATCGGTGCGGCTGAATTCGCATCAGGGGTGTCGAGATTCCGGATCCGTCCACGCGCACGCAGAAAATTACCCTGCACTTTCAACCGCAACTCATCCGCGCCGAGGCGAAAATGCTTGTCGTTCGGCACATCGTCGATGGCGAGTTTCGCACCGCGAATCACCACCGTGCCCAGGCCGAACAGCGCATTGTCGTCCAGGCTCGGCGCTGCGTTCGACGACTCGGTATCGAATCCACCGAGGCGCCACTGCTTTTGCGCGTCGCGAACAAGATCGAGCTCCACGCCGGACAACCGGATTTCCGTCCAATTCGCTCCGGGTTGTGCCCATGCGAAAAAATTGATCTTCAAACCCGCGCTGGCAAGGACCAGACTGCGACCGGCATCCCCTTGAACGCTGGGGGTTTGTGGCACGCCGAGGTGCACGCCGGCGAGATCGAGCAAGGGGCCGGTGCGTTCCCAACGCGCATAGAGATGATCGATCACGACGGGGCGACGCAACGCTTCGCCCAGCTTGCGCGCGACCACTTCCGGATGATTCGTCACCCACGGCAGCAAGACGAGCTGAGTCAGGCTGCTGACGACTGCCATGAAAATGGCATAGGCCGCAAGCAGTCTCAGCAACCACCATCGCGCGCGATGCAGGCGGCGGTGCCAAGGAGTCATGACAAGCGACGTAGATGGATCGGAGAAACCCTGTCGGGGTGCGCGAGATCGCGCGCGTCACTGCCGCAACCACGATACCGTTGAGAACGCCAGCTTTCGCTCACTCGTTGCTTTTCGCCGATCGTTTGCGAGCCACTACAACAGAACCACATCGTACTGCTCCTGCGCGTAGTGCTCTTCAGCCTGAAAGCGAATGGTTTTTCCGGTGAATTCTTCCAGTTCCGCGACTGCTGCCGACTCCTCGTCGAGAATGCGTGTAACGACCTTTTGCGCAGCGAGCACGAGCAAACTCGCTGCCTCGAACTGACGTACCGCGCGCGTTATTTCGCGGAATATTTCGTAGGTCACCGTCTCGGCGGTTTTCACGTTGCCGCGACCATCGCAGGTCGGGCACGGTTCGCAGAGCTGACGTTCCAGACTGTCCGTCGTCCGCTTGCGCGTCATTTCGACCAGCCCGAGACTCGACATTTCGTACACCGTCGTCTTGGCATGATCGTGGGCCAGTGATTTCTCCAATTGACGCAGCACCTGGCGTCGATGCTCGGCATCCGTCATGTCGATGAAGTCGATGATGACGATGCCGCCGAGATTGCGCAGGCGCAGTTGCCGCGCCGCGGCCTGTGCCGCTTCGAGGTTGGTCTTGTAGACCGTCTCCTCGAGGTTGCGATGGCCGAGAAACGCACCAGTATTGACGTCGATTGTGGTCATCGCCTCGGTTTGATCGATTATCAGGTAACCGCCCGACTTCAATGGCACTTCCTTCTTGAGCGCACGCTGAATCTCGTCCTCGACGCCGTACAAATCGAAGATCGGTCGCTCGCCCGAATACCATTCGATGCGCTCGACCAACTCGGGCATGAATTTGTGCGTGAAGGTCAGGGTTTTTTCATAGGTTTCGCGTGAATCGACGCGAACTTTTTCGACGTCGCCACGCATCATGTCGCGCAA
>Ga0116193_1003391_pt1 | contig 11530 bp, 7 predicted proteins | sample AD_UKC115_MetaG_FD_89892 | JGI IMG/M metagenome (GOLD analysis project Ga0116193, IMG submission 89892) | Active sludge microbial communities of municipal wastewater-treating anaerobic digesters from Hong Kong - AD_UKC115_MetaG | ecosystem: Engineered > Bioreactor > Anaerobic > Digestate | place...
CGTATCGCCACCACCGCGAAACTCGTGACCCTCGATCTGCACGATCGGCATCTCGACCGCCTCGAACATGCGCTGGACGTCGTGGAGCGTGAAGTCGCGCATGCAAATACCGTCATCGACATGCTACTGATCGCTTCGCGGCCGATCGGCACGGTGGCCGTCGAACGCGTTTCGGCGCAGGCCTGCATCGAGGAAGCGATCCAGCGCTTTCCGTTCGCATCGCGGCTCGAACGCGCCCGGGTCGAGACGGACTCCGGCAACGACTTCGATTTCTACGGCTCACGTCAGCTGGTGGTGCACGTGCTGTTCAACCTGATCAGGAATGCCCTGTTTCATACCGGACGCGCCGGCAAGGGCGATATCCGCCTACGATGTGCGGCCGACGCCGGCGGCGGACGCATCTTCTGTCGGGATACCGGTCCCGGCATTCCGCCCGATCAGCTACCGCACATCTTCGAGTTTCATGCCGGCGCGGCGCACGGCGGTGACGGTCTCGGTGTGGGCTTGAGCTTCGTGCGCAATGCCCTGCATCACATGCACGCGACGATCCAGTGCCGCTCGCGCCTCGGCGAATGCACCGAATTCGAAATCATCTTCCCCGTCATCTCTGCAGACGGGGACCAGCCATGACAGCATTGATGAACAGCAGCATTCAGCCCTTTCGCTTCCCGACCACGACCGTGCTCGTCGACGATCACGAGGAATACCTCGACGTTGTGCCGCTGATGCTCGATCCGATGCTGCACCTGAAAACGTTCAGCTCGCCGAGAGGGGCACTGGCCGCGCTCGGCCACGCCGGTAGCCGCCCGATTCCGGGTGGCGGCTGGCTGTATCGCTGGAAGGAGCAGAGCGCCGAGACTCCCGAGCTGATCGCCCTGGATGTGGATTCCATCCACCGCATCGTCTACGACCCCGAACGGTTTTCCGAGGTCTCGGTGGTGGTAGTCGATTACTTCATGCCGGAAATGGATGGAGTGACCTTCTGCAAGCGGCTGAACGATCCGCACATCGGCAAGATCCTGCTGACCGGACGGGCCGACGACGCGGTGGCCATCGAGGCGTTCAACGCCGGCATCATCGACCGCTTCATCCGCAAGAGCGACCCGCAGGCCATGTCCCGGCTGGAGGCGGCCATCGGCGAGCTTCAGCAGCGCTACTTCGAGCGCGCGGGTGCTTTCGTGGCGGAAACGCTGGCAATGGGCAGCTTCGGCTTCCTGCGCGATCCGGCCTTCCACTCGGTGTTCGAATCGATCGCCGCGAACTTCCAGCCCATCGAGTATTACGTCTGCTGCAATCCTTCGGGCCTGTTGCTACTCGATGCCTGGGGCATCGCGCGTTTCCTGCTCGTGCAGACCGAGGACGACCTGCGCGCGCATTGCCTGGCCGCCGAAGCCTGCGGCGCGCCCGATGCCGTGCTGAAGTCTCTGCGCGCGGCGGAGGCCTTGCCGTGGTTCTGGTCCGACGCGACCGCCGAGCGGCGCGATTTCACGCGCCCCGACACGACGCTCTACCCGGCCAGCCTCATCCACGGCGATCGCTGCTACTACTACAGCCTGATCGACCACGTGGAACCGTTCCATCTGCGCCAGGTGAAATCCTACCGGGCCTGGCTGCGCGAGCAGGACGTCGCGCCCGGGCTGCGCTGAGACGCGCCGCCGCCGTCGGTTTACACCACGAGCTTCCGGCGGCCGCTGCGACTTGCGCGACCGTCGACGAAACGGGGGCCGATGGGCCCCCGTTTCGTCATTCGGTAGCGCACGGGATCAGTCGATTTCCCAAGACTTGTCCCGGCCTCTGCCAGCCTGAGCGCCGACCGTCGCCGGAACGGCTTCGGGGATGGCGATTTCCGGTGCACCCTGGGCCTTGAGTTCGGCGTTGAGCCTGGCGAGCGAGCCCTGGCGGAACGACTCGAAGCGCGCGGCGACGTCGTCGATCTCGCGCTGCAGGACCTCGATGCGCTCGAGCTGATAGGCCGTCGGGCGGCCCTCCCAGGACATGATCGCGCCATACAGATTGTCGAGGTGCTCGCGCAGGCGCTCCTCGCCCGTGATCGCGCCGCCTTCCTTGGTCGCCACGATTTCCTTGCGGAGCGTGTCGGCCTGTTCGCCGACCGTCTTGAGCCGGGCGGCCAGCGGATCCTTGGCACCGACCTTTGCCGCGTGTTGAGCGACAGCGCCGCGTACGGCATTGATGCGGAACAGCAGATCCGTCATCGCGCCGAACATGCCATGCACGCGCATCGCCGCGTCGTATTGCGCCTTGCGGTCCTCGAGCGAATAGTTCGCGCGCGCATCGAGACCGACCTTGATCCTGGTCTCGTAGGTCTTGTCGCCCTTGGTCAGGCGCACCGTGTACTCGCCCGGCATTACGCGTGGACCCTGCGTGGCGTTGCCGGCGACCTGCGCGGCCGGCGGTACGCGCGGCGGCTTGACGCGCATGCTCCAGACCACGCGGTTGATGCCACGCCGCACGCTGCCGGGCAGCTCGTCGATCACCTTGCCGTCGGCGTCGAGCACCTCGAGCTTGAGCTTGCCGAAGAGGTGGCGACTCTTTTGGTAGTAGGTGATCACCGCGCCGTCCGGCGGCGTCGCGCCGGTGAACTTGGCATCGCCCTCCGGCCAGCCGCCGAAGGCACCGATGCGCTGCTGCACGGGACGCGAGGCGAGGAAGGCCGCCTCGGCGCCCAGCACCTTGGCCGAAAGCGCACGTAGCGGCGCGATGTCGTCGACGATCCAGATACCGCGGCCGTGCGTGCCGAGCACCAGATCACCATCACGTGGATGGATGGCGAGATCGCGCACGGCGACCGCCGGGAAACTGCCGCCCTTGAACTGTGCCCAGCTGGCGCCGCCATCGATCGAGATCCACAAGCCGAACTCGGTACCGGCGAACAACAGATTTGGTGCAACCGTGTCCTCCTTGATGACATGTGCATAGCCATGCAGGCCTTTCGGTGCCGCCGGCGTCACCAGCGCCGTCCAGGTCTGGCCGTAGTCGGTGGTCTTGTAGAGATAGGGCGCGAAGTCGCCGAAGGTATGGCGGTCGAACGCGACGTAGGCGGTGCCCGCATCGAAATTGCCCGCCTGTACCCAGGACACCCAGGCATGCTCGGGCACGCCCTTGATGTTCTTCACCACGTTCGTCCAGTGCCTGCCGCCGTCGCGGGTCAGCTGCACGTTGCCGTCGTCGGTGCCGACCCAGATCAGGCCAGCCTGTTTCGGCGACTCGCTGATCGAATAGATCGTGGTGTGCATCTCGGCCGCGGAGTTGTCGACGGTCACGCCGCCGGACTCCTCCTGGCGCTGCTTGGCCGGATCGTTGCTGGTCAGATCCGGCGAGATGCGCTCCCAGGTCATGCCATGGTCGCGCGAGCGGAACAGGAACTGCGAGCCGATGTAGAGCGTGCCGTTCTCGTTCGGCGACAGCGCCATCGGCGTGTTCCAGTTGAAGCGCAGTTTCTCCTTGTAGCCGGCCTGCGGCTTGATGCCGTGGATCTGGTGCGTGTGGCGATTCACACGACCGATCTCGCCACCCTGGTATTCGGCGTAGAGATAGTCCGGATCGGCCGGATCGGCGAACATCCAGAAACCGTCGCCACCGTACATGTTCTCCCAGCGCGAATTGGTAATGCCGCCCGGATAGTCGGACTGGCCGACCCACGAGCTGTTGTCCTGCAGGCCGCCGTAGACGCGGAACGGATCAGCCATGTCCACGCTGACGTGGTAGAACTGCGAGATCGGCAGATTGTCGGCTTTCCACCACTTGTTGCCGCCGTCCTGCGAATACCACAGGCCGCCGTCGTCACCGGCGATCAGGTGCTGCGGGTTGGCCGGGTTGATCCACACGTCGTGGAAGTCACCGTGCGCTCCGCCGGAGATCGGTGCGAAGCTGTTGCCGCCGTCACTGCTCATGATCAGCGACAGGTTCGGCTTGAACACGCGGTCCGGATTGGTCGGATCGACGATCAGGTTGGCGAAGTAGAACGGCCGCCAGACCATGCTCTGGCTCTTGTCGCGCTTAGTCCAGGTCTTGCCGCCGTCATCGGAACGGAATAGCGCCGAATCGGTCGATTCGACGAAGGCGTAGACGGTGTCCGGCTGCGACGGGGCAGCACTGACCGCGATGCGGCCGTACGGCTTCTTCGGAAAGCCGGCATGGGTCTCCGGCTTGAATTCCGTCCAGGTCCTGCCGCCGTCGGTGGACTTGAACAGACCGCTGCCGGAGGTTGCATCGGGCGACGGCCCGCCCGAACGGAACGTCCAACCCTTGCGGCGGAAATCCCAGAGCGAGGCGTACAGCGTGCCGGGATGGGCCGGATCGAGCGTGGCCATCGCGCAGCCGGTCGAGAGGTTGCCGCCCTTCAGCACGAGATTCCACGACTTGCCGCCATCGCTGGTCTTGTAAAGGCCGCGGTCGGCCGAATCGCTCCACAGCCGGCCCGGCACGCAGGCGTAGACCGTGTTGGAATCACTAGGATCGATCAGGATCTTGGCGATGCGCTCGGACTTCGGCAGACCCATGTTCGTCCAGCTCTTGCCGCCGTCGGTGGTCTTGTAGATGCCATCGCCGATGGACACGGAATTGCGCGTCCAGGCTTCGCCGGTGCCGACCCAGACCGTATCGTGTTCCTTGGGGTCGATCGCGATGGCGCCGATCGATGCGACGTCCTGCTTGTCGAACACCGGCTCGAAGGTCGTGCCGCCGTCGGGCGATTTCCAGACGCCGCCCGAGGCCGCGCCCACGTACAGGGTGAGCTTGCCGTTCTTCTCGTTGACCGCGGCGATCGCCGCGACGCGGCCGCTCATCGTGGCCGAGCCGATGTTGCGCGCGCCGAGGCCGGAAATGGTGCCGGCATCGAAGCGCGGCGTGGCCGGCGTCGACTGGGCAGCCGGTGCGGCCGTCGATCCGGCGATGGCGGCGGCGATAACGGTCGCGACGAGCGTGTTGTGCATGATCCGGTTCTCCTGGCTCACGGCTTGGCTCCTGCGGGGAAGGCGAACAGTGCATCGTCGACGTCCACGTTCGCAGCTGCCTTCTCGATGACCATCTTCTGCTTCTGGGTCGATCCCTTCGGACCGGTGGAAATCGAGAAGGGCAGATATACGCCATCCACCTTTTCGTAATCACCGAGGTCGGTCTCTACCTCCTCCTCCACGCCACGCACCTTGCGGTTGTCCACGGTGCGGATCTCGAGGAAATAATCCGGATCGAGGTAGACGTAGGTGACGTCGCCGTTGCGGCGCGTCACCTTGAGCTTGTGCGCCGGCGTGCCGTCGACGTCCTCGGTGCCGAGATAGTCGAGCCGGCTGCCCCTGGCCTTCCAGTCCACCAGCGGATTGACCAAGTCGGCGGAATCGGCCAACACACGCGCATCGTCGGCTGACAGTTTTTCCGGATCGCGCCGGCCGCCGAACGGCTGGATCTGCCAGGCATCCTTGCCGTCATAGCTCTGCACCATCGTCAGGCCCTGCAGCATGGCCTCGTTGCGCACCTTGTCGGGCGCCTTGCGCACGGTCGTCGCGGCCAGCTCGAAGCCGCCACCGACCACCAGCCGCCCCTCGAGACGCAACGTATGGATTGCCTGGATGCGCCCGGCACCGCCGTGCGCTTCGATGTTCTTCGCCACCAGTTCGTCGGCGGTGATGGCGTGTGCCGCGGGTGCGGTCAGGCACAACACGGCGAGATGTGGCCAGAAGCGTGCTTGCATGGATATCTCCCGGAAGATGGTCGGGCAACGGCTCGCCGCGCGCGCCGGTGCGAACCGCATCGACGCGGGCAGCGTATCGAGCTTAACGGCCGCCACAGGTTGCAGCGATGGACGAAAGTCATGCCGCGGTGGAACGGACGGCGCAGAATGCCGGCGTCGTCGCTTCGACCCTACGCTGCACGAGGCTCGCATGTCTGTCCGGCATCGTTTATTTCCGCTCGCCCTGCTCGTCCCGGCCGCCGCACCCGCCGCACCGTTCGACCCCGTGCCGGTGCTCGAATGCCGGGAGGCGCCGGCCCACATCCATGAGGCCGGTGCACTCGGCGCGGCACTGGCCGAAGCGGCCGATTGCCGGGCGCGCCGCTATGTCGGCGGCGACGAACTGGAATGCAGGCCGCGCCGGGCACTCGCCGCCTTCGGCCTGCCAGTGCGCGATTTCAGCCTGTGTGCCACGCCGGACGGCAGCCTGCAGGTGGTCAGCGTGTTCCGGACCGACCTGCAGCGCCTGCGTGCCGCCGTGGAACGGCGGACGCGGGCTCTGGCCGAGCCGCAGGGCGCGGACGGTTACCGTCTTGCCCTCGAGGGCGGCCAAGATGCGCGGATCGGTCTGCGCGAGGACGGCGTCAGCGAAGTCAGTTGTCTCGTTCCGGCGGCGCGGATGCGGCCCGACGCGGCCCGGGATGGCGTCGATGCGGCGCATGGTGCGATCGAGGGCCGCATCGCGCATCCGGTCCGTCCGACGCCGCCGATGCGTGTCTGCGCCGTGCCGGTGCAAGGCGGCGGCTATGCCGATTCCGGCTACTGCGCACTGACCGGCGAAGGTGTGGATCGCTACCGGATCGGCGACCTGCCCCCGGGCGAGTACGTGGTACTCGCCTGGCCTAGGGACAGCGACCCGAACGGTCTCGTCGCGGCGCATGCCCGGCCGCTGGAGAACTGCGCGCCCGAACAGACCGGCTGTGCGGGCGGCCTGCTCGAACGAGTCTATGTGCATGCCGACGAGCTGCTGCGCGGCATTGCTACGGACCAGATCTTCACCGACCTGCCCGCTGGCCTGCGCCGTCCGCCACATCCGCGCTGAGTGGACGGCACGGTTTTCCTTGCCTGCAAATGAAACACCCCGAGCGTTGCCGCCCGGGGCGTCGGTTCCGTCGGCCGAGGAACGGCCTCGGGAGGGGGTCCGGCTTACTCGGCGCGGACTTCGTCGGCCTGCAGGCCCTTCTGGCCCTGCACGACCTTGAAGCTCACCTTCTGGCCTTCCTGCAGGGTACGGAAGCCCGCGCCCTGAATGGCACGGAAGTGGACGAAGACGTCCGGGCCGTTGTCGCGGCTGATGAAGCCGAAACCCTTGCTGTCATTGAACCACTTTACGGTACCGATCTGACGATCCGACATGCTTTTTTCTCCAGATTTCTATACTGAGACAAGACGGCATCTGCCATCGACTTACTGGGTAGCAAGGAATCACCGGTGAAGCGATGGAGCGGATCGGAGATCGGCGCAGCATCGGGTCATGATGGATGTGACCGTGCATACACAGTGCGGCGAGTGTACTTGAGCCCTGACACAAAAGCGAATGTGCGGAACGCCCAGGCGATAGGATGGCGAGAAATGCGTCGCGCGCCGTCTCGCCAGCCGGGCACCGGACGTCATCCATGAGCGATCGATGATATTCCCGCCGTCCGTCGCTCATGCGCAGGGGAACAGGCCGGCAGAGCGAATTGTCCGCAGGAATCGCGGCGGTCGATCAGCGGCCGGACGCCGGCACGGATGGCAATCACGGCAAGACGGCACTCCACCGCCTCAAGCCCGCCGCCCGCGATCGAGCCAGACCTCGAGACCCTGGGCGTTCAACTCGATGTCCATACCCAGCAATTCGCGCACGGCGCCAGCGGACGCCGCGCAGCCGTGAGCCACGGCGCGCTGGGCATACAGATCGCCGAGCGCCGTGACGAGCCGCGCGTGCCGGTCGGGGTGGCCGTCGGCGGCACACGCCAGGGCGACCATGGCATCGACCTGTTCGACGAGATCGGCGGCGAGGCGTGGCACATCCTCGACCCGGCCGTAATGCGTGAGATACATCGCCGGCGGCGCATGGCCCAGCATCCGCGCGATCGAAGCCTTGAGCGCGTCGGGCTCGAACTGTACCGGCGTGGTCGTCGGCAGGATGAAGGCGCCACGCGCGCTGTCGAGTTCCCGGTAGGACAGCCCGAAAGTGTCGCCCGGAAAGAACGCGCCACTGCGCTCGTCGTGGATCGAAATATGGTGGCGCGCATGACCCGGCGTATCGAGACACGTCAGACGCCGTCCGGCGAGTTCCACCCCATGGCCATCCGGCGCTTCGACCAGGCGTCCAGCCGGTATCGGCACCAGTTCGCCGTAGGTCCGGCGGACCTCGTCAGCACCGTAGACCGCCGAGGCACCGGCGACGAGCTGCGTCGGGTCGAGCATGTGCCGGGCACCGCGCGGATGCACGACGGCGCGCGCCCGCGGCAGGTGGCGCAGCAGCGCGCCGGCGCCGCCGGCATGATCGAGGTGGACGTGGGTCAGGATGATCCAGTCGACCGCATCGACACCGAGCCCCGCCTCGGCCAGCGCCGTGAGCAGGCGAGGTACCGAATGATTCGTGCCGACGTCGATGAAGGCCGCGCGCCCTTCCTCGATGAGGAGATGACTCGCATCGAAGCGCGGGCGGAAGAAGCCGGTGTCGATGGTGAGGATGCCGTGGGCGTGGGTCATGGCGGTCGGCGGGAAGGTATGGCGAGAGGCGTCCGGAGAAAGGATGGCGGCGTGGCTGCACGATCGCTCGATCAGCCGGATTCCAGTTCCTCCCAGCGCCGGTAGGCCGCGTCGAGCTCCCCCTGTGTGGCGGCAAGCTCGGCGTTCGCCGCGGTCACGGCCGCCGCGTCGCGCCGGTAGAACGCCGGCTCCTGCATCGCCGCGGTCAGCTCCGCGAGCCGGGCTTCGAGCGCCTCGATGCGCACTGGCAGCGCTTCGAGCTCGCGGCTCTCCCTGTAGCTCAGCTTGCGGCGCCCCGCGGCAGGTGTGCTGCCCGGCGCAGATCGCGCAGCCGGCACCTCCTGTGCGATTGCCGGGCTGCGCGAAGCGACCGGTGCAGAGGGCGGCTCCCGCTGGCGCAGCCAGTCGCTGTAGCCGCCGACGTATTCGCCGACCGTGCCCTCGCCTTCGAGCACCAGCGTGCTGGTCACCACGCGGTCGAGGAAATCACGGTCGTGGCTGACCAGGAGGATGGTGCCGGCATAGTCGAGCAACCGTTCCTCGAGCAGATCCAGCGTTTCCATGTCGAGATCGTTGGTCGGCTCGTCGAGCACCAGCAGGTTTGAAGGCGCAGCGAACAACTTCGCGAGCAGCAGGCGGTTGCGCTCACCACCGGAGAGCCGCGTGATCGGCGCCCGTGCGCGATCGGGCGCGAACAGGAAATCCTGCAGGTAGCCGAGCACGTGCTGGCGCCGGCCGCCGAGCTCGATGTATTCACGCCCCTCGGCGACATTGTCGAGCGCGCTCGCCTCCTCGCGCAGCACGGCCCGCTGCTGATCGAAATAGGCCACCTCGAGATTTGTGCCGAGACGGATCTCGCCGGCCTGCGGCACCAGATCGCCGAGCAGGATGCGCAGCAACGTGGTCTTGCCGGAGCCGTTCGGTCCGATGATGCCGACCCGGTCGCCGCGCTGGATGGCGGTCGAGAAGCCGCGCAGTACCGGCCTGCCCTGCCAGGCGAAGTCGACATCGCGCACCTCGACCACACGCCAGCCGGATGCCACCGCGTCGGCGATCTGCAGGCGTGCCGTGCCGGTCGGCTCGCGGCGTCGGGCACGCTCGCGGCGCATCGCTTCGAGCCGCCGCACGCGGCCCTCGTCGCGCGTGCGGCGGGCCTTAATGCCCTGCCGGATCCAGACTTCCTCCTGGGCGAGCAGCTTGTCGAAACGCGCGTTCTCCTGGGCCTCGGCATGCAGGCGTTCCTCGCGGCGGCGCAGGTAATTCGCCCAGTCGCCGGGCCAGGAGGTCAGCCGGCCGCGCTCGATCTCGACGATGCGCGTGGCCAGCGCGGACAGGAAACGTCGATCGTGCGTGACGAACACCACGCTGCCGGCAAAGCCGCGCAGCAGCGCCTCGAGCCCCTCGATCGCGACGATGTCGAGGTGGTTGGTCGGCTCGTCGAGCAGGAGGACCTGCGGATCGCCGAGCAGCGCGCGGGCCAGCAGCACGCGACGCTTCATGCCGCCCGAGAGGGCCGTGAAATCCGGTGCATCCGGCAGATCGAGCCGCGCCAGCGTCTGCGCGACGCGCCGTTCGAGATCCCAGCCATGCACGGCTTCGATGCGCGCCTGCACGGCAGCGAGGGCGGCCGTGTCCAGATCGTCCGGCGCGGCATGGCTCAGCCGGTGGTATTCGGCGAGCAGGCTGCCAAGGTCGCCGAGCCCCGCGGCGACAATCTCGAACACGCTGCCCTCGAGGTCCTGCGGAATCTCCTGCGTCAGCATTGCCACGCGCAGGCCGGGATCGCGCGGTACCTCGCCATCATCCGGACGGACCTCGCCAGCTAAAAGGCGCAGGAAGGTCGACTTACCGGCGCCGTTGCGGCCGACGACGGCGACGCGCTCGCCGGGCTCGAGCTGGAAATCGGCGCGTTCGAGCAGCGGCGGTCCGCCGACGGCGACATGGACACCGCGCAGGGTGATCAGGGGCATGACGGGCAGTTTTGCTGGGAGCGCGCAAGGATAGGCGGCGCCTCGAGACGCCGCCAGCGCGGCGTGTCAGGCGTTCGCGCGACAACCGCACGGATGGACTTCGCGGGATGAGGCAGCGAGGGCTGCAATCCGTCCTCAATGCATCGGCATCGTCGCGACGCGACGACGCAGCAGCCACAGCGCGGCAAGCGAGGCCGTCATGACGATTGCCACGATGCCACGCACCACATCCGGCATGCCGCTCAAGAAGCCATACACGGATACGCCGAGCAAGCCCGCCGCGAGGCGCACTCCTTCGAACCCCACGGCACGCCGCCGGCCCTCCAGCAACGCGCAGACGCTCGCGAACGACAGAACGAGCCACAGCGAGACGGCCACGAGGTCCATGAGCCGGAGCGCCCGAGCGACGGCCAGCACGGCCGTACTGGCGAGTATCAACAGAGCGAACTGGATCAATGCGTAATCCCGCCAGGGCCGCGTCACCGCGGGCCGATAGGGCTGCCGGCGGGACGGATCGGGCGGCAGCTTGGCTGGCACCAGCGCGCTTCCCGGCGGCTGCCAGCCCGGCGGCATGAACCACACGCGCAGCTTGTCCAGCCAGCGCCCCACGCGCGCCGCCTCGCGGGCCAGTGTCCGGTAACCTTCGAAGTTCGCACGCAGCGGATCGAGGCTGTGGAACGGAGTACGCGTGCCGAACACAGGCGGATCGTCATCGCGTTCCTCGGTGAACGTGCCGAACAGACGGTCCCAGAGGATCAGGATGCCGCCGTAGTTACGATCCAGATACGCCGGGTTGATGCCGTGATGGACGCGATGGTTCGACGGCGAGGCGAACACGCGGTCGAACCAGCCGAGCCGGCCGATCACCGCGGTATGGATCCAGTACTGATAGAGCAGGACCACCAGGGCGGCGGCTACGAAGACCTTCGGTGGAATGCCGAGAACCGCGAGCGGCAGATAGAAGATGCCGCCGAACAACGGGCTCGTGCTCGATTGGCGCAATGCGGTGGCGAGATTGAATTCCTCGCTCTGGTGGTGGACCGCATGCGCGGCCCACATCACGGCGATCTCGTGCCCGCAGCGATGGTTCCAGTAGTACAGGAAATCACAGCCC
>Ga0116193_1003392_pt1 | contig 11529 bp, 13 predicted proteins | sample AD_UKC115_MetaG_FD_89892 | JGI IMG/M metagenome (GOLD analysis project Ga0116193, IMG submission 89892) | Active sludge microbial communities of municipal wastewater-treating anaerobic digesters from Hong Kong - AD_UKC115_MetaG | ecosystem: Engineered > Bioreactor > Anaerobic > Digestate...
CGCACGTCGTGCAGGCGCGGCACGTTGGTCAGCTGCACCGGCTCGCGGGTCAGCAGCGCCGCGCACATCTCGGGCAGCGCCGCGTTCTTGGCGCCCGAGATCGTCACCGTGCCCGAGAGCGGGCGTCCGCCGTGGATGAGCAATTGGTCCATTGTGGCCGTTATTTTTCAGTCAAATCGGCCTCCAGCGCCCATCAAACAAGCGCCATCAGCTATCGAATATGGAGTATTACTGGCCCGCGGCCGCCCATTCGGCGGGCGTGAAGGTGCGCATGGACAGCGCGTGCACCGCCTCGGACTGCATCTGGCTTTCCAGCGTGGCATACACCATCTGGTGGCGCGCGATGGTGCGCTTGCCCTCGAACTGGGGCGAGACGATGACGGCGAACCAGTGGCGGCCGTCGCCCTCCACCTGCAGGTGCTCGCAGGGCAGGGCGGCGGCGATGAGTTGTCGGATTTGTTCAGCGTCCATGGATATCAGTTTCTGAGTTTGTAGCCGATCTTCAGCAGGTGCAGCGTCAGCGCCGACACCGCCAGCACGCTGGCCACGGCCACGCCCAGGCTGAGCCAGGGCGAGACGTCGCTGACGCCGAAGAAGCCGTAGCGAAAGCCGTCGATCATGTAGAAGAACGGGTTGAAGCGGCTCACCGTCTGCCACATGCCGGGCAGGGTGTGGATGGAGTAGAACACACCGGCCAGGAAGGTCATGGGCATGACGATGAAGTTCTGGAACACCGCCATCTGGTCGAACTTGTCGGCCCACAGCCCGGCCAGCAGGCCCAGCACGCCCATCAGCAGCGCCCCCAGCACGGCAAAGGCGATGATCCAGCCCGCCGCTGCGGCCTGCGGCGGTGCATACCACAGGGTGACCAGGTACACGCCCACGCCCACCATCAGCCCGCGCAGCAGGGCGGCGCCCACGTAGGCGACGAACCAGTGCCAGGCGCCCAGCGGCGTCAGCAGCAGGAACACCAGGTTGCCCATGATCTTGCTTTGCACCAGGCTGGAGGCGCTGTTGGCAAAGGCGTTCTGCAGCACGCTCATCATCACCAGGCCGGGCACCAGGAAGGCCACGTAGCCCACGCCGGGATAGACCTGCACGCGCCCTTCCAGCACGTGGCCGAAGATCAGCAGGTACAGCACGCTGGTGAGCACCGGCGCGGCGATGGTCTGCGTGGCCACGCGCCAAAAGCGCAGCACCTCCTTGGCCAGCAGCATCTTCCAGCCGTCCTCGGGCGCGGGCAGCGCGTGCAGATGGCGCGCGCCCTGGGGCGCGGGGGTGATGGCCTGTCCGTTGCTCATTGCGCGTGCTCCAGCGCCGGCACCGCCGGCGCGCCCGGGCCGCTCATCAGCTGGATGAACACGTCCTCCAGGTCGGCCTTGCGGATTTCCAGATCCTCGATGCGTACGCCGGCCTCGCGCAACGCGGCCAGGTGGTGCTCCGCCTCGGCCGCCATGGGCGCCGGCAGCTCCACGATGCGCCCCGTGACGCGCGCCTGCGCCGCCAGCGCCGGTGGCAGCGCGTCGTCGGTCTTGAAGTGCAGCACCTTGGCCGCCGCCTTGGCGAGCAGCGCGCTGGTGCGGTCCAGCGCGATCACGCGCCCCTGCTTGAGCATGGCGATGCGCTGGCACAGCGCCTCGGCCTCCTCCAGGTAGTGCGTGGTCAGCAGCACGGTGTGGCCGCGCCGGCTGAGGTTGGAGATGAACTGCCACAGCGTCTGGCGCAGCTCGACGTCGACGCCCGCGGTGGGCTCGTCCAGCACGATGACGGGCGGCTTGTGCACCAGCGCCAGCCCCACCAGCACGCGCCGCTTCATGCCACCCGACAGCTGGCGCATGTTGGCGCCGGCCTTGTCGGCCAGGCCCAGGCCGTCCAGCAGCTCGTCGATCCAGTCGTCGCTGTGGCGCAGGCCGAAGTAGCCGGCCTGGAAGCGCAGCGCCTCGCGCACGGTGAAGAAGGGGTCGAACACCAGCTCCTGCGGCACGATGCCCAGGTGCCGGCGCGCGGCCACGAAGTCCTTCTGCACGTCGTAGCCGTGCACCAGCACACGCCCGCCGGTGGCGCGCACCAGCCCGGCCAGGATGGAGATCAGGGTCGTCTTGCCGGCGCCGTTGGGGCCCAGCAGGCCGAAGAACTCGCCCTCCTCGATGTCGAAGCTGACGTCGTCGAGGGCCTTGAACGGGGGAGGAGCGGATTTCCCGGTGCTGGCGTAGACCTTGGAAACCGATTGAAAGCTGATCGCGGGCATGAAGCCCTCGATTGTACGATTTTGGCGATTTTTGGCGCCGCTCAGGCGGCCGGCGCGGCGTCGGGCAGCAGCGCGTCCACGCCGTACAGGCCGGCCAGGGTGCGCAGCCGCGGCGCCAGGCCCCGCACGAGCAGCGTGTGGCCGGCGTGCCGGCAGCTGCGGCGCAGGCCCAGCAATACGGCCAGGGCCGAGGAATCGAAGCGCTCCAGCGCCGTGGCGTCGACCACGACCTCGGGGCCTGGCTCGGCCGCCGCGGCCTGGCGCAGCAGCGCCAGCCCGGCACGGGCCTGGGCGTGGGTCAGCTCGGCGGGCAGCACCAGCATCACTTCGACGCCTTGTTGTCGGCCGCGTTGCTGCGGTTGCGCTCATCCAGCGCCTGGATCAGGCCGTCAATGCCCGACTTGTTGATCTGCTCGGCGAACTGCGAGCGGTAGTTGGCCACCAGCCAGACGCCCAGCACGTTCAGGTCGTAGATCTTCCAGCCCGCGCCCTGGCCGGGCGTGCGCTCCAGCCGGTAGTCCAGCTCGATCGGATCGCCCCGGCCGACCACCTCGGTGCGCACCGTCACCTCCTTGTCGTCGGCGCCGGCGCGCAGCGGCTTGACCTCGACCTTCTGGTCGCTGACCTGCTTGAGCGCGCCGGCGTAGGTGCGCACCAGCAGCACCTTGAAGGCCGCCTGCAGCTGCTGGCGCTGCTCGGGCGTGGCGCGGCGCCAGGCCGGGCCGGTGGCCGAGGCCGTCATGCGCACGAAGTTGACGTTGGGCATGATCTTGCCGTCGACCACGCCGATCAGGCGGTCGATGTCGCCGCTCTGGATCGCCTTGTCGCCCCGGATGATGGTCAGCACCTCGTTGGACAGGCGGCCGATCATCGCGTCGGGCGCCTCGTCGGCGGCCCGCGCCGCGGGCGCGCCCGCCAGCAGCGCCAGGGCGGCGGCGGTGGATTGCAGGAAACGGCGGCGTTCGGTCAGGCTCATGTTCATCGTGGATCGGTCGTGGGGCGCCATGCGATGGCGGGTCGGCCAAGCATAAACCGGGCACCTGGGCGCGGGGTGACAAGGCGTAGCACGCGCCGCGCCTTTCTGCACGCTATTTGGCAGGCGGCTCGTCGAGGTCGTAGCGCTCTTCCTCGGGCGGCTCGCCGTCGCGGATGTCGTTGCGGCGCTTTTGCAGGAAGGCGTCGCGCTGGAAGCTGTAGGGGTCCAGCGCGGCCTGGTCCAGCAACTGCTCCACCCCCAGCAGGCGCGCGCGCGTGTCGATCACCTCCAGCACGGTGAACGAGTTGCGCACCGGCACGTCGGAGATTTGCGCCTGCGGGCGGCCCAGGTAGTCCACCGGCAGGGCGATCGTGTCGCGCAGGGTGGACGGGCCCAGGATGGGCAGCACCAGGTAGGGCCCCGAGTCGGCGCCCCAGTGGCCCAGGGTCTGGCCGAAGTCCTCGCGGTGGCGCACCAGGTGCATCTCGGTGGCCGGATCGAACAGGCCGCCCAGGCCGATGCTGGTGTTGACCACCACGCGCCAGAACGAGTGCAGCGCGCCCTCGGGCTTGGCCTGCAGCACGTTGTTGACGAAGGACCAGGCGTCGCCCAGGTTGCCGAAGAAATTGCCCACGCCGGTGCGTACCGGGCTGGGCAGCACCTCCTTGTAGACGGTGGCCACGGGCTTGATCACCGCCTTGTCCACGCCGTCGTTGAAGCGGGTCATGGCGCGGTTGTAGCCCTCCCACGGGTCGCGCGGGTCGGGGTGCGCCACGGTGGCGCAGCCGGCCAGCAGCAGGACGGCCAGCAAACCCGCCGCCGCGCCGGCGCGGCGCAGGACCGCCGCTGTGTTGATCGTCATGATTGAATGTCTGTCCATCGATCCGCTCGCGCCATGCTTCGGCGCGCCGGCCCTCGCCCTCGAATTGCCTATTTGCCCTTGCCGGGCGCGGGCTTGCCACCCGCGTCGGAAGAGCCGCCACTGGCCGCGCCGTTGTAGAGAAACTGGCTGATCAGGTTCTCCAGCACCACCGCCGACTGCGTGTTGCCGACATTATCGCCAGCCTTCAGGTTGGTGTCCGACGCGCCCGCCTCGATGCCCACGTACTGCTCGCCCAGCAGCCCGCTGGTCAGGATCTTGAGCGAGCTGTCGCTGGGAAACTTGTACTTGCTGTCCATGTCCAGCGCCACCAGCGCCTGGAAGCGCTCGTCGTCGAAGCCGATCGAGCCCACGCGCCCCACCACCACGCCGGCGCTCTTGACCGCCGCCTTGGGCTTGAGCCCGCCGATGTTGTCGAAGTGCGCCGTCACCCGGTAGGTGGACTGCCAGCTCAGCGAAAGCAGGTTGGCCGACTGCAGCGCCAGAAACACCAGCGCCGCCAGCCCCAGCATCACGAACAGGCCGACCCAGACGTCATTCTTGGAGCGTCCCATGCTCTCGTGTCCTTTTGGTTTGAAACATCAGTAAGTGAACATCAGCGCCGTCAGGATGAAGTCGAGCCCCAGCACCGCCAGCGAGGCCATCACCACGGTGCGCGTGGTGGCGCGCGACACGCCCTCGGCCGTCGGCCGGGCCTCCCAGCCCTGCAGCAGCGCCACGAAGGTCACGGCCACACCGAACACGAAGCTCTTGAGCACGCCGTTGCCCAGGTCGGCCCACACGTCCACGCCGCCCTGCATCTGGCTCCAGAACGCGCCCGGATCGACGCCGATCATCCACACGCTGACCACCCAGCCGCCCAGTACGCCCACCGCGTTGAACACCGCCGTCAGCAGCGGCATCGTGATCACCCCGGCCCAGAAGCGCGGCGCGACGATGCGGCGCATCGGGTCGATGGCCATCATCTCCATCGCCGACAACTGCTCGCCGGCCTTCATCAGGCCGATCTCGGCCGTGAGCGAGGTGCCCGCGCGGCCGGCGAACAACAGCGCCGTGACCACCGGCCCCAGCTCGCGCAGCAGCGACAGCGCCACCATCAGCCCCACCGCCTCGGACGAGCCGTAGCGCTGCAGGATGTTGTAGCCCTGCAGCGCCAGCACGAAGCCGACGAACAGGCCCGACACGGCAATGATGGCCAGCGAGTAGTTGCCCAGAAAGTGCACCTGGTCGCGCACCAGCGAAAAGCGCCGCAGCGTGGAGCCCAGCAGCGCGATCAGGCGGGCGAAGAAGCGCGCGCCCTGGCCGATGTCGGCCAGCTTGCGGCGCACGGCCAGGCCCACGTCGGACGGGCGCCACCAGCTCATCGCGCCGCCTCCTGGCCAAAGTCCTGCTCCACCGTCGGGCCCGGGTAGTGGAACTGCACCGGCCCCTCCTGGCTGGCGCCGATGAACTGGCGCACCAGCGGGTGCCGGCTGGCGCGCAGCTCGTCCGGCGTGCCGCTGGCGGCCACGCCGCCGTCGGCCAGGATCACCACCCGGTCGACGATGGCGAAGGTCTCGGCCACGTCGTGCGACACCACGATGCTGGTGATGCCCAGCGCGTCGTTGAGCTGGCGGATCAGCCGCGCCGTGGTGTTCATCGAGATCGGGTCCAGCCCGGCAAAGGGCTCGTCGTACATCACCAGCTCGGGGTCGGCCGCAATCGCGCGCGCCAGCGCCACGCGCCGCGCCATGCCGCCCGAGACCTGCGCCGGCATCAGATCACGCGCGCCGCGCAGGCCCACGGCGTCCAGCTTCATCAGCACGATGTCGCGGATCAACTCCTCGGGCAGGTCGGTGTGCTCGCGCAGCGGGAAAGCCACGTTGTCCAGCACCGACAGGTCGGTGAACAGCGCGCCGAACTGAAACAGCATGCCCATGCGCCGGCGCGCGGCGTACAGCCCGGCCTCGTCCAGCGCGCCCACGTCCTGCCCGTCGAACAGCACGGCGCCCTGCTGCGCGCGCTGCTGCCCGCCGATCAGGCGCAGCACCGTGGTCTTGCCCCCGCCCGAGGCGCCCATCACCGCCGTCACGCTGCCGCGCGGCACGGCGAACGTCACGCCGGTCAGAACCGCGCGCTCGCCATAACCGAAGTTCACGTCGCGCAGCTCGACCAGGGCGTCCGGGGGAGTTGGAGGGTTCATGCCATCAAAAAAGCCGGCCACGATGGCCGGCGGGCAATGATACGGGATCAGGCCGTGCCGTGATTCGATGGATCGGGACCAGACAACCCTCAGTTGGACACCGGCAGACCCAGCGCCTTGAGGCCCTGAATGGCCCAGTCGGCATTCTTGGGGCATGCGACCGGTTTCAGCGGATAGGCGACCGTCTTGACCGGATAGGTGTCGCGTGAAGCGACCTTCAGGTATTCGATGATGGCGGCGCGATCATGGGCGCTCAGCGCCGGGCCGATGCGCCCCGGGCGCGCGGCATCGTCGGTGAACCAATGGCCTGCATTGCTGTTGCCCCGCACGCTGGCATCGAACTCCAGGGCGCCCGGACCGCCCTGGGTCGCCAGCCCCAGCCGCACCGGGTCGTAGTCGTTGCCGCCCGAGGCGAAGCGGGCCGGACGCTGCTCGCTCAGCAAATCGTCCACCGTCGGCACCGAACCATTGTGCAGAAACGGCGGCGTCGCCCAGATGCCGATCAATGGGCGCGGGCGATAGCCGCAGGTGTCGGGGTTCATCTCGGCCTTGCGGCCGAAGCCGTCATAACGGGGCGCCTCTTGCGCGGTGATCCCGGCATCGGCATACGCCTGCTGCTTGACCTTGGTGGCCACCAGGTTCAGGCCCTCCAGTGCGTTGATGGTGTGCTTGAGCCCCAGGATCGAAGCGTCGAACTGCCTCCCGGACATGGCATAGACCAGCATCGGATCGGTGCCGATCTTGGCCAGCGGCACCACCGGCAGGTGCCACGTCGGGGTCTTGCTGCCTTCAATCTGCTTGATGCCGTGGCAGCCCGCGCAGCGGTTCTCGAACAGCTTTTGCCCCACCGCCGCGCGTTGCGTGTCGATGGTCCCCAGCAGCTTCTCGGGCCAGGGCGGCGGCGCCAGCGATTGCAGGCGATTTTCGATCTCATGCAGGTTCTTGACCCGGTAGCTGCTGCGCCAGCGCTCGGGCTCAGGCTTGAGCGTGCCATCGGCGTTGACGAAGTGGTTGGGCCCCGTGCCCATCGCCTCGGTCACGTTGCGCAGCATCGGCTGATGCGCCGAGGCATTGGACTGGACCCAGTCGAAATACCAGATATCCCACAGCGGCGGGTAGCTCTGCGGCGCGTCGGCGGGAAAGAGGTTGTGCGGGTTGTCGAAACCGTCGGCGAACACCGCGGTCGCGATCGAGGCCACCGCATCCACACGTCCCGGCCCCGGCACGGTGGACACGAGATGGGCGCTCCGCGCTGCCTCGCGCCTGGTCTTGTCGATCACCTGCGCCCAGTCCGACTCGATGCGGTCGGCGGGATGACCCAACGCGACCGCGCGCTTGAACAGGCGCGCACGCCGGGCCGGATCGGCGTCGGTTTCCAGAAAGCTGCGCATCCAGTCGCCGCCCATCCGCGCGATGTCGGTCACGGACTGTCCGCCCTCGATCAGCAGGCGCTTGCCCTTGTGGCGCACCTCGCCGGTATGGCAGGCGGCACAGGTGACCGAGAACTGCCGCCCGCCAAGCCTGGGCAGGTCGTCCACCACGAAGCCGATCGGCCAGCCCCAGGGATTGTTGGGCACCTTCAGCCCATCCTCGGGGTACAGGACGCCATATTTTTCGAGGTTGTCGCGCGCCATGAAGGGCTTGCCGTCGGCCGTCTCCAGCGCCTGCATGATGGCGGCGGGATACATGGCCGTCCCCTGCGTGGTGCCGTAAAAAAGGGCACGGTCATCGTCGCTCCAGCCTTGGTTGAGAAGCATCGGCGCAGTCGCGGCCGCCAAGGGAAGCAACGCAGCCAGGACAAGAAGGCGCTTGGTTTTCATGGGTCTTTCCTTTCGTCGGTGTTGGCATTCAGTCGGTGGCGCAGATCGAAGATCATGGGATAGATCACGCGGCGCACCCGGTTGATGCCGCCCGCCGGCGCGTGGGCTTCGAGGCTGTGCCAGGGCGAGAACTGGAGGTTCTCGCAAACCGCCCTGTCCTCGCTGGTCGGCGGCGGGGCCGGTTCGATCCGGATGTGCGCCACGGTGTGAAACGGGCCTTTCCATGGCACCGTCGCATCCTCGATCGGATCCGTTGCGGGGTCCGTCTGCGGCTGCAGCGCGAAATCGAAGCAGGCCGGCGCGCCAGCCAGGCGCTGATACAGGCGCGCGGCCAGGAAGTCGGCTCCATCCGGCCCGGCGGGCTGCGGCGCCGGCGCCGCAGCGCCATGGCCCGGACAAGCGGCAGGAAACGCCGCGAACTTGGCGAACGTGGCGCCCAGCCGGTAAGGCACCTGGCTGAAATAGCGCTGCTCCAGCACATCGTCGATCGGCCGGGCGGTTGCCGCCGCGATGGCGGCCTCGGCTGGGTGGGTCGCAAAAAATTGCGCCCCGCGATCCTCGGCCATGGCGCGGGTCAGGCCGGTGTAATCGGCCGCATCGCGCACGAAAAAGACCGGGTGATTGATCATCAGGAAATCCTGGCCCTGGGGTGCATGCGCAACTCCGGTCAGCTTGACGGCCATGCCACGCCCGTCGCCGCGGTGATCGTCGGCGGGCAGCGCCGCGCCGTTGGAGAACCGGATCACCGCCGCATAGTCCCCCGGCGCCGCGAACAGGCCCACGCGCAAGGCCTCGGGCACATCGCCGGCCACCACGAAGCGCGCCGCCACGCAGCCATGCGCCTTGGCATGGGCATCGCGCAGGGCGGGCGCCGCGGGTGGGCGCAGGGCCAGATCGCGGCCGTAGCGGATCAGCGTCTGCGCGGCAATGGCGCGAATCGCCTCGTTCTCGCCCGCAGGCACGCACGCATCGCCTGCGGCGCAGGCCAGGGCCAGCATGGGCGTGAGCGCCAGCATGGGTGTCAACCGGCCTCAGTCCTTGGCCGACGCGGTTCGGGGAGTGGTGGCACGCAGCTGGCGCGTGGTCAGGCTGCTGCCGTCGGCGCTCCAGCCAGGGGCCGCGAACAGGCAGCCCAGGACCTCGCGCGCGCTGCGCGCACAGCGCAGGTCGCGCCAGATGCCGGCCCATTCGTGAAAGGCGATGCGCAGCGGGTTGTCGGTGCCGACCGGGTGCGTCAGGCCATAGCGCGGCGTCTGGCGCTCGGTGTAGAAACTGCCGAACAGCCGATCCCAGACAATGAGCGTGCCGGCATAGTTGCGATCCAGGTATTCCTCGTCGCTGCCATGGTGCACGCGATGGTGCGACGGCGTGTTGAAGACGGCCTCGAACCATGGCGGCAGGCGGCCGATGGCCTCGGTGTGGATCCAGAACTGATAAATCAGGCTGACCGACTGCATGAACAGCACCATGGCGGGATGGAAGCCCACGAACGGCATCCAGGCCCAGAACAGGAAGCTGCCGCTCACCGTGCCGGTCCAGGTCTGGCGCAACGACACGCTCAGGTTGTAGTGCTCGGATGAGTGGTGCACCGAGTGCGAGGCCCAGAACCAGCGCGACTCGTGGCTGATGCGGTGGAACCAGTAATAGGTGATGTCGTCGGCAAAGAAGCACAGCCCCCACACCCACCAGGCCCCCATGGGCAGAGTCAGCAGCCGGTGCTGGTACAGCCAGCCGTAGACCAGCAGCACCATGCCGCCCAGCAAGGTGCTCAGCAGCAGGTAGCCCAGCGCGAGCGAAAGATTGGCCGCCGTGTCGCGTGCGCGGTAGCGTCCGTCTCCCCGGTACATGCTGGTCACCGTGCCGATGGCGATCAGCGCCATGAACGCGGGCAGCGCCGCCAGCAGGATGTTGGGCAGTTCTTCGTTCATCGGGCGCGGCTTTCCGTGTCAGGCGCCGAGCGCGTCGGCGGTGGCCTGCAGCACGGGTGCCACCGCGGCCACGAATTCAGGCACGCGCTGCACGCTGTCGGCGCCGCCGCGCCAGTTGAGGGTGAAGCAGAACGTGGCGGCGCGCCGCCCCACCACCATCTGCCCCGGCACGCTGAGGGCGTGAAAGCCCTCCCAATCGATGCTGCCGCCCTTGCCGTAGGCGGCCAGCCCGGCTGGCACCACCAGCGCCAGCGCGTCGGCCATGGCATGGATGCGGCGGAACTCGCGCAGCGTGTCGGCCTGCGCAAACCAGCGCCCGGCCAGCGCTCCGGCGTACCAGCGCACCATGTCGTCGGCCGAACCGGTCATGCGCTGCGGCGCGCTCATGAGGTCGGTGAGGGGCGTCAAACCCATGTCCTGTCCACGCGCCAGGCGCTGCATGCCTTCCCAGCCCAGGTCGGTGCCACTGGGGGCGCCAGCCAGGCAACTGAACAGCTTGCGGGTGGAGTCGGGAATGTGCACGCTGGCCAGGTCGGCCTGGGCAATCAGCGCGCGCACCGCGTCCGGCCCGACGGCAGCCAGCACCGCGTCGGTGGCGGTGTTGTCGCTGTGGGTCATCATGGCCTCCAGCACGTTGCGGTACGCGGTGCGGCCTGTGAGCGCCTCGAACACCGGGCTGCCGGGCGAACGCACGCCATCGTCGATGGCGCAGGGCGCCGCGGCCGACAGCGGCGCCTGGGCGGCCTCCGTGGCACGAAGGAACTGCGCCAGCATGAAGGTCTTGGTGGCGCTGCCGATGAACAGTGTGCGATCCGCCCCGTGGGCGGCACGCCAGCCCACGCTGGCGGAGGCATCGGGCCAGGCATGAGTACGCACCAGCGCGCCGCTGGTGTCGGTCGCCAGCGTGGCAAAGCGCGCCAGCGCCGCCTGCACGGCCGCCGGCACCTCGCTCGGCGCGGCCTGTGCGCTGCCGTCCCAGGCGCCCAACACGCCCGACAGAGCCAGCCCCGTGCCCGCCAGCAGTGCGCGGCGGCGGGCGACGCTGCCGCCTGGCAGCGGCTCGGCCAATGGATTCATGGGCAAGCTCCTGGAATGTTTTGATGTTTGCCACAGCCTGCCCGATGCCAGGCGCCTTGCTGCGGCGAATGTTGCAAGCCTAGCAAGAACGCGACAATTTGTATGTCGCCAGAAATGGCGACATGCGCAATCCATCAACTGGCATCAGGAGCGCGGCGATACGGCCTGCAAGGCTTGCAACGCCGCCCAGGCCCGCCCGTTACCGCCGGGCGGGCAGTTGGACGTCTGCATCCGGGAGCGCCGGCGCCTCGCCGGCAAAAAGACCGTGGGTTGGGTTGCAGAGCGAAAACCCGGCGCGCGGCTGGATGCGGCCGCTGCTCCTCACCTCAGCCCTCTCCCCAGAGGGGCGAGGGCGCAAAACCTTCAGCGCGGCAGGTCGCTCGCGCCCATCAAAAACTCATCCACCGCACGCGCCGCC
>Ga0116193_1003394_pt1 | contig 11527 bp, 8 predicted proteins | sample AD_UKC115_MetaG_FD_89892 | JGI IMG/M metagenome (GOLD analysis project Ga0116193, IMG submission 89892) | Active sludge microbial communities of municipal wastewater-treating anaerobic digesters from Hong Kong - AD_UKC115_MetaG | ecosystem: Engineered > Bioreactor > Anaerobic > Digestate | place...
TACACTTTCCCGACGGTAAATTTCTCTTGGGGAAACGGCAGCGGCGCCGACGGCTGATCCCACAAAAAGGCGATCGCTTTCATCTCCGGTTTTTCCGAAGCCTGCGAGAAAAAATTCACCCAGTCACTGTTCAGTACTTTCATCGAACGGTCGGCCTCGTCCTCCCGGTAGGTGCGGCCGCAAGAAACAGCCCCCAGCAAAAGAAACACGATCCCGGCTGCCGAAAAAAAACCGCGAAGAGGAATTGTTATTTTGAGGAAGAGCATCAGGTTTTTTTTAGAATTTAAAAGTTCGTTACAATAGCCGCAGGTTTGAACGGCATTAACGGCTAAAACCTGACAAAGCGTTGTCGGCCGCACGTTAACGACGTAAATTTAAATTCTAAATAAAAACATCTGCCACCATGATTTCGGGTTGTTTCACCAGATTAAAAAAAGTACACACACATCAACAATTTTACTATCTGGTTAAGAATTTTCTCCGGATATGCTTAAATTTCCTCTGAATTCACAAAAAACCTGATCTCTCTTTAAAAGCGCACGCGCTGAGAAAATCAGGCTGTGACAAGTTAAACCGATACGTTCGCTTACTCAAACAAAAAACCGCTTCAGGATTTTCCCGGAGCGGTTTTCGTGTCAATTGGCCAACGACGTTTTATTCGACGCCAAATTTGTAAATGCAAACCGAGTAGTACTCCTGACCCGGATTCAGAATCGTAGACGGAAATTCCGGTTTATTGGGACTGTCGGGATAATGCTGGGTTTCGAGGCAGAAAGCGCCGCGGTAATCATACACTTTACCTCCCTTGCCGGTATCTTTTCCTTTCAGGAAGTTTCCTCCGTAGAACTGCATGGCCGGTTCGTTGGTAAACACCTCCATGGTCCGTCCGGAAACCGGTTCCACCACTTTGGCAGCAGCTGTCAGGCCGTCGGCAGCCTGGTTGAGCACCCAGTTGTGGTCGTATCCCAGCCCAAACTTCAGCTGTTCGTTATCCTGATCGATCCGCTCCCCTATTGCGGTTGCCGTACGGAAATCAAACGGCGTTCCTTCGACCGGGGCGACTTCGCCAGTCGGAATCAGCCCGGAATCCACCGGCGTGTAGTGGTCGGCATTAATCTGCATCAGATGCCCGTTCACATCGCCATTTCCGGCTCCCTTCAAATTAAAGAAGGAGTGGTGGGTCAGATTGACCGGAGTGGGTTTATCGGTAGTGGCCCAGTACTGAATTTTCAACTCGTTCTGATCGGTCAGTTCGTAAGTAACTTTCACCTGCAGGTTGCCGGGATATCCCTCCTCCATGTCGGGCGAGAGGTAATGCAGCACCAGGGTTTTTTCGTCGGGCTGCTCAGCATCCCAAACCACATTGTGAAATCCTTTAATCCCGCCGTGCAGGTGGTTGGGTCCGTTATTCTGCACCAGGCTGTAAACGGTGTCGTTCAGCGTAAACTGCCCGTTGGCAATCCGGTTACCGTAACGGCCCACCAGCGTACCATAATAAATTTCGTTGGAACCAAGGTATCCCTGCAGGGTATTGTACCCCAACACCACATCGTCGAAGTTCCCCTTTTTATCAGGGACCCAGAGGCTCACGACCCGTCCGCCATAATTGGTAATCTGGGCCACCAGCCCGTTGGCATTTTTCAGGGTAAAAAGTTCTACTTTTTTTCCATCCCGTTCGCCGCCAAAAGTATCGGCGCTGATCAGTTCAGGCTGCCGGGGCGGCTGCGAACAAGCCGCCAGTAAAGCCAACAGAGGCACAAAAATTTTTTTCTTCATATTTTTTGGTTTAAAAAGTTTTACCTGAAAACGGAAACAAACCACCAGGCTTATTTCCAGGTTATATCCACAAAAATAGAGCTTCTGCCGGCAATAAAAACTTTTTTTTCTTCTGATGAACAATTATCTTTCACATGGTCAGCAAAACCGGATTTTTACCAGCAACTTGCCTCCAAAAACCTCTCCTTTTCAGAATTCCCTCAACTGCTGAAGGCAGCCGGAACCGGCACGGCCAACCGGAATGGAGGACAAGTAACTGCCCGGCAGTATCCTTCCGGCTGACTGGATCAAAATGCACTTTCCTGCGCCTTCGCTGTTGCAACATCGCCCGGGATGGTGTAACTTGCAGCATTCAAAATTACCGCATCATGGCAGAGAAGGAAATTGCTTTACTGAAAAGCCAGATTGAACGACTGGAGGAAAAAAAGTTCGACCTGGAAGCCTGGAAAAACCAGACCATCGTATTCCTGGAAAGGGTTTTCGGCAAGGAGAGTTCCAAAATCCGGATGATCCGCGAGTTGCATTACGATTACTCGAGCTGGAATCTGCGCGATGCTGCCGGTTTGGGCAAATCGCAGGACCCGGTGCGGTTTCAGGCGCGGCAAATTCTGGAAGCCGCCGTCGAAGAGCTGGAAAAAATCGGGTTACCCGGCGAAAAAGCGGTTAACGACAAGCTGCGCGACCTTCTTCGCGACGAACTCACCGGCAAGCAAATGAAAGAGATTGAAAACCTGCTGCTCTCCGACGATCCGGACCGGGCCGAAAAAATTGCTACGCTCCTGGAAACACTCGAAAAAGAGCACCTGGCTGCCATGCTCTCCAAATTATTACTCCCTTAAACACCGTGCATGGCTGAAAAAGAAAAGGTTGCCATTGTAATCCTGAACTGGAACGGCGTTTCGCTATTTAAACAGTTTTTGCCTTCGGTGCTGCAGCACAGCAGCGGCGAAGGAATCTCGGTTTATGTGGCCGACAACGGCTCTTCCGATGGTTCGCTGGAGTTTCTGCGCGAAAATTTTCCACAGGTAAAACAGATCGCCTTAAACGCCAACCACGGATTTGCCCAGGGCTACAACCTGGCCCTCCAACAGGTGGACGCCGACTTTTTTGTCCTGCTCAATTCCGATATTGAAGTGACACCCGGGTGGCTCACTCCCTGCCTCGAAAGGCTGCAGGCCGGCCCCCGGCTGGCAGCGCTTCAACCCAAAATACGGAGTTTCCGCGATCAAAGCCGTTTTGAATATGCCGGCGCTGGCGGTGGTTACCTCGACTGGCTGGGCTACCCGTTTTGCCGCGGCCGCATTCTGTCGGAAACCGAACCCGACACCGGCCAATATGACCATCCCTACCCGATTTTCTGGGCCACCGGCGCCTGCCTGTTTATCCGGGCTGCCGTTTTTAAAGAGTCCGGCGGTTTCGACGGCGACTTTTTTGCCCACATGGAAGAGATCGACCTGTGCTGGCGCCTGAAAAACCAGGGCTGGCAAATCGGGTATGAACCGAACAGCGTGGTGTATCACCTGGGCGGGGCAACCCTCTCCTACCAAAGTCCGCAAAAGGTTTACCTCAACTTCCGCAACAACCTGTGGATGTTGTTGAAAAATCTCCCTGCCGGAAGGGTCCTCCCATTGATGCTGATGCGCCTGGTGCTCGACGGCGTGGCAGCCATCAGCTTTCTGGCCGGCGGAAACCGACAGGCTTTTGCAGCAGTATTCCGGGCACACATGGCAGTTTACCGCACGCTGGGCCGATTTTTAAAGAAACGGAAAGAGCTCCTTCCACTGGTCAAACAGAACCGCCATTCCGAAATCTACCGCGGCAGTATTGTGTGGCGTTTCTACATCAGAAAACACCGGAAATACTCCGACCTGAATTTTTATCCTGAAAAAGAGAAAAAAAACGGATGAGATCAACTCCCAAAACCGCGTAAACCGTTCTGCGGATTACAGCTTCACCCCGCCTTTCCGGCCCGGAACGGTTAATTTCTGAGTTCAACCAGTTCGGTGCTCGAGACGATTTTTCCGTTTTTATCGTACGACTCCGACTTCACCATCCCAACACCTTTGGCGTACCATTCGGCAGTTTTCGATTTTACGCTGAGTCCCATGGCCGTGGCGTTCACATCGCTCGAAAACCTGCTGCAACTGAACGTTCCGGCTTTTACGGTCACCTCTTCAACAGCTTCCACTTTCCGGTTGGTAACGTCGGCCGACATCTTCATGTTGAGGAAGCCCATCTTCAAGGACATGGCAACGCTGGCATCGGGCAGGGTGGTACCGGGCGCTGCATTCACCGGAATCTCCATGTTATTGCCGGTTATCTGCACTTCGGCCGGAATTTCTCCGTTTTGCTGAAAGGCCGCTTTGTTGAGGAAATTTCCCATGTCAACAAAAAGTTTGTCGCCTTTCTGGTGAATCGTAATCTCCTCCTTAAAAACAAGCGCCTCTTTCGGGTCGAACGACTCGCACAGGTAGGTGATGTCGATATCGCTGCCGGCAGTTTTTACACGCTGGATGGTGTAACGCACTCCGCCGGTTTCTTTGTTTTTCTTATCGAAGGTTTTGTAGGTCAAAACGGTTCCTTCACGGGTGGGAAAGAAGGTTTCCTGCCCCCAGACGGTTGTCCCGAAAAGAAAGATCACCGTCATCATCAGTAGTTTTTTCATTGTTGTTGATTTTTAAAGGTTTATTGGGTTTTCATTTTTCCCGAAAAGTGAAAAATATTCACAGGCAATTTCAGCATAAGCGTACCGGGTTTCACCGGGCAGCAGTGTGGTGTAAAATGTTTTTGCCGGGATCAGCTCGCGGATACAGGCTTCGTTGTTGGTATAACCGGCATTGTAGGCGGTGGCGTAAAACTTCAGCTTCTCTTCGGCCGAAGACCAGTTCTTGTACTTAAACCGGGCATCGAGAATCTTGATAAACGCGGCTAAATATTTCACCTGCCATTCGGGGGAGCTGAGGCGTTTCACCCGTTCCAGGCGGGTTTGAGGCGTCTCCTCCGCAATCTTCGCCGGAATCCGGAGTTCCATGATATCCGCTTCGACCTGTTCCAAAAAGGATGGTTTCATCTGAAACCGCCCGACGGAAAAATCGGCATACTCCCGGCCATATTTCACATAAAGAGAGAGCAAGCCCATCACCTCCATCCTGTCGCGCAGGAGTGAATAGCGCACTGCTTCGGGAAAGACGATGGCCGCAGCAAACTGTGGGTCGACGCCGGCAGCCTGCAGCGTATCGCTGATCCAGGGATTTGACCAGAAGTAAACCAGCGCTTCGTTGTACTTTTTGCCAGCTGCGCCCCTGAAACTCTCCCCGCTCTGCAGCTCCTGCCCCCAACCGGGACTGGCCATGAGAGACAATCCGGCCAGCAGAACAACCAGCTTAAATTTCCCTGGAACAGGCAACAATATCTTTTCCGTTTTCAAGTGAAATCCATTTAAGAATGACTTTTCCGTCTTTCATTTCGCAGTCGGTTTTCAGCGGAGCCGGCCCGCTGCTTCCGTCGCTGAACAGGATCTTGTCGTAGCCGGCAATGGCATACCTTTTCCCGTCGGGCGTAAGCCACACGTCGCAGGTCGAAAAGCTGATCTGGTCATAAGCATACTGTTTGACCTTGACCCCGTTGATGTAAAGCGTATTATCGCTCACCATGTACCAGTTGTCGCCGCCGGTCCGGCAAAAGGCGGGCGAACTTTCGTAAATGTCGCTGGCCGGATAGGGACCAAACTTTTTTCCGCCGGCAGTGAAGACAAAAACTTTGGGCTGCCCCGCCTGTTCCTGTTGCGCTGCCATCTTTTGGGCCAAGGCCACCAGCTGGTCCTGCGTGAGCTTCGAAAAGTCGATATTGGCCATTTCAGCCTCCAGGGCGCCCGACTCCTGGGATACCGCCAGGTATTGCCTGCCCGAGCTGCTCATGTGCAGGTAGGAAACCTGCCCGGGAAGCGGCTGGGAAAGCCCGCCGGAGGAGACCAGCCGATGCTCTCCGTCATCGGTGACAGCTGCCAGGAATGACGAGCCGTCTTTTGCCATCTGAAGGGCCGTTACCATGGTGTAGGGACCATATTTTTTCCCTTTAAAATTGATGGTCATTCCGCCCTGCTCACTGTAGGAGATGATTTCAAAAGAGGCGGCCGACTGTTCCGTGGCATAAACCGAGCAACTTTCGTTGTGCCGTTCGCCGCAGTTTTTTACCCTCACCATCTTGGCATTAAACGGCCCTTTTCGCACTCCTCCTTCATAAATAAAGAACTGGTCGCCTTTGCGGGTCACCACAAAAAGCTGGTCGGCCGAATAGCCAACGTCAATACAACTTTCGCTGGTGACGATGGATTCCCCGGGCTGGATGGAGAGCAGCACCTTTTTGGAGACAGTACTCTGCGAAAGAACAAGACCGGGCAAACAGCAACAGCAGGCTGCCACCCAAACGGTCAATACCAATTTTTTCATAAGGCAATCTATTTTAAGTTTAGTGTTTCCGGCCGCTGTAAAAAAATTATCCATCCAACATCCCTGTCACAGCTTGATAAATTCAACCCGGCGGTTCAGCGCTTTGTTGGCAGGGGTGTCGTTGGGAGCAACCGGCTGGTTTTCTCCCATTCCGTCGGCCTCCAGGCCGACAGCATCGATCCCGAAAGTTTTTACCAGTTCGTTTTTCACCGCAGCACCGCGCCGTTTCGACAGGTCGAGATTGGCTGCATCGGCGCCGTCGCTGTCGGTGTGCCCAACAATTTTAACCTTTACGCCGGGATTCTCTTTCAGCACTTTGGCAATATCGTTCAACGCGCCATACGACTCGGGCTTGACCACATCTTTGCCCGAATCGAAATAGATTCCGTAGCTGATTAGTTTTCCCTCGGTCAGCAGTTTACTGCGGGTATCGGGAGCGGCAGTAGTGATTTTCAGGTTGGTAAGGTAGGGAAAGCTGTTGGCATCCCACCCCGAAAAGCGGAACCGGTTAAATTTTGTATTGGCGGAAATGTTGGTTGGCATGTCGAGGGCCTTGCTTCCCTTGTGGTAAATGCGCACCCTCCTTTTTTGAATCCAGATGATGACATGGTTGATTTTCTCTTTTTCAACCATGGCCGTTTCCGACTCTCCTTCCAGCCAGTCGCTCTGGTCCACGTTGTTATATCCTTTGGTTGCCCACCGGTCGGCGTCCAAAGTGATGTGCAACCCTTTCTCACCGGGGTAAAGGTCATTGTCAACCTCTGCGGGGGAGGCATCTTCATATAAGGTCAGTGTAATTCCGTACTGGTACACCTCATCCGGAATGATGTCGAACTCCACGATAAAATTATCCGGGAAGTCGATGTTTTTCGGGAAGCAGTAAACCGCATCCGCCCCATTCAGGTGAAACCAGTTTCCGGCGGCCATGTTGAGGGTTTTCACTTCGCCGCTGCCGTTGGTAGTCCAAAGGGCCGGAAAATCGCCGATGGCATCCTGTGAAAAGTCTTCAAAAAAGAGGATCTTGTCGCCCGGAACAAAATCATATTTCGAGAAAGACTGGAGTTTATCCTGCGGCTGGGCGCTATTTCCCGCTGCCGGCATAGGTCGCTCTGCCGGTTCAGCCTCCCCGCCGGTAGCCGCTTCTTCTGGTTCTTCCCCGGCCTGTTTCTTCTTTTTAAAAAGATTACCAACTCCCTCTTCAATTTTGTTCAGTCCCCGGTCGATCCCTTCGTCCACGCGCTGATCAGCACGGCTGTTGGTTTGATTTTTTACTTTTTCACCTATTCGGAGCTGGGCAAACGACGGAATAACAAACAAAATCCCCAGCAAGAGGCAAATCAATTTAGCGGTTTTCATAATATCAGGATTTAAAGTTGATACAATTGGTTTTTGTCGGATAAAATTACGACAGTTAAAAGGAGAAACATTGTAAAAAACGGCCACATACTAAAGTATTTAACAACTGTTTGCAGCCCCAACCCGCAACAAATTTTCCAGCATTGACAGGCATCCGGAGACAATATTTTCTCTCCAAACAGCAATTTCAGAACAGCAAACCGAACAGTTGGCCTTTGTTGGAAACCCAGGCAGAAAAAGCGGCACAGCAATCAATTCAACAGCGCCGTAACGCCTGATAAACGCTGTGGCAAAAAACAAATCTTTTTTTTGCTTCAATTTTTTGACAATCAACCAATTATTTATTAAACCGAAATCCATAACTTGTAATGGTTTGTCATTTTTCTGCAAACCCAACCAAGTTCATTACACAGACAAAATTGTTGAACTAAACAAATTAATTATGAAACAGCTTCTCCTTTTGATGATCGTTATGGCTGGTCTGTTTGCCTGCCAGCCGACAGAACAAAAAGCACCGCTGATCCCGCTTGAAGATTTCTTTCGGAATCCGGAAAAAACGGCCTTCCGGCTCTCTCCCAACGGCGAATATTTCAGTTACCTGGCGCCCTGGGAGTCGCGCCTGAACGTATTTGTGCAGAAAGTCGGAGCCGATTCGGCTGTCCGGATCACCTCGGAAACGGCCCGCGACATTGCCGGCTACCTTTGGAAAGGCAACAACCGCATCCTGTTCCTGAAAGACACCGGCGGCGATGAAAATTTCCAGCTTTACGGAGTTAATATTGACGGTTCTGACCTGAAAGGATTGACCGTTTTCGAAAAAGTCCGGACCGACCTGATCGACGACCTGGAAGAGAACGATAGTGAAGTGATTGTTGGTCTCAATAAACGAAATGCCACCGTTTTTGATCCCTACCGCCTCAATGTGCTCACCGGCGAAATGACTATGCTGGCCGAAAATCCGGGGAATATTGTGGGCTGGATGACCGATCACGACGGTAAACTGCGGCTGGCCTTTGTTTCGGATGGGGTGAACCAAACCATCCTCTACCGCGACACCGAAGCGGAATCTTTCCGGCCGGTGCTGACAACCAGTTTCAAAGAAACCGTTGCCCCGTATCTGTTTACATTCGACAACCAAAAACTGATTGCTGCCTCAAATCTGGGACGCGACAAAACCGCGCTGGTCATTTTTGATGTGGCCAACGGAAAAGAAGAACAACTCCTCTTTGAAACCCAGGAGGCCGATATTGAAGGCGTTCAGTATTCGAAAAAAGACAAAAAACTGCTTTCGGTTTTCTGGTACACCGACCTGGAAAAAGAACATTTTTTTGACGCCGATGCCGAAACAATGAAAAAATCGCTGCAGGAAAAACTGCCCGGCTACCAGGTTGCCATTGGCAGCCACAACAAGGCTGAAGACAAGTTTATGATCCGCACTTACAGCGACAAAAGCCGCGGCTCTTACTATTTCTATGACAAAACAACGGGAGCGCTTACCAAACTGGCCGATCTCAGCCCGTGGCTCAACGAAAAGGATCTTTGCGACATGAAACCCATCTCCTACACCTCGCGCGACGGGCTGACCATCCAGGGGTATCTCACCCTGCCCAAAGGCTATAAATCTGAAAAGCTGCCGGTGGTAATCAACCCGCATGGCGGACCATGGGCGCGTGATTACTGGGGATTTAACCCCGAAGTGCAGTTCCTGGCCAACAACGGCTACGCCGTCCTGCAAATGAACTTCCGCGGTTCAACCGGATTTGGAAAAGCGTTCTGGGAATCTTCCTTCAAACAGTGGGGACGCACCATGCAGGATGACATTACCGACGGCGTAAAATGGCTCATCGCCCAGGGAATCGCCGATTCCTCCCGGATAGCCATTTACGGCGGCAGCTACGGCGGTTACGCCACCCTGGCCGGACTAACCCTCACCCCCGACCTGTATGCGGCCGGCGTAGACTATGTGGGGGTTTCCAACATGTTCACCTTTATGAACACCATTCCGCCTTACTGGGAACCGCTCCGCGACATGTTTTATGAGATGGTGGGCAATCCCAAAAACGACAGCCTCTTACTGGCTGAAGTCTCGCCCGTTTACCATGTGGATAAAATCAAAGCCCCGCTCTTTGTGGCACAGGGAGCCAACGACCCGCGGGTGAACAAAGCCGAGTCGGACCAGATTGTGGAGGCCCTGAAAGCCCGTGGCATTGACGTGGAATACATGGTGAAAGACAACGAAGGACACGGATTCCACAACGAAGAAAACCGTTTCGACTTTTACCGCGCAATGATTGCCTTCCTGGACAAAAAGCTCAAACCGCAACCCAAATAACCGCGGTTTTCCCCTTTAAAAGTAGGCCGGGACTCAACGGATTGAATGAAAACTCATCCGCTGTCCCGGCCTATTTTTCTCAAAAAAATCCTCAAAACCGACACAGCAGGATAACCCATCCGGTTCAAAAAACTATATTTGAAAAGTAACCGTTTTTTTACGGGTTATTCCGTGCATGGACGGCATTGTTTGGAATACTAAACCTATCTGAAATGAAAAAACTGAAGCTTTGGTCATTTGCCTGTCTGGCTGTCATTTTCACCCTGTACAATTCCTGTCAACAATCGGCCCCTGCCTGCCAGGCGGTTGACCTGCGTGTCGATTACACCGTTAATCCGATTGGAATTGACAATCCTGCACCGCTGTTTTCGTGGCAGATGGAAGATCTGCGTACCGGAGCGGCCCAGCAGGCCTACCAGATCCTGGTCGCCTCGTCGCCCGAGTTGCTCGCAGAGGGCAAAGCCGATTGGTGGGATAGTGGCAAACAGCCGTCGAACCGCAACAAACAAATTACCTACAGTGGCCAGCCGTTAAAATCGTGCTCACGCTACTACTGGACGTTGCAGCTGTGGGACAACGATGGCCACCCCAGCGGCTTCAGTGAACCGGTTTTCTTTGAAACCGCTTATCTGGACACTTCGGAATGGAAAGGAGAGTGGATTACCAATACGGAAGACACCGCTTCGCAGGTGGCGCCGCTGCTTCGTAAAACATTTGACGCAAAGGAAAAGCCCGTGCGGGCAACAGCCTACGTGGCCGGCGTGGGATATCATGAACTTTTTGTGAATAACCAGGAAGTTTCGGGCTCTTTTCTGGAACCGGGATATACCCGCTTTGACCGGAGAGTCCTCTACCTGACCTACGATGTCACCAACCTGATTTCGGCAGGGAAAAACGCAGTCGGGGTTATGCTGGGCAACGGATGGTACAATGTGCAGACCATCGCCGTCTGGTACTTCGAAAAAGCGCCCTGGCGAAAATCGCCGCGCCTGCTGATGGACCTGCGTCTGGAATATGCCGACGGAAGCACGGAGTGGATCTCGACCGACGATACCTGGAAAACTGCCGAAAGCCCCGTACGTTTTAACAGTCTTTATGCCGGCGAAGTGTACGACGCCCGATTGGAACTGCCCGGCTGGAGTTCCGCGGCATTTGACGATTCGGACTGGCTCCCCGTGTTGACCACTGCTTCGCCCGGCGGTATCCTGTCGGCACAGGCGCTGCCTCCCGTCAAAATTGTCCGCACCATCCCCCCCACTGCTGTCCACCGGCTCGACAACGGAAAATTTCTGTTTGACATGGGGCAAAACTTCACCGGCGTTGCCCGCCTGAAAATCCGCGGAGAAAAGGGAACCCGGGTGACCCTGCGGTTTGGCGAACGTATCCATCCTGACCAGACGCTGAACACCGATCGTATTGCCGAGCACATGCGCATTCCAGAAGGTGAACACCCCTTTCAAACCGATATTTATATCCTGAAAGGCGAAGGAGAAGAGAGCTACACGCCGCACTTCACCTATCACGGATTCCAATATGTGGAAGTAGTTACCGAACCCGCCATGGAACTGAATGCCGACAACCTGGAAGGGCTTTTCCTGAGCACCGACTTTGAAGA
>Ga0116193_1003399_pt1 | contig 11508 bp, 8 predicted proteins | sample AD_UKC115_MetaG_FD_89892 | JGI IMG/M metagenome (GOLD analysis project Ga0116193, IMG submission 89892) | Active sludge microbial communities of municipal wastewater-treating anaerobic digesters from Hong Kong - AD_UKC115_MetaG | ecosystem: Engineered > Bioreactor > Anaerobic > Digestate | place...
AAAGGCCACCATCAGGTAACCGATGCCGAGGATGATGCCGCTGAGTTGCTTGGCCCAGTACCGGGCAAAGGCGCGCAGATAGGTCACGCGGCTGCCATCGGGCCGGACCACCTTGAGGCCGCAGGCCATTTTGCCGGGCGTCGCACCGAAACGTCCCACGAATAACGTCTCATAGGCGATGGCGATGAGCGTGGCCAGCCATTGGAAGCCATTCATCACTGCGACAAATTCCGCCTCAGCTCCCGAGCCATTTTCAGAGGAGGCGGACATCATCTTAAACGTGATGGCCCCAAAAACAATCATCATCGGCAAGCCAAGGATTAGGCCATCGAGGAACAAAGCACCCAAGCGAATCCAGAACCCGCCATACCGGAATGTCCCCGGCAGCACGCCTTCCTTAACGCGCTGGAAGAAAACTGGCTTGCAGCCCGCGCACACCCACTGGTTTCCGTAGCGCAGCATTTCGTCAGCCGGAAAGGCTTTTCCGCACTCGGCGCAGACGGGATTGGCGCTGACGGGTTGTGCGGTCGGTTCGGCGGCCGATTGAGCCTGATAATTGATCTCGCTAAGGCGCTGCCAATTGCCCATGCCGTCGCGCCAGACGTGCGTGTCCGGCGTAATGGTGCCATCGGCCACCAGGGCGCTGAATTGCTGCTCGTCAACGGGTCCAATGCGTTCCTGACCGCGCACGTAATACCAAGGCATGAGGCAGATCCTTTCATCAATGGCCGACGTGAAAACTCTTATAATCGAGCAATTTTCCGCATTAACTTACGGAGTATACGTATTTGCCGCCCCTATCTCAATAGGAGACTGTCAAGTGCATGAGATCGCATGAACAGTATGTCTTACCCCTGAACAAGGATTTTATTCAGCGGGTTCGGGTTCGATCACGAGGGCCGTGGCCTCAGTGACGCGAATTTTCACGTTGGTGCCCGATTCCAGGTCGCTCACGTTCACATTGCTTCCCACGGGAACGGTCCGGGGTTCGCCGCCGCCAGCTTGCCGAATCGTGATCGTGTTGAGCTTAGGGTCGACCGAGACAACCTGGGCATTTTCCGCGCGGGTGGCCACTTCAACGGCCTGGGGCGGGAGCGTGCGGGCTTGCTTGGAGGAGGGGCGCAATACGACACTCTGAACTTCGCGTTCATCGGGATCGGCCCGTGTGCCCACGAAAACAACATAGGAATCCATAGCCGTGATCCGCAGTTTGTCGCCCACGCTGACGCCGCCCAAATCCACGGTGCCCAAGGCCACATGAAACGGCCGGCTGATGCCGTCGGCGCCCACGATCGTAACGGTGCGGGTATCGGTATCGATAGATTCGATCGTGCCCGTAATGGTGTACGAGGCGACTTCGATGGCGGCCGGCGCCTCAGGTTGGGCCGCCATTTTCGCGCTTGCCAGCAGCACTAGCGACATGGTCACAGTGATAAAATGTCTATGTCTCATACAGTACCTCCATCTGGAAAAACGGCGCTACTGGCGGATTGTATTTCCTGAGGCCGAACTGAGTACAATAGATGCTAGAGTGATGACTATGGAGATAGGAAAGTCATGAGTTCAAACGAGTTCCGCATTAACCTCTGGGACATCGTGTCGCCGCTGGCCAAGACGGTGGATATGATGAGCCCGGATCTGGCTCAACACCATATGCGCGTGGCCTATTTGGCGTTGCGGATTGCGGAGCAGTGCGATGTGCCGGCCGACGAGCGGCGCGATATTGTGATTGCGGCCGCGCTGCACGACATCGGCGCGTTCTCTCTCCAGGAGCGCATGGACATCCTGCAGTTCGAGGAAAACAGTCCCATGCGCCACGCCATCGCGGGATATCTTTTGCTGAAAGATTTCGAGCCGCTACGCAATGCGGCCAACATCATTCGTTATCACCATCTGCGCTGGCTGTACGGCAAGGGCGAGGAATGCAACGGCGAACAAGTCGTTCGAGGTAGCCACATCGTGCATCTGGCCGATCGCGTGGCCGTGCTCATGCAACAAGGCAAACCGATCTTAGGCCAGACTGAGACCATCTGCCGAATGATCCGTGAGCGCGAAGGGGCGGTATTTGCGCCGCATTACGCCGAAGCCATGCGTTACCTGGCGGACAAAGACTACATCTGGCTCGAGGCCACCTCGAACTGGATTGAGCCCATTTTGCGCAAGCGCGTCTGGACGCAGCACAAGGAAATTGATCTGGATGGACTGCTGCATTTTTCCCACCTGCTTTGCCATCTGATCGACTTCAAAAGTCCGTTCACGGCCACCCATTCCAGTGGCGTGGCCGCCAGCGCCGTCGAGCTGGGCAAACTGGCCAAGTTCACGCCCGAAGAATGCATCATGTTGCGGGTGGCGGCCAACCTGCACGATTTGGGCAAGCTGGCTATTCCGTCTGAGCTTATCGAGAAAAACGGCAAGCTCACCGAAGACGAATGGCAAACGATGCGGACCCACGTCTACTACACGTACCAGGTGCTGGATCCGATTGAAGCCTTGGGAGTCATTACGTCCTGGGGCGCGCTCCACCAGGAGCGGCTCAACGGCACCGGGTATCCCTTCAGCTACAGTGCCAATGAGCTCACCTTGGGCTCGCGCATTATGGCGGTGGCGGACATTTTCACCGCCATTACTGAAGACCGCCCGTATCGCAAAGGCATGGACAAAGAGACGGCGCTCAACACGCTGGCCACCATGGTAGCCAAAGGCGAGATTGACGAGACACTGGTGGCGCTGGTTCGCGACCATTTTGATAATATCAATTCAGCCCGCGCCGAAGCGCAACAGGATGCCAGAACCCAGTACAGCCAGTTTGTTGCCGCGCTTCAATAGAGCACTGATCACGCATCCGGAAAGATGGGATCGGCGCTGTCGACAAGCCCCAGCAATTCGGTCGTCTCAGCTTCCGTAATGGGCTCATAGTCAGAGACAATGTCCATGGCCATCCTGAGTAAAACTTCTTCGCCCGGGGAGACGGCCGCCGTAATAGGCTGACTCAGCGTCCACCGCAAGGCCAGTTGGGCGTGATGCGGATTGGTCAGCGGTTCATACCAGCACTTCTTGTACTGCTCGCGGTGAGGGTGATTTTCACACCAGGCCTGATGGGCCATAGCCTTGAGGGCCAGCCGGGCCACGCCCAGTTCCTGAGCCTTCTTCAGCACGGTGGGGCCAAAATTGGTCTTGTGGTAGGTGACGAAATTGGTGGGGAACAGAACCGAGTCAAACGGGAACCGTTCCATGGCCGTCACGGCGGCTTTGGCGGAGTGGGCCGAAAAGCCCAGATAGCGCACCTGCCCGGAAGCCCGGGCCTCCGCGAGCGCCTCAATGGCGCCGCCTTTCATAAAGACAGAATCAACGTCTTTGTCATACAGTGCATGAAGCTGATAGAGATCAAAATAATCCGTGTGAAGGCGCTCGAGGCTATTTTGCAGTTCTTGCTTGGCCTCAGCTTTGTCTCGTTTTCCTGTCTTGCAGGCTAGGAAGACATTTTTTCGAAAAGGCTCGAGGGCCGGCCCAAGTTTTTCCTCCGCGTTGCCGTAGGAGGGAGCGACATCGAAATAATTGATGCCGCGTTCCACAGCCTCGGCGACGACACGATTGGCGTGGGCCTGTTCAGCATTCATGACGACAATGCCGCCAAAACCCAGGATGGAAAGATGAACACCGGTGTTGCCGTAGGGCCGCGTTGGAAAACTTGCTGACATGACTACTCCTCCTTGTTTTCGCTGACGTAGCGTAGCACATTGCAGAGGCACAATGGGAGATCAACTGGTTTATTTAGTGCGGTGGCACGACACCGCCTTAACTTAGCCGACTATGTCGGAGGCCTCCTTAGCATTGTCCCAGCTTGACAGGTGTAGTTTTTTGTCTAAAGGGTTCGGCGACATCGTCGCCTTGGAAAAAGCGGTGTCTTGCCACCGCACTCTAGGCAGCGATGCCTCTCGTTAGTCGGCAGGCATCGGGCGAGGGTAACCCAGCGATTGGCGCGTCCCTTCAAACGTCCATTGTCCATCAACGCGACTGAGCCGTATGCCGCCCTCAAGGTCCGTGCGCAGAATGCGGACCCCGTGGCGTGTGTACCGCTCCAGCACGGTTCTATCGGCCGCTTCACGTCCCCGTTCACCTCCGGTTGAGATCACGCAGAAGCTGGGGTTGACGGCTGCTAGCAGGGCTTCTGAGCTCGATGTATCAGATCCATGATGGGGCACTTTCAGTACGTCCGCTTTGCATAGGTCAGGCTTACCGGCCACGGCGGCTTCGGCCGATGCCATCATGTCTCCGCTCAGGAGCAGGGAGATCTCGTTCATGGTCAGCCTGAGAACCAGTGATTTGTTGTTGACCTCGGCCGATGCCGGCCACTGAGGAGGCGGGTGAACGGCCTCTATAATAGTGTCGCCAAGGTTCAGGTACTGGCCGGCCGCCATACGATAGATTGGAACATTCATCGCTGCGCATTTGGCTACGAAAGCCGATTCCAGTTTGGTGTCTGTCGTTGAGGCGCTCATCAGGACGGCACCCACTGAGAAATGGTCCAGGACATAGAACAGGCCGCCGATATGATCCTTGTCCGGGTGCGACACCGCCACGTAATCCAGGTGGGCGACGTGATTGGACCACAGAAACGGAGCGACAATCTTGCGTCCCGCATCAATCTGGGGCGGACAATCTCCGCCATCCGCCAGGACGGTCCTGCCGTCTGATGTACGCACAAACGTGGCGTCGCCATGGCCCACATCGAGAAAGACGACTTCTGGGTTTGAGGCCGTTATAGGACGCCAGAAGACCGCGCTCACGATGGCGGCCAGTGCAAAAAGCATAATGTACACTCTGCGCCGGCGCGCAACAAAGGCCGCCATCCCAAACGCCACCGCGCCAAAATAGGCAAAGACAGCCAACTGCGTGGGCGTTGTCAGTGTCAGGTAGCTGAAATCGGGCGAGGCCACGGCTTTGGCAATGAGCCGGATCAGGCCAACGACGGGACCCAGGGCGTGGCCGAACAGCAGGGCCACGTCCGGCGATAGTCCGGCGATGGCCGCCGTGAGAAAACATAGCCATAGTGCGGCCGTGCACAACGGCACGACCGCGAGGTTGGCAATGATGGAGCCCAACGGAAACACGTGAAAAAGACCAATCGCGATGGGCGTGGGCAGGACCTGGACACTGAGCGCCGTTGACAGTGCTCCGCGAATCTGTCGGGGAGCCCAGTTCAGGAAACCATAAATGGGGTTGGCAAACAGTAGAATCGACGCCATGCTCAGGAAAGAGAGTTGAAAGCCCGAGTCAAACAGGGCGTCCGGCTGCCAGCCCAGCATGAGCATGCTCGAAAGGCTCAGCGCCGTCGGCGCGTCCGGCTCGCGATCGACCAGTTCGGCCGCCATGTAAATCATCACCATCAAGGCGGCGCGGATGCCGCTGAGGCGCACGCCCGCCATGATGGCAAACGCCATGACGGCCGCCATCACGAGCGCGGCGCGCATGCGACGGTTTCGAAGAAAGAGATTCAGCATGAACGAAACCGTCATAAAGACCATGGCGGTGTGGATGCCGGACACGGAAAGAATATGGGCGGTGCCGCTTTCAACGTATGTCTGATATTCGTCGGCCGGCACCGTTTGGCTGAACCCCAGCCAGCAGGCTAGCACGAAGGGCAGCGTATCTTCCGGGACCGCCCTGGCAAGTTTGTCCGCTTGCCAGAGGCGCAGCTTGGACGCCCAATAGCGGCATGAAGACCACGGAGCGTCACTGACCTTTAACACGCCTGAAGGGCCTCCGGCTGAGATCGTCGAATGGATATCCCGAAGCCGCAGATATTGCTCATAGCTGCCCGTGTTCGGGTTGATGGCTGCCAGCGTGACGGACATGTCGCCCGTGATGCGGACGCGTTCTCCGGCATATACACGGGCGCCCGGCCGATACCAGCGCACCACGACGCCCCCGCTCAGCGGGTAAACCTTGTCGCCCTGCCGGGCCACATCCGCGTCCACCACGAACTGAAATCGTTCCGGATTGACTTCCTCGAGATCGGACAGGCGCACGTGGCCTTCGATAATGTAGCGGCCGGGATTCTGCGCGATGTGCCGGCACAGGGGATCGCCGACGGGCTCAGTGTGGCGGACATTCCACATGAGAGCGCCCACGCCTGCCATCATCAAGATGACTGCCGCGATGCGCGTCAATACCCGGTTATGAGGTCTGAAGGAGACGATCAGTGCGCCGGTGCACAATAGATTCGGTACGAGAATGCCGTGGATTGCCCCCTTGGCGGCGGCAACGGTGCCCACGAGAAATCCAACCGCCAACCAAACCATAGGGCGGTTGATCGGCAATAGGACGAATTGCCCCCTTTGTTGTGTCCATTGTGTTGCCATTGGTGCCCCCAATGGACTCTATAATGGCCACAGAGGGGGGTGTAAGTCCAGATCTTTTGTTTACTGACACCAAAAAGCGCGCTGAAAAGTCTAACGGGGGATAGGAGATTTGACATGATGACACTGACGCTGGCGTATTTGGCGGTTTGTTCGGTTGCCCCTTTTCAGACATACCCTCTTGACACGGCGGCCAATGTCTGGGACGTGGCCGTCAAAGATATAACAGGCGACGGCAAGGCGGACATTTTTCTTCTGTGTTGTGATGAGAAGAGCTATCCGCTGGTGAAATTTCTAGCCGTGCACGTGGCCGATGAGGCGGGGGCATATTGCAGTCAGCCTACGTTCCGTCTCGATCTTCAGCCCACTGTCAGCGGCGTGTTTTTCGCCGAAGTCGATGGGGCGGCCCCCGTGGAACTGGTGGCCGTTGACGCTCAAGGGGCTACCATCTTTCGCTACCAGGAGAATTTCGCGCAGTCTGAGAGCATTCGTTTCGCGTCGCTTTTTCCGAGCGGCTCGAAAGAACCGCTGTTTTTGAGAGACACGGCCACTGATCTGGACGGCGATGGCATAGACGAGTGGCTGGTGCCGATAGCCTCAGGCTACGAGATTCGCAGGGGCGCCAGCTCGCTGGCTCAGGTTTCCTGTAACGTGGTCAGCGAGATGAGGCCGGGCGATAATATTGTCATCACACACCGGCTGCCGTCGTGCCACCCTTTCAATCTAGAGGGGCAACCCGACAAGGCCTTGGCCTTTTTGAGTGACGAATTCGCTGACTTTGCCTATGGGGCGCGGTGGGGGCAGACTAAACGTTACAAGATCCCTGTAAACCTCGAGGAGAAGTGGGAAGCCAGCACCAAGATGGAGGATATCGACGGCAACGGGCTACCCGACTTGATCGTCACGCAGACCCGCGGCACCATCAATCTGGAGTCGCGCACGCACGTGTACATGGCCTCTGCACCGTTTGTCTACCCCGACGCCCCCTCGGCGACGTTTTCCGCGCAGGGCTCCGTGGCAGGCGCCACGGTCAAAGATGTGGACGGAGACCAGAAAGAAGACGTTGTGTTCATCAGCATTCCATTCGGTGCCAAAAACATTTTGAACTTTTTCACACGCCGCAAACTATCCGCCAAGGCGGAGGTCTATTTGTTCCGCAACGGCGGGTTTGAGAGCAAACCGTCCTTCGTTGAAAGTTTTTCGCTGGATGCGCCTGAAGGGCGCGAGCGCGTGGCCTATACGCTGGGCGACTTCAATGGGGACGGGCGGATGGACGCCGCATTTGGAGCGGGCAGCGACGCGCTGGAGATCCATACCGGCTCCGAAGATCGCCTCATTTCGGCCAAACCGTGGGTGACCGTAAATGTGCCTCCCTTTGGCATGGCGCGGCCCCACAATCTCAATGGCAATCAGGCTGAAGATATCATCATTCATCATCCTGGCGGCAAAAATGCCAAGCGCGTGGACGTTGTCGTTTTTTAGCGAGGGCCGCGTCTGGAAACAGAGCCGGATTTTATGATTCAATGCCCTGAAGAGAGGGCTTGACATGATTTTAACTCTGTCGTTGGACCGCGCGCCGCGCGTGCATTTTTCCGGGATCGGTGGAACGGCCATGGTGGCGGCCGCGCGCTTGGCGATTGAAGCGGGCTGGGACGTCCGTGGCAGCGACAACCCCCTGTACCCGCCAACGTCCGATATGGTGGCGGCGCTGGGCGTGCCGGTGGCTACTGGCTACGCCGCGGCCAACCTGGACTGGGCCCCGGATGTTGTCGTGATTGGCAACGCCTTGAGCCGCGGCAATGCCGAGGTCGAGGCGGTGCTCGAACGCCGGCTTCATTATGTCAGTCTGCCTGAGTGGGTCAAAGACGTAGTCTTGCGGAAACGGCGTCCGGTGGCGATTTGCGGCACTCATGGCAAGACCACGACCACCGCTTTGACCAGTTATCTTTTGGACCGGGCGGGCCTGAACCCGGGCTTTCTCATCGGCGGCCAGCCGGCTGACTTTCCGTATTCGGCGCGATTGGGGGCCGAAGGCGCCCCCTTTGTTATCGAGGGCGACGAATACGACTCCGCTTTTTTCGATAAACGAGCCAAATTTTTCCATTACATGCCCGAGATTGCTGTGGTGACCTCACTGGAATTCGACCACGGCGATATTTATCCGGATGTTGCGGACATCGAGCTGGCGTTTCAGCGCATGCTGCGCCAGATTCCGGCCCACGGTTGGCTGATTGCCTGCGCGGATCTGCCCGGCGCGGCGGGGCTTGCAGAACACGCTTTTTCCCAGGTGGCCACCTATGGATTCTCACCGAACGCCCATTGGCGCGGTGAAGCTGAAACAGAAGGCGAAGAGTCTGTCTTGGCTGTCTATCGGGCAGGCGAGCGCTGGGCTGAACTGAGGGTTCCGCTCTCGGGCCGGCATAACCTGCAAAATGCCTTGGCGGCGGTGGCGGTGGCGGGCACGCTGGGCGTGAAGCCAGACGCTGTGCAAACGGCGATGCCTCAATTCAAGAGCGTGCGCCGCCGGATGGACGTATTTTGGGAAGCTGACGGTGTAACCTACGTGGACGATTTTGCACATCATCCCACAGCTATACGCGAAACGATTGCCGGAGCCCGATCGCGGTGGCCGGGGCGGCGTCTGTGGGCCGTTTTCGAGCCCCGCTCTAACACAACCGTGACGTCGCGGTTTCAGCGAGAAATAACCGACGCGCTGGCACAGGCCGACGAGGTATGGATAGGCCCGATCAACCGGGCGAACTCGATACCGCAGGAAAGCCGGCTTAACCGTGAGGCCATTGTGAACGAGCTGGGCAAGCGGGCCGTTCATGGTCAGTTCAGCGATAATGTCGAGGACATTGTCGAGGACCTGAAATCTCGAACAACAGCAGGAGACCTTGTGCTGATTATGAGCAACGGGGCCTTTGGGGGCCTTTACTCAAGTATCAAGGGAAGATGAACGTTGAGCCCGGAATTGGTATATTAATTAACGTTTATGTGAGTTGGCAATCGAATCAGGGTGAAGAGACATGAACATGAAAAAGACCGCAATATTAGTCATCGCGGGTTTGGTGTTGATTGGCGTTGTTGGGTGCAAACCCAAACCGGGGCCAACCGCCCTGGAGCTTCAGGAGGAGCTAAAGCAGCCCAAGAAAACGGTCGTGGGTCTTGATATCGGGGACGTTGAGGTGGGGATCCGCATTGAGGCGAAGCTTCCCGAGCCTCCTTCATCAGACTCCATCACCGAGCAACAGATGCGAAACCAGCGCAACCGATTGGACTTCAACACGATAACACTTTCCAAACCCTATCCCACAGAGCTGAACATCAAGTTTGCCGTAAGCACGATGGCTCTCCCCGAAGATGTGGTGGCCTTGCGTGTCAAAATCTACAGAGAAAAAGAAGAGATCGGCAGCTTTTCCAAAGTGTTAACAGGGGAGAGCTGTATTTTTGACCATATCATCGATGTGTTCCAGGGTTTGAACAAGATTCCCGATACGATGTTGATCCATACGAGAGGAGAAGTAATTCTTCTGCCGAAAGGCACGGACCCGTCGACGGTGGATCCCGAGACCGTGACCGGCACCGAGGACACTACGGGCGCAGTGGCCAGCAACCCGATAAGGATCAATACCGGCGAAGTTGAGGACTTATAAAGCGGCTTGACAGGGGGTAAAATGCACAAAACGGTTGTAGGGGTAGTCATCGTGTTTTTCAGTCTGTCGGCCCTGGCGCAGGATGCCGTGTCCATCATTGAGACAGATGCTGAAGCAACCATCGACTCCGTGCCGTCCTATGCCGAATTTACGTTCTCCAAGACGTCGACCGCCGCAACCCTGTCTGATGCGGTCACCGAGGCGCTACAGCTCGAGCCCCGGCTGCGGGAACAGATGGAAGAAAATGAACTCACGCCCAAGGAGATGAAATTTTCCTCCGTGACCATTCCCAAGGCGGATGGTCAACAGGCCAATACCAGTGCCCGGGTGAGGTTTGTTGCTCAACCCTACTCTGTCAACGACGATGGTGTCCTGCAATTTGCTCAATTGTGTCAGACTCTGGTGAAAGTGGCGGCCGCCGCGGGGGCCACGCTGGAGGGCCCCGCGTTTGGTGTTGATAATCCGTCTCCGGTGGAGCAGTCGGCTGTGACACGTGCCATCGAAATGGCGTACCCGCTTGCCGAGGCAGCGGCTACGATCATGCGTGGGCAGATCTTGGCGGTAGACAAGGTGACCGTTCTCAGCACCGAATGGGGTAAGCCGTCAGATGACAGTTCGATGCAACCGGACGTCGGGCGCATTGTGTGCAAGGCCAAAGTGCGGGTATCGTACGCGTTTGGTCCCACTACGCCCTAAGCGCGACGATCTGATCAAAGATTTTCTCGGCGAGCTCTTCTTTTGAAAGCAGGCAGATGTCGCTGGCGCCGCGGGCAGAGATGAACGCCGCCCGAAGCGTGTCTGTACCGAAACCGGAATCGGGCAATCCCACCTGGTTGGCCACGAGCAGGTCCAGATGCTTTTGCTGAAGCTTTCGCGCGGCGTTTGCCATCAAATCATCACTCTCTGCGGCAAACCCCACGACGACCTGATTCGGACCTTTGGCGGCACCCACCTGGGCAATGATGTCAGGATTTTCCACAAGAGAAAAGGACAGCGCCTCGCGGCCGCGTTTTTGCTTTGTTTCATAGGGATGCTCAACGCGATAGTCCGCCACGGCCGCAGCGCCAATGACAATGTCCGCCTGACCTGCCCGAGCCTGTACGGCTTCCGCCATCTGCAGGGCTGTCTCAACCGATACCACCTCAACGCCATATGGAAACGGCGTGCTTGCGGGGCCCGTGACGACGGTGACAGCGGCGCCTCGAATCAGCGCCTCGACCGCAAGGGCCCGGCCCATCTTGCCCGATGAGCGGTTGCCAATGTAGCGGACTGGGTCAATAGGTTCGCGGGTGGGACCGCTGGTGATCAAAACACGTTTGCCGGTCAGTTCCTTTTGCGACGAGAGGAGAGGCAGCGCGGCTTCGATAACGGTGGCCGGATCAATCATGCGGCCGACGCCAATGGTTCCGCAGGCCAGGCGGCCTTCGCCGGGACCGACGAATTGGCAGCCGCGCGCGCGCAAGGTTTCGATGTTGGCCTGCGTGGCGGGGTGC
>Ga0116193_1003400_pt1 | contig 11507 bp, 8 predicted proteins | sample AD_UKC115_MetaG_FD_89892 | JGI IMG/M metagenome (GOLD analysis project Ga0116193, IMG submission 89892) | Active sludge microbial communities of municipal wastewater-treating anaerobic digesters from Hong Kong - AD_UKC115_MetaG | ecosystem: Engineered > Bioreactor > Anaerobic > Digestate | place...
GGTGCTGGTTCAGGGCGGGAAAGGGTTGATTGACCCCTCGCCGCTTTGGGATGACGATGGCCGGGCCTACCTGGTTTATGCCCTGGCCGGCAGCCGCGCCGGGATAAAAAGTGTAATCCTGGTTAATGAAATGAATCCCGAAGGTACCCGGCTGATCGGCAACACGGTGATGGTTTTCGACGGACACCGGGAACATCCCACCGTTGAAGGTCCCAAATTTTACAAACGCAACGGTTACTACTACATTTTTGCCCCGGCAGGCGGAGTGGCAACCGGATGGCAGCTGGTGCTGCGCTCCCAATCGGTTTTTGGTCCGTATGAACACAAAATCGTGATGGCGCAGGGTAAAACCGACATCAACGGTCCCCACCAGGGGGCGTGGGTCGACACCCCAACCGGCGAGGACTGGTTCCTGAACTTTCAGGACCTGGGCGCATACGGACGGGTCATGCACCTCAACCCCATGAAGTGGGTAAACGACTGGCCGGTGATTGGTGTGGATACCGACGGAGATGGCTGTGGCGAACCGGTGCGCAGTTACAAAAAACCCAATGTTGGGAAAAGCTATCCCAAAGCCACCCCTCCCGAAAGTGACGAATTTAATACCCCAAAACTGGGCCTGCAGTGGCAGTGGCATGCCAACTACCAGGATATCTGGGGATTTCCTTCAGGAAACCTGGGTTTCTTCAGGCTGAACTGTATGCCGCGGCCGGCCGGAGCGGTTAATCTGTGGGACATTTCGAACCTGCTGCTGCAAAAATTTCCGGCTCCCGAATTTACTGCGACCACCAAACTTACCTTCGACGCACGTTTTGATGGCGAAGAAGTTGGCTTTGTGGCCATGGGAATGGATTATGGCCGGATTGCCCTCAAACGGGAAAACGGAAAACTGGCCGTTTATTCGGCCGTTTGCCGGCAGGCCGATAAAGGAAACCAGGAAGAACTGTCGGCAGCCCGCCCGGTGGAGGCCAATACCATCTGGTTCAGGATAACCGTTCAGAAAGATGCCGTGTGCAGCTTCAGCTACAGCCTGGATGGGGTTTCATTTACCACCGCAGGCGCCCCGTTTAAGATCCGCGAAGGAAAATGGATCGGATCGAAAATAGGATTTTATGCGCTGCGTGAAGGCGTTATCAACGACGCCGGTTCAGCCGACATCGATTGGTTCAGAATTGAAAAAATAAAAAAACAGAAATGACCAGATCACTCCAGCAATACGCCACCCGGATCGTCTGGCTGATGGCAGCCTGGCTCTTTGCAACAGCCGCTTCGGCGGTTGAAGCAGACTTTGTGGTGGCCGCCGACGGGACCGGCAATTTCCGGACCGTCCAGGAGGCCATCAATGCCGTGCCCGATTTCCGGAAAAACGAAACCCGGATATTCATCAAAAAAGGCATCTACAAAGAAAAGCTGATCTTGTCCGGCAGTAAAACCAACGTGGTTTTTATCGGCGAAGAGCGCGACCAGGTCGTCCTGACTTACGATGACTTTGCCGCGAAGAAAAACATTTTCGGGGAAGAGCTGGGCACCACCGGCTCCTCCTCCTTTTTCCTCTTCGGCGATGGTTTCCGGGCCGAAAACATCACTTTCGAGAACTCCTCCGGTCCGGTTGGACAGGCGGTGGCCGTCCGGATTGACGGTGACATGGCGGTGTTCATCAACTGCCGGTTCCGCGGCTGCCAGGATACGCTCTATCCACACGGCGAAAAAAGTCGCCAGTATTACCGCAGCTGCATCATCGAGGGCACCGTCGATTTTATCTTTGGCTGGTCAACGGCCGTTTTCGACCGCTGCACCATCATCTGCAAAGAGCATGGTTACATCACGGCGCCGTCGACCAACGAAGAGAGCAGCTTCGGGTTTGTTTTCCTCGATTGTGAAATCACCGGCACCGCTGCGGAGGCCTCATTCTACCTGGGACGCCCCTGGCGGCCGTTCGGTAAATCAGCTTTTCTGCGTTGCCATCTGCCCGGCCTGATAAAACCCGAAGGCTGGCACAACTGGAATAAACCCGACGCAGAAAAAACAGCTGTTTTTGCCGAATACCAAAACCATGGCGCCGGCGCGTCTCCCGCAACCCGGGTCAGCTGGTCCAAACAGCTGACCGACCAGGAAGCGTTGTCCTACACTCCCGGAAATATTCTCGGAGAGTGGGTAACCAAATTTCAATAAATACCTCAAAAAAGGAAAAACAGGCAGCAGAAGAAACTGCACACCCGACTTGATTTTTTTCAGAATAAAACGACAAATGATATGAGCAGACTTAAAACAACATTGGGACTGGCCACCGCCATTTTATTTTCGGCTTGTGCCGGCCCGCAATCCAATGTGGGAGCCCCCCAGGCTCCCGATTTATACGCAGGGGTAGAGTTTCAGATGCCCCGGGTTGAAGAGCCGGTAATTCCCGGCAACACGGTATCAATTACCGATTTCGGCGCCCGGAGTGGCGGCCAGGTTCTTTGCACGCAGGCCTTTGCCGATGCCATCGACGCGGTGGTCAAAAAAGGAGGCGGCAAAGTAGTTATTCCGGCCGGCATCTGGCTGACCGGTCCCATCATCCTGCAGAGCAACCTCGAACTCTACACCGAACCCGGCGCACTGGTGATCTTTTCTACCGACAAAAACCTCTACCCGGTTATCGAAACCAGTTTCGAAGGGCTGGACACCTGGCGGTGTATCTCCCCTATTTATGGAAAAAACCTGGAGAATGTAGCTTTTACCGGGCATGGTATCTGGGATGGTTCGGGCGACGCCTGGCGGTTTGTCAAAAGAGGAAAGCTGACCGAAAGCCAGTGGAAAGAGCTGGTCGCTTCGGGCGGGGTGGTCAACGAACGCGGCAACGAATGGTACCCGTCGGAACAGTTCAAAAAAGCCCAGGAAACGGCCAAAATGAACGTCCCCGCCGGACTCACGTCCAAGGCAGACTTCGAAGCGATCCGCGACTTTCTGCGCCCTGTGATGGTGAGCATCCAGAACAGCAAACGGGTCCTTTTCGACGGCCCCACCTTTCAGAACTCGCCGGCCTGGTGTATCCATCCGCTGATGGTCGAACACCTTACCGTGCGCAACATCACCGTGCGCAATCCCTGGTATTCGCAAAACGGCGATGGAATTGACATCGAATCGTGCAAAAATGTCATTGTTTACAACTCCAGCTTCGATGTGGGCGACGACGCCATTTGTATCAAGTCGGGCAAAGACGAAGATGGCCGGAAACGGGGCGTTCCCTGCGAGAATATTATTATCCGGAACAACACGGTTTACCACGGCCACGGCGGAGTTACCGTGGGCAGCGAAATGTCGGGCGGCGTGAATAACATGCATGTCTCCAACTGCACTTTCATCGGAACCGACGTGGGGCTGCGCTTCAAAAGCAACCGCGGACGCGGCGGAGTGGTGGAAAACATTTACATTTCCGACATCCGCATGATCAACATTCCCACGCAGGCCATTTCATTCGACCTTTATTACGGCGGAAAATCGGTTTCGGAAATGCTGGCCGAAGGCGGACAGCAGGCCATGGCCCAAGCCGAACCGGTAACCATCGAAACTCCGCAGTTTAAAAATATCTTTATCCGCGATGTATCGCTGAAAGGAGCGATGCAGGCGGTATTCCTGCAGGGTTTGCCTGAAATGAACCTCGACAACATCGAGATCAGTAACATGCAACTCGAGGCCGACCGGGGAATCACCCTCATCGATGCCAGCAATGTCAAAATCGACAACATCGAGCTGGTCACCAAAAAAGGGACGGCGCTGGAGCTTTACAACAGCCACCAGGTAACGGTAAACGGCTTTTCGGCCGGCACCCAACAGGCCGGATCCATTACGGTAAATGGCAGCAAAAGCGAAAATATCACCCTCGCCCCTGCCGGACTGAAAGAGCTGACCATCATTGGCAATGAAGTACCGGCCAGTGCCGTAAAATTTTAAATTGACCCGGAAAGTATTCTGAATTTTACAACAAACTGTATCCAATGAGCCTGTTTAAAAATTTCCTTTCCCAAATCGGAAGACGATTTGGGTCTGCGCCCCAAGGGACTTTTAGGCGATCTGCCAGAAATTTCCTGCTGCTGATGACGGTTCTCCCCTTCCTGGCGTGCCTCTCCTTGCAGCGGGCGGTTACGGTCCACACCATCGGCGATTCGACCATGGCTGACAAAAAAGCCGAGGTTTATCCCGAAACCGGCTGGGGACAGGCGTTGCCCGCTTTTTTCAACCGTAAAGTCACCGTCCGCAACTATGCAGTCAACGGACGGAGCACCAAAAGTTTTATAGCTGAAGGGCGCTGGCAGACCGTTCTCGACAACCTGAAGCCGGGCGATTATGTGTTTATCCAATTCGGGCACAACGACCAGAAAATTCAGGATCCGGTCCGCTACGCCACACCGTTTGACGGTTACCAGCGCAACCTGGAGCGTTTTGTGCGCGAAGCCCGCGAAAAACAAGCCATCCCGATCCTGTTCACCCCAATTGTACGGCGCAAATTCGATCCGTCGGGAAAACTGATCGACACGCACGGCGACTACCCGGCAGCAGTAAAACAGGTGGCTGCCGGCATGCAGGTCCCGCTGATCGACCTGCAGCAGAAAACTGCCGAGCTGGTACAGTCGCTGGGCGACGAACCTTCCAAAAAAATTTACCTTTGGACAGGTCCAACCGAAAAATTTCCGAAGGAGCGGAATGACGACACCCACTTGTCGGTGGAAGGCGCTGCTGCCGTCGCCCGGCTGGCCGTTGCCGAACTGCAGCGGCAAAAGCTGCCGCTGGCAAAATATGTGATAAAAAAGAAGGTCACTCACCATTTGAAAGACCACATCCAGAACAAATAAATCTTAAAATATCAGACCGTATGAAAATCAATCTGCAACTACTGCTGGCCGTTCTCCTGCTTGCGGGGATCAGCCTCCCGGCGGCGGCCCAAAAAACCGTCGGACTCGACAACTGGTTCAACCGGGAAATACATGGCAAAACCGGCAAAATCTTTCACTACACCTGGGATGACTCCGCCAACAGCGGTTTTTCGCAACTGGGCGGAATCTTTCAGAAGCAGGGCGCCCGGCTGGCTACCATCGCCGAAAAACCCACGCCCAAAAAGCTGGCCCAACTGGGAGTTTACATCATTGTGGATCCCGATACCACGACGGAAAATCCGAATCCCAACTATGTAACCGCCGAAGATGTAAAAACCATCTCGAAATGGGTAAAAGCCGGTGGCGTATTGCTGCTGATGGCCAATGACGGTCCCAACTGCGAATTCACCCACTTTAACAAACTGGCCGGCGCATTTGGCTTTCAGTTTCACCCGCTCACGCTGAATCCGGTTACCGGCCGGAACTGGGAAATGGGCGCCGAAACCAATCTGCCCGATCATCCGCTTTTTAAAGGCGTATCCAAAATTTACCTGAAAGAGGTAGCGCCGATCACCTTGTCGGGAAAAGCCCGGGCAGTGCTGACCGACGGCGACGGCAAAAGCATTTTTATTGCTGAAACCTCTTACGGAAAAGGGCATGTGCTGGCCATCGGCGACCCGTGGCTCTACAACGAATACATCGGACACAGCCGGCTGACAGAAGATTTTGAAAACGGCCAGGCTGCCGAAAACCTCTGCAGTTATCTGCTGGGCCTTTCCAAAAAATAACCGGTGGTTCCAGCACTTTTCCGCTCTGTTATTTCACAGATAACTTTTTAAAAATCTGCGGCTCATTTTCCGGAACTGAACCGTAAAAAGCTTTTTTTGTTTTTCAGAAAACAGCTGTAAAGAGATATTCCTGCCAACCGACGTAAACGGAAAGCAGGAATATCTTCTGAAAGCCGCAATGGCGGCTGGCTGAAAAATAAAACGTACGTTAAAAACCGAAAATGATGCTGAATTTTCTGTTGCTTGCAGGCGGATTCGTGCTGCTGATCTGGGGGGCGGGGAAACTGGTGGACGGCGCTTCTGCACTGGCCAAAAAATATAATATCCCCGACATTGTAATCGGGCTGACGATCGTAGCTTTCGGCACTTCGGCACCCGAACTGGTTGTAAACCTGTTTGCAGCAGCCGGAAACAACACCGACATGGTTCTTGGCAATGTCCTGGGAAGCAACATCTTCAACATCCTGGGAATACTCGGAATCTCCGCACTCCTCTATCCGCTGCAGGTAAAAAACAACACCACCTGGATTGAGATTCCGCTGAGCCTGCTGGCTGCGCTGGTGGTGCTGGTCTCCGCTTCCGATGTGTTCCTCGACCAAACGGACAGCAACATCATCTCCCGCTCCGACGGAATTATCCTGCTCTTCCTGTTTGTCATCTTCCTGGTTTACAACTTGCAGGTAGCCAAAACCAACCAGGAGACAGAACCGATCACCAGCGAAATTTACCCATTTTGGAAATCGGCTTTATTTATTGCGCTGGGATTGGTCGGACTGGTTGCCGGCGGACGCCTGATCGTAACCGGTGCGGTAAATATTGCCACCCTCATCGGAATTTCCGAACGGGTAATCTCCCTCACCATCGTTTCCATTGGCACCTCCCTGCCCGAACTGGCCACCTCGGTGGTGGCTGTCCGCAAACGCGTTGTTGACATCGCCATCGGCAACGTGGTTGGCTCCAACATTTTCAACATCTTTTTTATCCTCGGCACCTCCACGGTCATTACGCCGGTCCCGGCCAGCAACGGAGCCTTTTTCGACATGATGGTCAACATTGCTGCTTCGCTGCTGCTGTTTGCCTTTGTTTTTACCGGACGTGGCCGACGCGTTGAACGCTGGGAAGGGGCTGTTTTTCTTTTACTTTATGTAGCTTACCTGATTTTTCTGGGGTACAGCTAAACTAAATTTCAGGGTAAACAATCAAGCCGCTTCTGTCAGCCAAAAACCAAAATTGGGTTTCCAAATTTTCTGGCCAACAAATGGTTTAACGGCTGTTTTTTTCCAATCAAAAGCAAAATCAGGCAGGTGATTCTATGCGTGGTATCACCACAAATCGAATAACACACTAACCTGCAACACATTAATCTTTTCGAAAAAAAACGGGCTATCATTTAAAGATTTTTATTCAAAAATCAAAACCCCAGCTAATATTAATCAATTATTAAGAAATGTTATACAGCATAGAAATTAACATTGGCTTAACCGAAAAAAGGAGAAATGAGCTTACATTTGTCATGGTTTTAGTTTCATAGGTTTAGGTTTGATTAGTTTTATTGGTTTAGTTAGTTTAGTTAGGTTAGAAAGGATGAGTGTTGACTCGTCCTTTTTTTATTTCTTATAACTACCTGAAAAAGAGTCACGCAACGAACAATCAGCCGAACAACTTCCACAGCCGCTGTTTTCACGCAACTCATTATCCGAACACGAAGACTGTTTTTTGACCTTCCGTCGCAGTTTACCGGAGAGTTTCCCAAAAGCCAAAACCACCGCCACACTGACAACCAAATAGGTTATTATCTCTTGTGCCATCTTTATTGCATTAATTTTTTACATAAAAAACTGAGCGGTCTGAAATACCAGAAAAGCCATCAGCCAGGCCAGCAAAGTGGTGTACAAAATGGAAAACAGGCCCCATTTCCAGTGGCCCGATTCGTTCCGGATGGTTGCCACCACGCCGATGCACGGAAAATAGATCAGGATAAATACCAGGAACGACAATGCCGAGGCAGAGGTGAATACCTTGCTGCCTTTCAGGGTGCCATGCGAATACACTTCGTTCTGCAATTTCTGCTGAAGATTTACGGTGGACTCGTCAACATCAGACTGGTACAACACGCCCATGGTACTCACAATGATCTCTTTGGCAGGTAATCCGGCCAGCAGACTGATACTCATCTTCCAGTCAAACCCCAGTGGAAGCATAATCGGCTCAATGGTTTGTCCAATCCGCCCCAGGTAAGAGTTGACCAGCCGGTCGGCTTCCATCTCGTGTTGTAAGGCGAGTATCTTTTCCGTTCGCTGCCCGGGAGCAAGCTCCTGCGTCTGCAAACTCTCCAGTTGCTGCTCAAAGCGAGGCGTATTGCGGGTTTCACGCGGAAAATACTCCAGCGCCCAAACAATGATCACCCCGATCAGGATCACGCTCCCGATTTTTTTCAAATAGTGCTGGGTTTTATCCCACATGTGGTAAATAATGTTTCGCAGGGTTGGCATACGGTAGGTAGGCAACTCCATAACAAAGGGAGTCTCTTTATTGCGGAAGATCAACCGGTTCAGAATTTGTGCCGTAACAAAAGCCAGGATAATTCCGGCAGCATAAATTCCGATGAGCACCAGTGCCTGGTATTGCCGGAAGAAAGCAGAAATAATCAGGATATAGACCGGTAGCCGGGCGCTGCACGACATAAACGGGATGATCAGCATGGTAACCAGCCGGTCGCCGCGGTTTCGCAGGGTACGCGTAGCCAGGATTGCCGGTACATTACAGCCAAACCCCATTACCAACGGGATAAACGAACGCCCATGTAATCCGAAACGGTGCATAATTTTGTCCATGATAAAAGCTGCCCGCGCCATATAACCGGTTCCTTCGAGCAACGAAATAAAGAAAAACAGAATCAGAATATTGGGAAGAAAAACGATTACGCTGCCGGTCCCGCTGATAATACCATCCACCAGCAGGTCTTTGAGCATTCCGTCAGGCATTATCCCGCTGAGCCAGTCGCCAAAGGCAACCACTCCCCGGTCGATCCAATCCATCGGGTAACTGCCCAGCTTGAACGTTGTGTAAAAAATCAGGAACAAAATCAGCACAAAAAGAGGGAATCCCAGCCGGCGGTGGGTAAGAAAACGGTCGATCTTTTCAGAAGTTGTACGTACCGGGCTTTGCGGAGCATACAGCGTCTCTTTCAAGGCTCCCGAGATAAATGCATATTTGGCATCGGTGATCACCGTTTCGCTGTCTTCATTAAAAAAGTTCTCTATCCGCCTGATCTCCCGATGGGTGATTGCATTGATCTCATCGGCATTGGGATAGGCAGCGAGCAACTCGGACACCTGCCGGTCCTTCTCCAGCATTTTCAACGCCAGAAAACGCGACGAAAGTTTGTCGATGATCGGCTTGTTTTCCTTGATCTTTTTCCGTACCACCTTGATCGACGCCTCAATCTCAGGGCCATAATTGATATGGATGTGCCGGGTGACCGGATCGACGCCTTCATAAACATCGATCACCTTCTGCAACAGTTCGTCCAGCCCGGTTCCCTTCGAACTAACCGTGGGAACAAACGGGATTCCGATCAGTTTTCCGAGCGCTTCATAGTCTAACCGGTGGTTGCTCTTTTTAAGCTCGTCAAACATGTTGAGCGCGGCAATCACCAGCAGGTCCATATCGATCAGCTGGGTGGTCAAAAACAGGTTCCGTTCCAGATTGGTTGCATCCAGCACGTTGATCACCACATCCGGCGTCTGTTCATAAATAAACTTCCGCACATACAGCTCTTCGCTGGTGTAAGCGGTGAGGCTGTAAGTCCCCGGAAGATCATAAAAATTAAACGTGTACCCCCGGCTGACAAAGGTATTTTTCTTGATATCAACGGTTACACCGCTGTAATTTCCGACCCGTTCTTTAGCCCCCGACAGAAAATTATAAAGCGTGGTTTTCCCGCAGTTCGGGTTCCCGACCAGCGCCACATTGATAACTTTCTCCTTAACTTCAGAATTACCGGCGACTACCGGCAGATCAATCACCCCCTCGAAGTTGTTCAACCCGGGAGTTACAAACTCGGAAATAGGAATAACTTCAATCAGTTCGGCTTCTGTCCTGCGCAACGAAATATTATAATTCAAAATTTTGTATTCGATCGCGCCATTGAAAGGGGCGTTTTTGATAACTTTTACCTGCTTACCTTTCACAAACCCCATTTCGGCAATCCGCTTGCGGAAAGAACCGTGTCCTAATATCTTGGTTATTACTACTGTCTCGTTATTTTTTACCTCGCTCAGCTTCACCTCGTCCTCTGCTATATCTATTTAAATCAAATAAAAATAAGACGACAAATATAGGATTTTCGCTAGCTGTTTCAAAGCAGCAGTCAATAATGTTAAAGAATTTTTAAAACATTCATAATGAAGACATTTGCTCTTTGCAAACCAGTTAATCCTCCTATTTTACTGACATTTGGTAATATTGGGGCGCGCTTTTTTAAAAGTTCGGCCAATATTCTTTTTTCTGACAGCAAGTCGCTATTTTTACCTACTTAAAACATATAGAATGGACGAAGAGTTCGTTTACCGAAGAATACAGAAAGCACTTGAGAATTTGCCTGAAAATTTCAATGTTCTGGAAGAACAGATCAATCTGGAGCTGCAGGTGGAGTATTTTGATTTTTCACACAAGATGAAGACAGAAGACTACCGCAGATACCTCAAGGAGACTGACCAGCTTTTCGAAACGCAAACGGCCCCTGAAGAGAAAAAAAAGATCTTGTCTGCCCTGGCCTCTTCCGGCGAAGTGGAAGCTTTCCGGACGATTGAAAAATACCTGAAAAATCCCGACCCCGACCTGAAAGACTGGGCCGTGCTGGCGCTGCAGGAGAGCCGCATGCTGTTGCAAAGTTCGCTGCTCGACGAACAGCAGGTGTTTATTTCCACCGGTTTGGGCGGAAAAGGGCAAAAACTGAGATATTTTGTCGTTTTTCTGAACAACAGCGGCGAGCTGACCGACATGCAAAAAAAACTGCTCGACGACGAACTGGCTTACGTCATGAAACAAAACGACGGCGAAGTGGAAGAACTCAACACCATGCTCGATTTTACCACCGCCGTGGTAATTCTTCCGATCAAAGCCCCGTTAAAGGATATTTTTAAAAGCATCATTGACGAGTGTAACCAGTACGGAAATTTTTTGCAGGACGACATGGTTATCACCAATGTCAAACGGCTCAATCCCGTCGAAATCGTAGAACTGCTCAATCAGCAAAGAAACCAGCAAACCGATGAGGAAGAACAACCTGATTAATGTCGCCATCCAGGTGCTGCCCGAAGCCGATGGCAAAACCAAATACGAGCTGGTCGATGCAGCTATTGCTGTAATTACCGGGTCGGGATTCAAATACCGGGTATGCCCTTTCGAAACGGTGGTGGAATGTACCCTGGAGCAGGCGCTGTTGCTGATTCCCAAAATTCACGAAGCTTGCCGCAACGCCGGAACCGACCGGATGCTGACCTATCTAAAGATCCAAACCGACTTTAACGGCGACGTAACCATCGAAGATAAGATGGAGAAATACGATTAACAGGAAAAAATCTGGAAAACCTGTCGTCTACAAGAAATAATTTCTATATTTGCAGCGCTTAAAAACGGTCCCGTAGCTTAATGGATAGAGCATCTGACTACGGATCAGAAGGTTGGGGGTTCGAGTCTCTCCGGGATCACCTTACGGGACAAATTCAAAATTGATGAGTTTGTCCCGTTTTTATTTCCCCCTAATTCATTGTCCATCAGTTGAATATATTCTAGGGCTTCGTTTATTCTTGTGGTTCGAAAACGAATTCCGTCAAATGTCAATTTTTCGGGGAAGACCGAA
>Ga0116193_1003401_pt1 | contig 11506 bp, 10 predicted proteins | sample AD_UKC115_MetaG_FD_89892 | JGI IMG/M metagenome (GOLD analysis project Ga0116193, IMG submission 89892) | Active sludge microbial communities of municipal wastewater-treating anaerobic digesters from Hong Kong - AD_UKC115_MetaG | ecosystem: Engineered > Bioreactor > Anaerobic > Digestate...
CATTTGAGATGATTTTTTTTAAAGAGATTCGATAAAAACAGTGATAAATGACACTGACAAACGTCACCATCTGGATTATAACAGGTCTATGAAACACAGAGTTTGCAAGTTCGATTCTTTCAAAATCAGTAAATGCGACACTGCCTTTGTCAGACTTAGTGCAACCTGGAGTTTCCTTTTTTATCTTCCCAAGTTCAATTCACAGGTCTATTGAAATTTCAAATTACTGCCGGAAAATTTCTATCCATTATTAAATCTTAATGTTAGAATAATCAACGGGAAAAAGAAAAATCAATTCATTGACTATTGACAATTTGGCTATAACAGAGTAAAGTTAGAATAATCAACGGGAAAAAGAAAAATCAATTCTCCCTGATGTTAATCCCATCACTTATTTGAATAAGGAGTATTTTATGAAGAGATTTAACAAGGTTTTTTCTCTGGTGTTGTGTATGGTTTTTGTTGTATTAATCACAGCCTATTGTCCCGCGGCAGCTGAAGGTGATTTGGTACCTTCAAAAACTGGAGCAATCATTCAAGAATTGGTTGCAGATCCGAACGCTGTATATCAGGATACTATCACCATTGGTGTCGCAAATGATGTGACCACATTGGATCCTCAAGCTTCCAATACCGATGCAAACATGATGGCATTTGAATTGACACATGAAACATTAGTACGAATTGATCCCGCCACTGGTGAAATCGTCCCGGGTTTGGCAGAATCATGGGAAGTATCAGATGATGGACTCACATTTACATTCACGCTGCCTTCGGGGGTGATGTTCACGGATGGCGTGACTCCATTGACTGCGAATGATGTTAAATACACATATACAAGGGCGAAGGATTCATCCTTTGCAAGCGCCAAAGTCAGTGATGTGGTTGATATGAATGTAATTGATGATACACACATTGCCATAACGCTTTCACGGCCGAACCAGGAATTCTTGTTATTGATGGCTCATAAAGGAATGAGTATTTTATCGGAAGCGCTCTGTGCTGCTGATGAGACCAATGGCCCAACGGTAGGTACCGGAATGTTCGCTGTTGAAGAATGGGTTCCGGGAGATTTTATTTCATTTGTCCGCAATGATAATTATCGTGGCGCGAAAGCCCCTACCCGTCGCATAGTTTTTAAACTGTTCAAAGAAGCATCCACGCGTCTGATTGCTTTACAAGCTGGCGAAATTGATGTTTGCATCGATCCTTCAACGATTGATCTCGGTTATATTCAAGACGATCCGAATCTGAAATTAATCCAGACGCAAAATGTTGTGATGCTGTATGTCGCAATCAACACCACAAAACCCGGATTGGACAATGTCCATATCCGCAAAGCGATCGCTTATGCAACAGATAAATTATCCATGATTGAAGTCGGCTTTGATGGCAAAGGTACTGTTCATAACAATTACATCAATGTAAATCAGTTCGGCTTGAAAAAAGACATCGCTGCCTATGAATATAATCTTGATAAAGCCAAAGAAGAATTTGCTTTATCAGGGTATAAAGAAGGCGAATTGACATTCCATATAATGACCGATAAAGAATATAAGAAAAATGCAGCATTGGTTCTGCAGGCTGATTTGAGCGAGATCGGTATTAATCTGGTCATTGATGAGATGGAAACAGCTGCGCTTAAGAGTACGCTGAACGATCCGGCGTTGAATTATGAACTCTGCCTCTATCAATGGACTGACGCTGATGGCACTGACTTTACGGTCCGCAACATGTACGGAAGCACGATGAAAGATGGTGTTCTGGTGAAGAACGGAAGTAACCGCTGTGTTCTTACCGATGCAACATTGAATGGTATGATCGATGCAGCTTTGGTTGAGGCTGATACAACGAAACGCGAACAACTTTATTTTGACATTGAAGATTATCTGAACGAAATTGTCCCGATCGTTCCAATCTGCACATCCTATATCAATATCGGTATTAAAAAGGATGTTACAGGTGCTGTATGGCGTCCTACAGCAAAACATGATTATCGTTTCATCTGTATCCCTGAAAAATAATCTGAAATGAACCGCTGGAACAAGTTTCTTGAAACTTGTTCCAGCAGGTTTTTGATAAAGAAAATCCTGGTAATTCATTCTCTTCAAAATCATTAATGGCTTTATAGACATTTTCTGATTCAATCGTTAATGAAGTTGGATGATGATCCGACAAATCAACAAATGATAGCGGGTGATGTCAGCGATTTGAGGGATGGTGGGGAATACTCGTTGTTCTTCTATTTTGGCGCAAAACGCCAAAATAGAAGAACAACATATTTTCCCGATAATATTCGAAAGGCTGGTGTAAATTTTAAACTGCCAGGGTGATATTCGAAGGATTTCATTTGTCACCCGCTATTCAATCATAAGGAGATCTTGTGTATCGCTATATCTTGAAACGTTTGCTGATGCTCATTCCTGTCCTTTTAGGTGTTGCGTTCCTGATTTTTGCAATTATGGATGTTGCCGCAGGTGATCCAGTATACTCTGTCGCCGGAGCAGATGCAACGCCGGAACAAATCGAAGTGCTCCGCGAAAAAATGGGACTAAATGGTAGCCTGATCGAACGATATATCCGTTATATCGGCAATTTATTAAGAGGCGATCTGGGTACCTCGTATATTTCCAAACTGGATGTGATGAAGGTGTATTTACAACGCCTGCCAAACACTTTGAAATTGGCTACTTTAACGATGATTGTTGCTGTTGGAATGGCTATTCCTTTAGGAATTACGGCAGCCGTTCATCAAAATTCCATCCGCGATACAACATCCATGGTATTGGCATTAATCGGTTTGTCTATGCCTAACTTTTGGCTCGGTTTATTATTAATCCTGTTCTTTTCATTGAGACTTGGATGGTTCCCGACAGGGGGCAGTGAAGGTTTTCGCAGTATTGTGCTGCCTGCGATTACCGTGGGAACAAGTTTGGCAGCACTGTTGACCCGTACGACAAGATCTTCTATGCTGGATGTTCTTCGGCAGGATTATCTTCGAACAGCACGGGCAAAAGGTGTTTCTGAGCGCAATGTGATTCAGAAACACGCATTACGTAACGCATTGATTCCGATTATCACAATTTTTGGCGTTCAGTTTAGTAATGTTCTGGGTGGCTCGGTCCTTGCTGAAACCGTATTCGCCTGGCCGGGTGTCGGGCGGCTCGTCGTAGATGCAATCGATCAGCGTGATATTCCTACCGTGACAGGAGCGCTTGTTATGACAACAATGTTGGTCACTATCGTAAATCTGCTGGTAGATCTTGTATACGCTTTTGTTGATCCGCGGATTAAAGCTCAATATACAAAGTAAATGGTGGAACGAATGGAAACAAATCAAACGAACAGAAGCCAACAAAGAGCAACGAAACTTTATAAAAAGCGCAGTACCTTGGAAGATATTTGGCGGCAGCTGCGCAGAAATAAAGGCGCGATTATTGGATTAATTCTGATTATTGTGATCATACTGGTAGCTCTTCTGTCGCCCTTATTGCTGGATTATGATAAAGATGTAATCGGTCAGAATATCAAACAACGATTAAAACCGCCTTCTTCAGCCCATTGGTTTGGAACCGATGAGCTTGGCCGCGATATTTTATCCCGTGTAATTTATGGCGCCCGTTATTCTCTGGCAGTTGGAGTAGTGGCAGTATTTGTTGCTTTGGCATTTGGAATTACATTAGGTGCAGCCGCTGGATATATTGGCGGTAAGTTTGAAAATGTAGTGATGCGGATTTGTGATATTTTTTCTTCAATTCCATCCGTATTGATGGCGATTGCAGTGGTTTCCGCGCTTGGCAAGAGTACGTTTAACCTTATGCTGGCAGTTGGAATCGCCAGTACAGCACCATTCATTCGAGTAGCCAGAGCGGCTGTTCTTGTCATTCATGATGAAGAATATGTAGAAGCTGCACGTGCTATTGGAATGCCGGACTGGAAAATTATCTGGGTTCACATTCTTCCCAATTGTCTTTCCCAGATTATTGTTCAGGCGACACTTCGTGTCGGTTCTGCGATAATTGCCGCTGCCCAATTGAGTTTTCTCGGTTTGGGCGTTCCTGCTCCTGCCCCTGAATGGGGTAGCATGTTATCTGCAGGACGTCAATATATCCGCGACTATAGCTACATGACGTTATTCCCCGGTCTGGCAATCATGTTAACGGTTCTTTCACTAAATATGCTTGGTGACGGCATTCGGGATGCACTGGATCCAAAACTGAAACGATGAGGCTGTAATGACAAACCAGGAAGCAAATGAAATAATTCTCAATATCAGAAATCTGAAGGTCCGATACGAAACACAGGATGGGGTTGTCAAAGCGGTTAATGGAGTTGATCTGACGCTAAGAAAAAAACGTACCTTGGGGCTGGTTGGTGAAACCGGCGCCGGAAAGACAACAACGGCATTAGCGATTATGCGCCTGGTTCCTAATCCTCCAGGTGTAGTGGAATGTGACAAATTAGAAATCGGCGGTCAGGATATCCTCTCACTGCCCGAACATAAATTGGAACATGTTCGCGGTAATGACGTATCAATGATCTTTCAAGATCCAATGACAGCATTGAACCCAGTCTTTACAGTAGGAGATCAAATTGCTGAAAGTCTTGAAATTCATGAGCATCTTTCGGTAAAAGACGCAAAAGAACGAGCCGGAGATATGCTGGAACTGGTAGGAATTCCAAGAGAACGGGCAAATGAGTATCCGCATCAATTCTCCGGCGGGATGAAACAACGCGTGGTTATCGCAATTGCTTTGGCGTGCAATCCGCAGCTTCTTCTGGCGGATGAGCCAACCACGGCTCTGGATGTTACCATTCAAGCTCAAGTACTTGAGCTGATGAATGAGTTAAAAGAAAAATATGATACGTCCATGATCATGATCACACATGATCTTGGATGTGTAGCAGAAGTGTGTGATGAAGTTGCCGTTATGTATGCAGGCCGAATTGTTGAGGAGGGAACATTGGAAGATGTATTTAATCGGACCATGCATCCTTATACTGAAGGACTGTTCAATTCCCTTCCCAATATTAAGGACAGAAAAGCTAAGTTGAAGCCCATTAAAGGATTGATGCCGGATCCGACAAATCTTCCAGTTGGATGTTCTTTTGCTCCACGCTGTAATTACGCTACAGATGCCTGCCTGATCGCACAGCCTCAGTTACGCTCAATCAGTCAAACACATCGCATTGCCTGCACGGCTTATGATAATCCTGAATTCCACATCGAGAGGAGAATACTTTAATGTCTGAAACGCTTTTAGATGTTCGGAATTTGAAAAAATACTTTAAAACATCCCGCGGGTTGTTACATGCCGTGGATGATATCAGTTTTTCGCTGGATCGCAACAAAACACTCGGATTGGTAGGAGAATCCGGCTGCGGAAAAACGACGACCGGAAGAGCTGTGTTGCGGTTGATTGAACCGACTTCCGGAGAAATTCTGTTTGAGGGGAAAGATATTTGCAAACTGTCTGCTAATGAGATGCGAAAGCAGCGGAAAGACATGCAAATTATTTTTCAGGATCCGTTTTCATCACTTGATCCGAAAAAAACGATCAATCAGATCATCTCAGAACCGATCAGCGAAAACAAAATTATTCGGGATAAACGGAAAAGAGAAGACCGTGTTCTTGAATTAATGGAAACGGTCGGTCTTGCGGAACGTTTGATCAATACCTATCCTCATGAATTAGATGGTGGACGCCGGCAGCGTATTGGAATTGCTCGTGCGTTGGCTATGGAGCCGAAATTAATTGTTTGTGATGAACCGGTCTCGGCATTGGATGTCTCCATTCAAGCCCAAATTCTGAATCTTCTGAAAGAATTGCAAGAAAAAATGGGTTTGACGTATATTTTTATTACCCACGATCTGTCGGTTGTCAATCATTTTTCAGATGAAATTATGATTATGTACCTTGGACAAATTGTTGAAAAAGCACCTACGGAGGAATTATTTACGAATCCGATTCATCCTTATACAAAGGCGTTGTTATCAGCAATCCCTATTCCTTCATTGTCAGAAAAGCGACAACGTATTTCATTAAAAGGTGAGATTACCAGTCCGATTAATCTGCCTGATGAATGTCGATTTGCGCCGCGTTGTTATGAATGTGTTGACCATTGTCGCAGCGGTATTCCACCTCTGGTTGAAGTGAATCCTGGACATTTTGTCGCTTGTTTTGAACATGTCTGAGTGATCAACGTGGTTTTCGAATAATGGACATAAAAGGTTAATGTGTTGTTTTTGCACAATGCAAAAACAACACATTAACGGATAACCCTCACGAAATTTCGAATCGTTATAAGATATCAGGAAAACGATTCGGATTCTTTTTAATAAGTAAAAAAAACCGGAATAAAACGAATGACCCCAAAGAAAAGCCTGGAAGAAATATTAACTCCCGCAGATCAAACCGGAATTCCTGGATTAATAAAAGATTCCGGCGGCAGATTTCAACACATATCCAAGATCAAATTGATTCTGTTGGATTTTCTGATTCTATTGGCTACAACAGGCCGATATATATGGATCATTGGCGAAATCTTCTTCGTATTGTTATGTGCTGCGTTTTCAGTCAAGCTGGTTACAGGATCTAATTTTCGGAATTTTTCGTTTTATATACCACCTTCATCTGCCTGGGCTGCAGCGCTCACGTTGGTTCCGTTAGGAATTTTTTTTGCCGTCAATGCCATTGAAGACTTGCAGCGAGAAATTCGGCTGACTAAAGCTTACTTAAAATGGCATCGTTGTAAATGGAAGGATGAAGAAGTCATCTTTTCAAAGGATGATGATAATGAACCCATTGGCAAAAAAGACCCGAGATTAGAAAAAATTTCAACCAAGGCGATACAATCCTTTGGAATTTTTTTTCTGATTACGCTTTTTTTGATGTTCCGCGATGCTGGATGGCATTTGCCATGGCTGGAATGGGGCTGGTTTCAATAATCCTTTTTAATCAGGTGATTCATCAACTGGAAAGCTTCCGGCTCAAATATTCCCGTTCCTCTGGCATCCTGTTCAGTGAATCGCACATTCCGTTGTCTCTCATCTCCTTTGAAATACATCGCAAACGGTACCGGATCGGATGAATGGGTTAGTATTTTAAGCGGAGTTGGGTGGTCTGGCATCACCAGCACGCCAAAGTCCTCTTTGCTATTTTCAAGGTACTGTAAAACTGGCTGAATGATGAGTTGATCGATTTGTTCAATTGACCAAATTTTTTCTTTTAATTCGCCATGATGACCGCATTCATCGGGGGCTTCTACATGAATATAGACAAAATCGAGTCCGTTATCGAGCGCTTGAATGGCGGCTTTTCCTTTTGCGGCAAAATCGGTATGATAATTTCCCGTGATGTTGCTTACAGCAATTTTTTCCATTTCGATGCTTTTTGCAATTCCCTGTAGCAGATCGACTGCTGATATCATTCCTCCGCAAACGTTGTATTTCGTTTTAAACGATGGCAGGGATGGTTTGCGGCCTTCGCCCCACAACCAGACCGCATTGGCTGAATTCAATCCTTTTTCGGCACGTTCTTTATTTACTGGCAGTTTATTTAATTTCTGATATGAAAACTTCATCATGGTACGGAGCAAATCAGCGTTGTTTCCTTTGGGAAGAAACGCGCGTATGGGCTTGCCGCTGATATCATGAGGCGGAACTGTTTGGGCTCCGACTGATGCATCGCGCAGAACCAGGCAATGACGATAACTGATCCCCGGATAGAACGCAATTCTTTCGGAGTTAAAGGCTTTTTGCATCCAGACAATATTTTCACGGGCTGTATCCGAATCAATTTCTCCAGCGGAATAATCAATCATGGTTGCGTCTTCCATCTGGGATTCTTCCGATAGGGTAACCAGATTGCATCGATAGGTAACGTCTTCCGGTTTTAAATCAATTCCGATACTTAACGCTTCGAATGGCGATCGACCTGAGTAATAAATGCGCGGATCATAGCCAAGAACAGACATGTTCGCAACATCACTTCCTGCCGGCATCCCTTGCGGAATTGTCTGTGTCATACCGAATCGACCTTTTTGCGCAATCAGATCCATTCCGGGGTGAGAGGCACAATCCAATGGAGTCAAATTGTTGAGCTCTTCTACAGGAAGATCAGCCATCCCGTCCCCTAAAAAAACGACGTATTTCATTTCATTTTCTCCTTGGATAAAATTTCCAATTTAACAATTCCATCAAGTATAGCATCATCAGAGAGGATATTTTCAGCGATTTCAGTAATTCGAATAATAAAAAGAATTCTTGTTGTTATGTTTTCTTTGTTATTGAAACACAAACAATGTAGTCATCAATTTTCTTCTTTTTTCGAAAAAGTTTATTCAAAATTCGAAATATTCAGATATCTACCCAACTCTTGTTACAAAATGAATTGCCAAAGCTATCTTGCAGAGAAACGAATCATTAAAACAGGTGATCATGAAAATGGACGTGATCTTCCCCTTTATGAATATGGTAGTATTCATCGACAAGATTTGCTTTGATTAGAAGAGCAGAATCCTGCAGCAGTCTTTCTGTAGGCATGTCGGAAAGAATCTCGTGGTTTTCATCAAATAATATTGCACGGTTGGAAATTTCAGGGACCAACTCAAGGTTATGTGTGGAGGTGATCAACGTTTTCCCCGATTGGTTCAAGCGAATCAGAAAATCAACAAGCCACCTTTGTGTGCGTGGATCAAGTTCGTTGATCGGTTCGTCCAAAACCAGAACTTCGGGATTCATCGAGAGTACACAAGCAATGGCGACTTTTCGTTTTTCTCCGCCGCTCAAATGATACGGCGATCGGTGAGAGAACGCACCTAATTGCATCAATTCTAATAAATCGTTCACTCGCTTATAGATTTCCTTCTCATTGAAGCCCATTTGCCTCGGACCGAATGCAATTTCATCAAATACATCGGTACAGAATAATTGTGTATCAGAATTCTGGAAAACAAATCCAATTTTTTGATGAAATTTTCTTGTAAAAATCGGATCTTGCAGCTTTTTTTCTGTGATTTCTTCTCCCTGAAATCGGTAGCTGCCGGTATCAGGAAAAATTAATCCGTTGATCAGCTTTAACAAGGTGGATTTTCCACTGCCATTTGGCCCCATAATGGCTACAGCCTCGCCTGCTTGAATGGTTATGCTGATATTTTTCAAAGCAGGGATTCCGATATACGAGTAGGACACATTACTAATTTCAATCATTCGATATTTTATCCAAAATAATGAAATAAGATCAAAATTCCAATATGAATCGTTATATAAAAGTAATCTATGAACAAAAGACTTCTTTTCTCAACAGTACGATATTTTCCATTAAACCCGCGGCATTCCATTGCATCGTACATCTCTTTTGACATTTCGACAGATTTTATGAATAAATTTCCGGCGACTCCTGACAGCGACTGATATTTATTGCGGTTTTTCCCGACAGATCGTAATTTCAATGCATAAATTAGTTGCAGCGCATAATTTCCAAGCATCATGATGTATTTGATTGTGATGTCCAATACAAGGATGAATAAATCCGGAACATGAAAAAATTTGAAAGAACCGGTTATTGCGCTCCATTTCGTTGAATGAGAAAGTATATTAATCATCGTTACAGTTGCAAACACTTTCATAGTAATCATCATGACGCTGTATCGGTTGGCTGGAAGCAAAATTATGAAAGTGAAAAGAGACACCCAGAAACTGATTTTCAGTATGGACAGGATACGGTTTGCTTCCATCAGGCTTAACAAGCACAATGAATAGACTGAAACGATCATAACGAAAACAAAATTTTGAGAAAAAGAAAGCAGAACCACCATCAAAAAAGTACAAATGACCTTTATTAATGGTTGGATCTGATATTTCTGGTCATAGGATGAATCCTGACGTTTAATTTTCGAGAGAATTTGCAACAAAGACAGGATACTTTTGTTGATAAAAGTATCGCTGTCCTTTTGGGGAGAATAATTTTCGGTTGTCGATAGCCAATCAGGTAAATTTGAAGGGCTATTCAGACGATGGATTTGAGTCTTTGCCAAAAGATTCTTTCTTGAAAGATGCAATCACTTTAAAAAGGATGATTAATATAGCGGTTCCTGCGATAGCCGATAGAATATAAGCTGTTGTATCTGAAAAGCCGGACAAGGTATAGTCAGGCATAATGGAATTAAAGTTGAATCCATTTTCCATACCTGCCGGTGTAAATCCAAGCGGCTGGTTTCCGCCGGCAATGACATCCTTGATTTCGTCTACTCCCCATTCTCCCCATGCGGTTCCGGTTGCCAGCAATCCCAGCGGTGTCAGACAGATCAGGAGCACAATCAATGCATAAATTGCTTTGGCTTTTTGTTGTTTCCCTTTATAGATCATGCCGGGAGATACTTTTTTAATAAAAGTAAAGATCGCTGTGGAAAATACGGCTTCGACAACTCCTGCAACAAGAAGATGCGGAATGATCATAGCAGGAATCGAAACTGAAAGCGGGTACGGACTATATAATGGAATACCTTCCGCGTTTTTGAACAAAATTGGCTGAATGCCGAATAGAATGGCTGTACTCAGCGCTGCCATATTCAATCCGATATAAGAACCGAGAAGGATTCCAAAAAATTCTCCCTTTTCAGACGGTATCCGATCTTTGATGAACTTGTAGATGAAATATCCGAGGAATGGAAGAATGAATGCCATATTGAAACAATTGGCGCCAAATGCTAAAATGCCGCCATCTCCAAACATAAGTGCCTGAATCAATAATGCGATTGAAACGGAAATGCAAGCTGCAGAAGGTCCGCAGAGAATTGCCACCAGCGTCCCCCCGACCGCATGACCGGTTGTACCTCCCGGGAGTGGGACATTGAGCATCATCAGCAGAAATGAAAAGGCAGCGCCGATTCCAAGAATTGGAATATTTGATTTTTTGATTTCTTTTTTAACTTTCTTAGCAGATACGATCCACACCGGAACCATTGCAGCGCTCATGGCAGCGCAAGTTGACGGGCTTAAATAATTATCTGGAATATGCATGACTTATCCTCTTTGAAAAGCTCAAAAAAAGCGTATTGAAAAGCTTCTTTTCGGGTTCATCCCAAAGTTTTCTGAAACAAAAATTATTTTTTTACAAAAATGGAATTCGAAGTTTCGAAGAAACACCATTCGGCAGTTCAGGAAGATGCTTGCGAATCGGGTTATTCTGCAAATTATGCTGAATATCAAATTCTTTTACTTCTACTAAGCCTTCATGGCTTATTTTTCCCTATAAATATATGTTAACCAGCTACATTTGTCAATGGATTTTTTTCCGACAATCCAAGGATAAGAAAATTCGGAGAAATTATCTGAAAATATTAAAAACTTTTACCGAAATCCGTAACGTTAAAAATAAAATTATTTGAACACAAGTCAAATAGTATGGATGAATCTGTTATTGTATAAATCTTAGGCGCGAAGCACAAAACCATAAGAACAACAAGCTTTTTTCTTTATTTGAAAAGTCAATCTATTTATCGA
>Ga0116193_1003404_pt1 | contig 11502 bp, 10 predicted proteins | sample AD_UKC115_MetaG_FD_89892 | JGI IMG/M metagenome (GOLD analysis project Ga0116193, IMG submission 89892) | Active sludge microbial communities of municipal wastewater-treating anaerobic digesters from Hong Kong - AD_UKC115_MetaG | ecosystem: Engineered > Bioreactor > Anaerobic > Digestate...
AAATTTAGCTCTGTCAAAAGTGAGGTCGAAAATTTCATTTTCAACCGGTTTGTTTTCTCTGGCTGCCTGACGGTAAGCATAACGCTCTTTTTCCACCGTATTTATAAACTGAATGGCATCCTCGCGGTTCAGTCTGTTTTTATGCATAATGGAATTTATCCGGAATTCCATAGGGGCGACCAGCCTGATGTGCAGCGAATTACGGATGTCAGCTGCAATCACATTGCTGGCCCGTCCTACAATGATGCAGAATCCCTCTTCCGAGAAACTCCGGATGACTTCAATAACCGTATTTTTAATCTTTTTCTCACTTTTAAACCGCCTTTCGTTGAATGCATTCAAAATTTCATCAAACGTGTAGCGGTCGACCTGCTTGTATATCTTAGCCACCCTTTCAGGATCAAGATTAAGCTCCCTGGCACTCTCTTGGAAAATCTCCTTGCTTAGTACTTTCCATCTTCCCAGGCTGGCTGAAACATTCAGCCGGTTCATGAGAGCAAAGGCCAGTTCAAGGCCGGAACATCCCACTTCCCTTGAAATGGTAATTACTGGTCCCGCAGGTTTATGAATTCGTGGGACATGGTTTGGTTTGCTTACTCTCTTATTTAGATAGGCCAGTAAAGTGTTTTCCATGGGACTTTTTTTCTCTTAATGTTACGCTTTTTCAAGGGATAAGTTCTGGATTTTCTCCGTTTGAAAACCTTTTTTACAACACCTTTTCCGGAAGTAACATGAAAGCTTTGATTCGGATTTGACCGGGATGCCTGGAGCGGGTCAGGGTATCATTGTGTTTCCGATCGTATCGGGCATCTGATTCCTTCATGGGAACAAGCATCCTCATTGAATTTTACGCTCAATCTCTTTTTTCAGAATCATATTGTAAAAATATTGCAGTTCGACCAGGATCTCATCCCTGATCTCCCGGCAACATTCCCTGATTTTTGCAGGATTTTTTGAGACTCTGAAAGGATTTTCAAAACCGAGATGCATTTTCCGGTTTGCTTTAACCTTAGGTAAACTGAGTTCTTCAGGGGTTCCGTCTCCCACGGTAATCAGAAAATCAAACTCCATACCGGCATATTTGCGGAAATCCTCAGGTTTCTTCAGCTCAATTTTAATCCCGATTTCGGCCAGTACCTCACATGCGATCGGCTCAATCTGTTCTGCAGGATCAAGCCCTGCTGAATATATCTCAAGACTTTGATCCATGCTCCGTAAAAGTGCTTCGGCAATTTGACTACGACAGGAATTGCGCTGACTCAGGAACAGTATTTTCATAATCAGGTTTAATTTATGAGGCTGAAAAATTACTAAAAATGATCTATTGAAAAAAATGTTCAAATGCACAAAATTTCTGATTTGTATCGCATAAGAATCTGTTATACAACATCTTTTTTCCGATAAAACTGTCATTACACCCGGATTGCACCCTTTTCACTCCTCAAAAGGGATATTTGGTGTGGAATGTTTCGGCTTTTTGCATGGTATATGTTGATTATCAAAAAAGTAAGATTTTATTGGAAAACTTTGAGTATTTTAGCACAATTGTCTATTTTCGTGGCGTATTGGCAAAACGTGATTTTGCCGTGGTAAAACATAAAAAAAGCATTGTAATGGCACCTAAAGATCTGAAAAACTCTGAAGAGTTAAAGTTACCGCAAAGTAACGATTTACATGAGAACGACATTTTGCAGCAGGAAGAAGCAGAACCTGTTCCGGGAGGGACTCAGGAAGAGGTCCTGAGCCAGGAATCCATTGAAAAAGAAGAAATGGCAGAAAAGGTCAGTTTTGTGGAGGAGGTTCAATCCGATCCGGAACCGGAGACCGTTGAGGAACCTGAAATCCTTCCTGAGCCGGAACCCGACACAGAACCGGAACCTGAAATTGTACCAGAACCTGAAGTTTTGCCCGAAGCAGAACCCGAATTTCAGCCGGTTCCCGATCAGGAGCTGACCATGGGAGAAGGGGTTGCCGGGCCGGAAATGGTTGAAGTAACGGAAACAGTGGCAGGTGATGACGGGGAGATGGCTGCAGGGACTGAAGCAGAAACTGCCCAGGCAGTGGTAGTGGATGAAGTCCCGGCTGACTCTGGTGATGCAAATGATGTTCCTGTTCAGTCTGAACCGGTGCCTGTGGCTGATGCTGAGGTGGAAGAACCTGTCGACAAGGAGATATTCCTTGTCAAGGAAGAAGATGCTAGTGATAATGCTCCTGAAATTGAAGAGGTTTCTGTGCACGATGGCATTGCGGATGAAACACTGCTCATGGTGGAAGAACTGATTCCGGGAGAGGAATTTGAAGAGGGACAACCCCCGCTTGATTACCTTTCCCTGTCACAGATCGAACTGGTCAACCTGCTTAGGGAGGTGGTTGAAAGCGAAGATACGAGACACAATGTGGATGCTATTGTGTCGGTTTTCTACCGGAAATCGAGGGAGAAGAATGAAGAGTTGAAGAAAAAATTCATGGATGCAGGTGGCAAGGAAGAGGAGTTCATTGCCGAAGAAGATCCATATAATCACGACGTTAAGGAATTACTGAAAAAATACAAGCAGCAGAGATTTGAGCAGGTTAAGAAGCTTGATGCTGAAAAGGAGATAAACCTGCAAAAGAAATATGAGATCATTGAAGAGATCAAGAACCTGCTTAACAAAGAAGAATCCATCAACCGCACATTCCAGGAATTCAGGGAGTTACAGAAAAAATGGTATGAAGTTGGTCAGGTTCCGCAAGCTAAGATGAAGGATCTTTGGGATACCTACCACTTTCATGTGGAGAACTTCTATGATTACATCAAGATCAACAAAGAATTGCGTGATCTTGATCTGAAAAAGAATCTGGAGCTTAAAATCGGAATCTGTGACAAGACTGAAGAGTTGCTGATGGAGCCATCGGTGATTAAAGCTTTTAATGCTTTGCAGAAATATCATGAGGAGTGGCGTGAAATCGGTCCGGTGCCCTCTGACAAGAAAGATGAGATATGGGAAAGATTTAAAGCTGCCACGGCCAAGATTAACCAAAAACACCAGGATTATTTCGAAAAACGCAAGCTGGATCAGAAGAAGAACCTGGATGCAAAAATTGCACTGTGTGAAAAAGCGGAAGAGATAAGCGAAAGCAACTTTGATTCCCACAAGGAATGGGATGAAAAATCGAGAGAGTTGGTTGAACTTCAGAAAGTATGGAAAACGATCGGTTTTGCTCCCAAAAAGGAAAACAACAAGATATATGACCGGTTCAGGGCAGCCTGTGATAAATTCTTTGTCAACAAAAGGGAGTATTATTCCAAAAACAAGGATATTCAGCAGGTAAACCTTCAAATGAAAATTGATCTTTGTCTGGAGGCCGAAACCCTGAAAGAAAGCACCGACTGGAAGAAGACAACTCAGCAGTTCATCGACATACAGAAACGGTGGAAAGAGGTGGGCCCCATACCGAGGAAGAGTTCCGAAGCCATATGGAAGAGATTCCGTGCTGCCTGCGATTATTTCTTCGAAAAGAAAGCCGCCCACTTCAGCGACATTGACGGGGAGCAGTTCGAAAACCTAAAACTGAAGGAGCAACTGATAGAGGAGGTGGAAAATTTCAAAGCCGATGAAGATGCTGCTGTGGCTCTGAAAAATCTGCGTGATTTGCAGCGCAGGTGGACAGAGATCGGGCATGTTCCTCTCAAAAACAAGGATAACATTCAGCACCGTTTCCGTGAAGCCATCAATAAACAGTTTGATGCCCTGAAGGTGGATAACAACAACAGGAATGTGTTTAATTTCCGCAATAAGATTGAATCGATGACCGATAATGCCCGTGGTTTATCCAAAGTAAGGTCAGAGCGGGAGAAATATATGCTGAAGCTTAAACAGCTGGAGACAGATCTGACATTGCTTGACAATAACATCGGATTCTTTGCGAACTCCAAAAATGCTCAGGCCCTGATCGCTGATGTCAATCAAAAGATCCAGGACACGCGGGAAAAGATTGAGCAGTTGAAGGAGAAAATCAGGATTATTGATGATCTGGACAAATCTGAATATTAATGATAAGCCGGCCTCATCGCCGGCTTTTTAATTCATGGATAAGCTATTCCTGTTACTGATTCTTATTTTCCGTGAAAAAACTATTTTTGTGCTCTTTAATTCAATAATTTTTTCATCGTGTTTGATACCAGATATATTTTTGTAACCGGAGGGGTAACCTCTTCCCTGGGGAAGGGAATACTTGCTTCGTCGTTGGCCAAATTGCTGCAGGCCCGGGGATATTCCGTCACCATTCAGAAAATGGATCCTTATATAAATGTAGATCCCGGAACCCTGAATCCATACGAGCATGGTGAATGTTTCGTCACCGACGATGGAGCAGAAACGGATCTTGATCTGGGACATTATGAAAGATTTCTGAATATTCCCACTTCCCAGGCCAACAACATCACTACGGGAAGAATATATCAGACGGTGATCAGCAAGGAACGGAGGGGGGATTATCTTGGCAAGACGGTGCAGATCATTCCTCATATCACCGATGAGATCAAAAGGAGGATCAAATTGCTTGGATCCAAGGGAAAATACGATATTGTGATCACTGAGATCGGCGGAACGGTAGGTGATATTGAATCATTACCCTATATTGAATCGGTCAGGCAGTTGAAATGGGAGATGGGCAGCAAGGCCATAGTGATCCATTTAACCCTGGTTCCTTATCTTTCAGCTACCGGGGAACTGAAAACAAAGCCCACCCAGCATTCAGTCAAGCAACTGTTGGAAAACGGGGTTCAACCTGATGTGCTGGTTTTACGTACCGAGCATCATATTGATGAGAACATCAGGGCAAAAGTGGCCCTTTTTACCAATGTGGCAATTGACGCGGTAGTCCAGTCGATCGATGTCCCCACCATATACGATGTTCCCTTAAAAATGCTGGAAGAAAAACTGGATATCACCGTTCTGAAGAAACTTGAATTGCCGGTGAAGGAGAACACCGATCTGAAAGCCTGGAATGATTTTCTGATCAGGCTGAAAAATCCGGTCCGTTCGGTTGATATTGCCCTGGTGGGAAAATATGTGGAGCTTCACGATGCATACAAGTCGATTGCCGAGGCTTTAACCCATGCCGGCGCAGTCAACAATACCAAGGTGAACATCAAATGGATCCATTCTGAATCCCTGAATGAGAGCAACCTTGAGAAGAAGCTGAAGGGGTTGCATGGTATCCTGGTGGCCCCCGGATTCGGTCATCGCGGTATCAAGGGAAAACTGCTGGCAACCCGGTTTGCACGGGAGAACAACATTCCTTTTTTCGGTATCTGCCTCGGGATGCAGATGGCTGTCATTGAATTTGCCCGAAATGTACTGGGATTGGAGGGCGCCGATTCCACCGAAATGGAACCCGGTACTCCTCATCCAGTGATCGACCTGATGGAGCAACAGAAAGAGATTATCGACCTGGGAGGCACTATGCGGCTCGGTGCTTATGACTGCCGGTTGATTGTCAAAAAATCACACGTTTTCGATGCCTATAACAAACTGACTATCCGGGAACGCCACCGGCACCGTTACGAATTCAATAACAGCTATCTCGCCGCATTTGAAAAAGCGGGGATGAAAGCTGTGGGAATCAATCCTGAGACCGACCTTGTGGAGATAGTTGAAATCCCCGACCATAAATGGTTTGTTGGTGTCCAGTTTCATCCCGAATACAGAAGTACTGTTTTAAACCCCCATCCGCTGTTTGTGGACTTTATTAAAAATGCATTAGCCTGATTTTTATGGATAAAAATTCAATTATTGGAATCATCCTGATCTTCGCCGTTCTTGTTGTATTTTCAGTGGTCAACCAACCTTCGAAAGAAGAGATCGCTTCTATGAAACGGAAGCAGGATTCTATACAGAAAGTGGAAATTTTGAAACAGCAGCAGGTCACGTTGCAGGAAAATGAGGTGATCTCAAATGTCGATAACCGGCCTGACTCCGTAATCGAGGCTGAACGTCTCCGGAAAATGGAAGACCAGCTGGGGGTGTTCAGCCGGGCCGCTGTGGGGGAAGAGACCTTCTATACCCTGGAAAATAACCTGGTCAAGCTCACTTTTTCTTCCAAAGGGGGAAAGATTTATTCGGCGGAACTGAAAGAATACAAGACTCACGATGGTAAACCGCTCATTTTATTCGATGGTCCTGATAGTAAGTTTGGTCTTAACTTCTTCTCCAACAACAGGAGCATTCAGACCGACCAGCTCTTTTTTTCAACCCAGTCACCAGCTCAGGTGGTGGTTGCCGGACCTGAGCTGAAAACCGGTGAAAAAGCCAATGAAAATTATAACAGCGACCACCCGGGAGAAAGCAAAACAGTAAGTTTCAGGATCGAACTTCAGCAGGGCAGTTATCTGGAGTATGCCTATACCCTCAGGTACAATACCTATATGGTCGATTTTGATATAAAAGCTGAAGGTTTGAACAGCTATGTACCGTCTAACCAATCCTTCCTTAACCTGATATGGGAGTACGATGTGCGGCGCCAGGAAAAGAAGTCGCAGTACGGGGAGGACCGTTACACCAACGTCTATTTCAAATATTTCGAAGATGACGTAGATAAGTTGAATGCGTCCAAATCGGATGAGAAGAGCCTCTCAACCCGGATTAAGTGGATCGGAATGAAGCAGCTTTTCTTCAATTCAACTATATTGGCCGATGAGTCGTTCCCGGTTGCACAGGTCAGACTGAACAGGATTGAGAACGATGATAATTACCTCGGAAATTTCTCTTCCGCAATTTCTCTTACATACGAAGGGAAACCTTCTGAGAAATGGGGAATGCAGTTTTTTTTCGGACCGAACCATTTTAAAACCCTGAGACAGTATAAAACCGACCTTGAGAGCCAGGTAAACCTTGGTTATTCGATTCTCCGTCCCGTGAACCGTTTCCTGATCATTCCGGTGTTTGACTTTCTCCGAAAATACATCGTCAACATGGGGATTGTCATCCTGTTGCTGACCATTTTCATCAAGCTGATCCTGTTCCCTTTTACTTACAAATCTTACATTTCCCAGGCGAAAATGAGGGTTTTGAAACCGGAAATTGATGAGATCAATGAAAAGTTCGGTAATGATAAGCCGATGGAGAAACAACAGGCTACGATGGATCTTTACAAGAAAGCGGGAGTAAATCCGATGGGGGGTTGTTTGCCCATGCTGTTGCAGATGCCCATCCTTTTCGCCATGTTCTTCTTCTTTCCCGCATCGATTGAATTGCGACAGCAGGGATTTCTCTGGGCACATGATTTGTCGACCTACGATTCCATTTTGACCCTGCCGTTTAATGTGCCGTTTTATGGCAACCATGTCAGCCTTTTCTGTTTGTTAATGACAATTACCACCCTTATTTCTACCCATCTGAGTTCCCAGTCCACCGGCAGTACCACCATGCCGGGAATGAAGACCATGATGTACCTGATGCCAGTGATGTTCATGTTCCTGCTTAACAGTTACTCCTCAGGATTGAGCTATTATTATTTTCTGGCCAACGTGATTACCATCGGACAGACCTATGTCGTCCGGGGAATGGTGGATGAGAATAAGATCAGATCCCAGATACAGCTGAATAAAAAGAAATCGCCAACCAAATCCAAGTTTCAGCAGCGTTTGGAACAGATGGCCAAGGAAAGGGGAATACAAACTTCCCCGCCCAAAAAGAAATAGTAGCCGGGAGCATTAAACCATTTGAAGGAGGTTAAGTCAAAGGCAAAACTTAAAACTTGATGTGTATGTATAGAAATGTATTGATCATTTTGACCCTGCTGGTTGTCTTTTCCTTCGGATGCGGAAGAACCGGTCAGAAAAGCTCACAGGGTACGGAACAAAATGCACCCGGGGAGAACCGGCAGGAATTTGGTCCTGGTGGCGGAATGAGAGGCGGACAAGGCCGGTTTTCAGCTGAGGATATGGCTAAACGGCAAACCGAACAGTTGGGTAAATTCGTGACCTATACCGGAGATCAGGAAACCAGGATACAGGAGGTGAACAAAAAATTTGCCGAACAAATGATGGAATTGAGATCGGGAGGTCCGGGTATGGAGATGAGTGATGCTGAAAGACAGGAAATGAGGGCAAAGATGGAAGCCATGCAGGCCGACAAGGAAAAAGAGATAAAAAGCATCCTGACCGAAGAACAGCTTAAAGGATACGAGGAGTATCAGCAGGAAATGCAAAGAAGAAGGCAGGAAAGGATGCACCAGCGGCCGCCTGAAAATTAAACTCAGCTACGTTTCAGACTTTTTTGCAGAGTGTCTGATCTGGAGGGGTAAAGCACTTTTACAAGAGTGAAGACCACCGGCAGATCAGACATTTTTTTGTCCCTTACTGTTTAAAAAGAGATCGGACGGGGTTAAACTTTTCAGTCTCCTTTTAGTCAAATATCCGTCATTAAAAAAATTAATAATTATGAAGAAAGCAGGATTGATTTTTCTTGTCATGCTGGTTTCTGTTATGACAGGAATGGCACAACCCGGAGGCAGGGGGGGATCCGGACAGGGACCCCGTTTTACTCCTGAGGATATAGCAAAACGCCAGACTGAAGAGATCGGCAAATATGTTTCTTATACTGAAGGACAGGAAGCCAAAGTCTATGCCCTCAACCTGAAAAATGCGCAGAAAATGCAGGAAATGAGGAGCAAGGTCAACTTCAGGGAAATGAGTGACAGCCAGCGTGAGGAGATGCGTAAGAACAGAGAGGCTCAACAGGCTGAGTTTAACAAGGAGATGAAATCACTTTTTTCATCCGAACAGTATAAACAGTACGAAAAGTATCTTCAGGAGAGGGAACAAAGAATGAGGGAGCGAATGCAACAGCGTTAGCCGCGCTGAAAAGGGGGAACCATTTTTAGAATTTCATAACGGTTTGATTGAAGGCCATCTGTGTTTTACAGGTGGCTTTTTTTACAGGCTTTTGTTCAGGGCAACCATTTTGATTGCAGTGACAGCCGCTTCTTCCCCTTTATTCCCATATTGTCCGCCGGCCCTGTCAAGTGCCTGTTGTTTGTTCTCGGTGGTGAGAATTCCAAAAATGAACGGGATTCTAAATCTCAGGTTGAGATCCATAGTCCCCTGGGTTACTCCCTGGCAGATATAATCAAAATGGCTGGTTTCGCCACGGATCACACATCCCAGGAGAATGATGGCATCAAACCTGCCGGTTTCGGCCAGGAATAATCCACCGGAAGGTAATTCAAAACTGCCGGGAACGCGCACAATAGTCACATCCTGATCGCGGACTCCGTGTTTTTTCAGAATGTTTAACGCTCCTGATGCCAGGGATTCCGTGATTTCATGGTTCCATTCCGAGACTGCGATCCCGAAACGCATTCCATCTGCTGATGGAACTGTGGCCGGATTATAAGCTGATAAATTTGTCGTTGCCATATTAAAAAAAAACCTCCCTGAAGGGAGGATTTATCTGTGGTGATATAAAATTATCAATTATTTTTTCAGGGATACCCTGGCGATGTATTTGTCGATCATACGCCCCTCATTGGTATTCTGGTACTTTTCCTTGATGCGGGTGTAAAAACCGAGTGCCTTATCCGGTTTGTTCATGGTTTCAGCCAGTTTACCGGCTTTCATCAGGTAAATGGGAGCAGTCATCTCATTGTCCGACATGGAAACGGCTTTTTCATAAAGACTCAGCGCTTTTTCCTGATTACCCAGCTCAAGATAAGCATCCCCTTTGGCACCCTGTGATACAGGTCCCAAAATCAGGTCATCCGTTTTGAAACCATTGAGGCATTCAATGGCATCGTTGAACTGCCCGAGGTGAAGATACGATATCCCGGCGTAGTATTTGGCAAGTTTGGCTTGTTTGGTGATGGAATAATCGTCGATGATATCGAGGAATCCAAGGTAATTGCCGTCACCGTTCAGTGCCAGGTTGAAAGAGTCTTTTTCAAAATACTGTTCAGCCATGAACATTTGCGATTGCGCCTCTTTTTCTCTCGAATGCACATAAAATCTGGTAAAAGCCAGATAACCCACGACGATCAATACGATGATCCCAATGCCATAAATGATATGCGTTTGGTGATCTTCAATAAATTGTTCAGTTTTTGTCAATGCACTTTCAATATCCTGAAGGTTATCGTGCTGAGCTGTCTTTTTACTTGCCATTTCTGTGATTTTCAAAATTGTGCCGCAAAAATACTTTTTTTTTCCATATAGCCCGAACCAGATCCCTATAATTTTGATTTTTAATCAACACTAACCCGTTAATATTTCGGGCTGCATCATCGAATTTTACATAGATTTGCACAGTAAAAGGGTGACAGATGTATTTACGGACTCTTTCGGTGGTTAATTTCAAGAATATCAGGGAAGCTGTGATCGATTTCTCCCCCAAGTTAAATGCATTCATAGGGGATAACGGTGCCGGCAAGACCAACCTGCTTGATGCGCTCTATTCTCTCTCTTTTTCTAAAAGTTTCTTCAATTCTGCCGACCAGATGAATGTGATGCATCATGAAGATTATTTTATGTTGCAGGGAAAATACCTTTGCAGCGATTTGGACGAAACCATCGTGTATGGTTATCAGAACGGACAGAAAAAGCAGCTGAAGCGGAATGGCAAGCTTTACCGGAAAATGTCGGATCATATCGGTTTACTTCCCCTGGTTATGGTTTCCCCTTCCGACTCCCTCCTGATCATGGGAGGCAGCGAAGAGCGCCGGAAATTTGCTGATGGAGTGATTTCTCAGTTCAATCCGGGTTACCTGGACGACCTGCTCCGTTACAACCGGGTCCTTCTGCAGCGGAATTACCTGCTCCGCCAGTCGGCACTGAATGATCATTTTGATGCGGAAATGGTGAGCCTTTACGATGAGGAGCTTTCCGGATGCGGAAACCGCATTTTTCATCACCGCCGTGAATTTGTCAGAGACCTGATTCCTGTTTTTCAACACTATTATTCTTTTATTTCGGGCGAAAATGAACAGGTTGGACTGAATTACCAGTCCGGATTGAATGAATGTTCTTTTGACCGCTTGCTGAAAGATTCGCTGAAAAACGACAAGCTACTCCAATACACGACAGCGGGAATCCACAAGGATGACCTGCAATTCACGCTGGATGGTTTTCCGTTGAAAAAACTGGGATCTCAGGGACAGCAAAAAACTTATCTGGTTGCCCTCAAATTGGCTCAGTTCGAGTTTATCCGGAATGTCTCAGGTCAGAAACCCATTCTTCTTTTGGATGATATCTTTGACAAGCTGGATAAGAACCGCGTGGAAAAGATTGTAAAGATGGTTTCAAGTGACCAGTTTGGTCAGATTTTCATCACCGACACCAACCGGGAACACCTGGATGCCATACTCCGGACGGTGACCGATGACTACCGGATTTTTTGGGTTTCAAGGGGAAATGTAGAGTTGATCAGATGAAACGCAGCAATACCAAAAGTTTGGGAGACCTGCTGGGAGAATATATCCGGCAGAATGGAATAGAAAACCGCCTCCAGGAGGTGGATGTGGTAG
>Ga0116193_1003406_pt1 | contig 11500 bp, 9 predicted proteins | sample AD_UKC115_MetaG_FD_89892 | JGI IMG/M metagenome (GOLD analysis project Ga0116193, IMG submission 89892) | Active sludge microbial communities of municipal wastewater-treating anaerobic digesters from Hong Kong - AD_UKC115_MetaG | ecosystem: Engineered > Bioreactor > Anaerobic > Digestate | place...
AGTGCCACCACCAGACCTTCGCCGCTGGTAATTCAAAGTGTGAAAGACTGCCTTGGTGACGATATGTTCGGCAATCCGGGGTCGCTGCATAAACTCGGAGTGAAAGCCGACAATGCATATCGTGCGGCTGTTTCACGCACCGCGGAGCTTCTTGGAGCAGCCGGCAATGAGATTATCTTTACTTCCTGTGCCACAGAGAGTGCCAATACGGCTGTAAACGGCTATATGTCGCGCAACAGACGTTCCGGCAGGACTGTTATTTCCACGAGAACCGAGCACAAGGCAACTCTTGAATGTCTGGCGAAGCTTGAACAGTCAGGTGCAAATGTCGTTTATGTATCTGTCGGTTCTGACGGAAAACCGGACCTTGCTGAAATTGAGAAGATTCTCGGCATGGGAGATTGTGCATTGATGTGCTTTACTCTTGTTAACAATGAGACGGGATCAATACTGCCGATAGACGATATTGTTGCGATTAAGCGCAGAGTAAGTCCAGGTACAGCTATATATCTGGATTGCGTTCAGGCTCTCGGTAAGATAAATATCAATCTGCACATGACAGGTGTTGATATGTGCTCGTTCTCAGGTCACAAGATTCATTCGCTCAAGGGAGTAGGTGTTCTTTATGTGAGAAACGGCTGCAGAATCGACCCTTATATACTTGGCGGAGGACAGCAGTCCGGCATGAGGTCCGGAACGCAGAGCCTGCTTCTTGCCGAGTCATTCAAGGTTGCGCTTGAAGAAGCCTGTGATACTATGGAGCAGTCTTACAAAACGGTGTCTTCAATAAACCTGTATCTCAGGGAGGAACTCAGAAAGAGGGGGTGCAGGATTCTGTCTCCTGATGATGCTCTGCCATATGTGCTGAATGTGGCTTTTGACAGCTTTGAGTCAGAGACCATGCTCCACAGTCTGGAAATCTACGATATTTATGTTTCAACAGTCTCGGCGTGTTCATCAAAGGCCAAGAAGGTGTCATATGTTCTTCTGGAATGCGGAGTTGACAGGAAAACAGCCGCAAATGCTGTAAGATTGAGCTTCTCGCGCTATAATACCTTAGACGAGGCTGAAGAATTTATAAGCAGGGTAGATGAGATTTACAGCAGGTTTCTCGTCAGACACTGATATTACAAGGAGTTTTGAATGTCTAATATTATACTTGCAAGAATGGGTGAGATAACCCTTAAAGGCCTTAACCGCGGTTCTTTTGAGATTCAGCTCAAGGGAAATCTCAGGTACAGACTCAAAAAATACGGCAAGCTTAGAATATATCAGAGCCAGAGCAGAATCTGGATTGAGCCGAAGGAAGAAGACAACCCTTATTTCGCGAACGACGAGTCAGCAAGAGAGATAATGAAGGCTGTCACGCAGGTGTTCGGCATTGTGTCGGTCAGTCTTGCGAGAAAATTCGAAGGCGGATACGACGAAGTCTGCTCCAATACAAGGGAGTATGTCGCTTCAGTTCTCGAAAACAATCCCGAATACAAGACTTTTAAGGTCAGTTCCAAGCGAGGTAACAAGTCGTTCCCGATGAATTCACCGCAAATATGCTGTGAACTCGGCGGATATATTCTTGATAAGTTTCCTCAGCTTAAGGTTGATGTCAAGAAACCGGATTTTATCGTTAACATTGAGATTCGTGATTATAATTACGTATATTCAGGCAAGATGATGGCCCACAGGGGTCTGCCGGTTGGTACAGCCGGAAAGGGAATGCTCCTTCTTTCAGGCGGAATTGACAGTCCGGTGGCCGGATTCATGATGGCTTCACGCGGAATGCCGCTTGACTGCGTCTATTTTCATTCCTATCCCTACACGAGCGATCAGGCAAAACAGAAGGTTATTGATCTTGCAAAGATTGTTTCCGGTTTCTCCGGACATATCAATCTTCATATAGTCAATTTCACGCAGATTCAGCTCGATATGGTTAAAAATTCCCCGCAGGATATGATAACAGTCACTATGAGGCGCGTAATGCTCCAGATAGCGGAGAAGCTTGCCCTGAAGAATGACTGTAAATGTCTCATAACCGGAGAGAGCCTCGGTCAGGTAGCATCACAGACCTTAGAAGCAATCACTGCGACAAATGAGGTCGTGAAGATGCCGGTACTTCGCCCTCTGATAGGCATCGATAAACAGGCTACGATTGATATTTCACGGGAAATCGGCGCATTTGAGACATCGATTCTTCCGTTTGAAGACTGCTGCACGATATTTGTTGCCAGGCATCCGAAGACACATCCTCATCCCGAAGACGTAACGGAAGCCGAGAAGAATCTTGATATCAACGCCATGGTTGAATCCGGTGTTATGGGAACTGAAACGATTGAGATAAATCCGTTCTGATAAGGCTGATATATGAACATAGGAAAACTAACAGATGAACAGCTTGAGTCTCTTGTTCTGTCAAGACTTCCGAAGCTGTCAGCAAATACGCTGTCGGGCGCCGGAATAGGTGCGGACTGTGCATGGATAAGGGCAGGCGATGACATGATAGTCACATCGTCCGATCCGATTACGGCGGGAGGTGCCAATTCAGGGACTCTCGCCATTCATGTCTCATGCAATGATATCGCTGCGTGCGGTGTAAAACCTTCCGGGATTCTCATCGTTATTATCGCTCCGCCGGATGCCGGGGAGAAAGATATAAGCGACATTGTGGATCAGGCTTCACGTGAAGCATCAAGGCTGGGAGTCGATATTGTTGGCGGTCATACTGAAGTGTCAGAGGCTGTCAACCGTTTTGTCGTAATTTCAACGGCTTTCGGCAGAATCAGAAAAGGCTCACCGGTTCCGCTCGGCAGGGCAAAACCCGGCGACAAGCTGATAATTACAAAATCTGCGGCGATTGAAGGATCATTTATTGCTGCGAGTGAGCATTATGAGAAACTTAGAGGCAGAGTTCCCGACAGGTACATTGAGGAAGCCCGCGCTTATGATTCTCTTGTGTCTGTTGTTAAGGAAGGCTCTGTTCTTGGTTCTTTGGAAGCTATTGATAAAGCGCATAATGAGAATGGTTTTCCGCTTTGCGCTGTCAATCTTATGCACGACGTTACCGAGGGAGGAGTCTTCGGTGCGGCGTACGAGATGGCAGATTTTTCCGGCATAGGTGTTACGGTTGACCAGCGACTAGTTCCGTTTACGGACGCAACCAAGGCAATATGCGAAGCACTTGGCATGGATCCTTTCCGGACTATATCTTCTGGTGCGCTTATGATAGCGACGTCAGAACCTGACAGGGTGATTTGCGAACTTTCCGTAAACAATGTGCCTGCAACGGTCATTGGTGAATTTACCGAACAGTATAATGATGATAAAATCAGGCTGAGCGGCGGTGAGATACGAGAACTTCTTCCGCCGGGGGCTGACGAGATATATAAGATTTGAGGACAATATGAGCGGGAATGACTTTAAGAGCTTCAAGGATCATCTGACTGCTGCATCCGGATTTGCCGGTTACACACCTTTTGTCCGTAAGTATTTCTCAGAATCCAACCTTAAGGCCGCCGTCTATATGTCAGTCGTTGTAATGCTTTTTGAGATTTGGTTCATTTTCAGATTTATCAGGAACACATTTACAAGCACACTTGTTGCAACGGGTATAACCTCGATAATCGCAAGAGAACTTATTCTGTTCATAATTCTTCTGTTTATGTGCGTTTTCGTGATTGTATATGCTCTGAGGCATTTTAAACACAAGCTGAAAGAGAATTATCGATTAATAAACGGTTTTCTGATTGTCTTCTCAACAGTCTGTATGATTTTCGGCACATATATTTCTTTCGGTGAGTACACCGCAGGCAAACAGATACTGTGCTTTGTCACAATGTCAATTTTTTCAATGTGTCTTCTTGTCTGGCGGCCTTGGATCTCATTCATTGCGATATCATTTGCTTATTCAATTCTCTACTTTCTTATGAACAGCGAGAGTTCCATTGAGATGTCGCTCAGCATGAGGATTGACTATCTGATGCTCTGGGTTACAGTAGTTATAGTTGCATTCAGCGCTTATCAGCAACGTTATTCGGAAGCTATATCACGTGAGAAGCTCGAGAAAATCAACGCAGATCTTTTTTACTCCGATATGCATGACAGCCTTACCGCTTTAGGCAATGACAAATGGTTCGTAAAGGTTGCCGGCGATTATCTGGCAAAGAATCCCGAAACATCTTACCGCTATCTGTACATAGATCTGGAGAACTTCAAGTATTTTAACGAGACATACGGTTTTGATTCAGGAAACGAGCTTCTCAAGAAAGTGGCTGAAGAGCTTATAGAAATATTTCCCGGCGAACCTGTGGCCAGATTTTCGGACGATCATTTTATCGTTCTTACTCAGTCCGAGAATGTTAAACAGGATGTCAATATACTCAGGGGATTTCTCGATGATGAGCGCGGCAAGGTAAGACTTGATTGCAAGATCGGTTCGTTCTCATCCTTAAGGAGCAAGATAACAGACCCGTCACTGGCACTCGATCGCGCCCGTTATGCGTGCAATTCAATTAAGAAGAAATACGGCGAATACTACAAGGAATATGATGAGAATCTCGCTGCGGATTTTCACAGAAAGCAGTATATTATCAACCATATTGACGAAGCTGTCGAAAAGGGCTGGATCAAGGTTTATTATCAGCCTGTAATGTGGGCAGGGGATCTTACTTTGTGCGGGCTTGAGGCTCTGGCAAGGTGGGATGATCCGGTATATGGCTTTATGAATCCCGGCATATTTGTTCCAGTACTTGAAGAGTACCGCCAGATTCACAAGCTTGACAAGGGAATTACGGAGATTGTATTCAGGGATATTAAGGATGCGCTTGTTTCAGATATGCCTGCATTACCGGTGTCACTGAACTTTTCGAGAATCGATTTTGAGATGCTTGATGTTCACGGTCTGCTCAATGAACTCTATCAGCACTATGATATCCAGAAGAGATATATCCATGTTGAGGTTACTGAGAGTGCGTTGAGCGGAAATTCACAGATGCTGAACAGTTCTCTCAATCAGCTCAGAGAGAATAATTACCCGCTTTGGCTTGATGATTTCGGATCCGGTTATTCGTCGCTCAATGCTCTCAAAGACTATAATTTTGATGTCATAAAGCTTGATATGATTTTCCTTCGTAATTTTGATGTCAATCCGAAGAGCCGCGATGTGATAAAGAATATATTCAATCTTACCAGCGATCTGAAGCTTGACACTCTTTGTGAAGGAGTTGAGACAGAGCAGCAGTGCAGCTTCCTGAGAGAAGTCGGATGCAGACGTCTGCAGGGCTATTATTTCGGTAAACCGATGCCAAAGGAACTGCTGCTGCAGGCTTTGGACTGCGGAAGTATAAAGCTTTCAGACAAGCTGGATTATACGGCAAATCCGGGTATCTGAATTCGTGGTTTACTATTATTCTTTTTTAAAGTAAACTATCAAGGTTAATTTTTAATAGTGAACAGGAGGATTCGTTCATGTACGATCATATCAAGAGTGAGGATCCGGAAGTTTTTTCTGCTATTTCACAGGAAATCAATCGTCAGCGCACAAAGATAGAATTGATTGCTTCCGAGAATTTCGTGTCCGAGGCTGTGCTTGAAGCAGCAGGCTCGCCGCTTACCAACAAGTATGCGGAAGGTTATCCGGGAAAGCGTTATTACGGCGGATGCGAGTATGTGGATATCGTTGAACAGCTCGCAATTGACAGAGCAAAGCAGATTTTCGGTGCCGAGCATGTTAATGTTCAGCCGCATTCGGGCGCACAGGCCAATACAGCGGTTTACTTTGCAGTACTTGAACCCGGCGATACAATTTTGGGACTGGATCTGTCTCACGGCGGACATCTCACTCACGGCATGAAGATAAATGTATCAGGCAGAACATATCATTCCGAATTCTATCAGGTAGACGAGAAGACTCAGATGCTTGATTATGATGCTATACTTGCCAAGGCTATGGAAGTCAAGCCTAAGATTATTGTTGCCGGAGCATCTGCTTATCCGAGAATTATTGATTTTAAGAAGTTCAGAGAGATTGCGGACAAGGTCGGTGCATATCTTTTCGTTGATATGGCTCATATTGCAGGCCTCGTGGCAGCGGGACTTCATCCTAATCCGGTTCCGTACGCTGATTTTGTTACTACAACCACGCATAAGACTTTGAGGGGACCTCGCGGCGGAATCATAATGTGCAAGGAAGAGTACGCCAAGAAGATTAATTCAGCTGTATTCCCCGGACAGCAGGGCGGACCTCTGATGCATATCATTGCCGCAAAGGCTGTTGCTCTCAAGGAAGTTCAGTCACCTGAGTTCAGAGTTTACGCCAATCAGATTGTAAAGAACGCCAAGGCTATGAGTGAAGAGCTTATTTCAAAGGGCGTCAACCTTGTTTCCGGCGGAACTGACAATCATCTCATGCTTATTGATCTGAGAGGTACCGGAGTATCAGGCAAGGAACTTCAGGAGAGACTTGATAACTGCAATATTACAGCCAACAAGAATACTATTCCGTTTGATCCTGAGAAGCCTACGGTTACTTCAGGCGTCCGTATCGGTACACCTGCAATCACTTCAAGAGGATTTAATGAGGCTGATTGTGTTGAAATTGCAGATCTTATTGCTCTTTGCGTATTTGATTATGAGAACAAGAAAGATGAAGTTATTGCAAGAGTTGCAAAGCTTACAGACAAGTATCCGCTATATCCTGATCTTAAGTAAGGAGATACCTTGCCGGGATTTACTGATGACAATAATAAGCCGTTAGCTTACAGAATGTCCCCGAAGAGCCTTGATGAATACGTCGGGCAGGAGCATATTCTGGGCAAAGGCAAAATGCTTAGAAGAATGATTGAGGCGGATCGTCTGTCCTCAATCATTCTTTTTGGCCCGCCGGGAGTCGGAAAGACCGCTCTGGCCAGAGTTATAGCCAATACTACGGCATCGCGTTTTGCCAGACTCAACGCTGTTACTGCCGGTGTGTCCGATATAAAGCAGGTCGTTGAGCAGGCCGGAAATCCTATAATGTCCGAAGGACGGAAAACTGTACTGTTTATCGACGAGATTCACAGATTCAATAAGCTTCAGCAGGATGCGCTTCTTCCGTTTGTCGAGGACGGTACCGTATGTCTTATAGGGGCAACAACAGAGAATCCTTTTTTCGAGGTTAACAAGGCGCTGGTATCAAGATCTACCGTGCTTCAGCTGAAGCCCCTGAGTGAGGAAGATATTTCCAGAATTCTTCATAATGCGCTATCGGACAGGTCGCGAGGTTACGGTGACATGGACATATCATGCCCCGAAGAGATAATAGGCCGGATTGCACTGTGGTCAAACGGTGACGCGAGAGCTGCGCTCAAGGCGCTCGAACTTGCTGTGATCACCACGGCTCCGGGCAGCGACGGCGTCATCAGGATTGACGAAGATGTTATGAAGGACTGCATGCAGAACCATACGGTTCTGTTTGATAAGAACGGCGAGTACCATTATGACAATATATCAGCGATGATTAAGTCAATGAGAGGTTCTGATCCAAACGCGGCAGTTCTTTATCTTGCCAGGGCACTTAGCGCCGGCGAGGATATCGAATTTCTTGCCAGGCGTATTATGATCTGTGCAGCCGAGGATGTCGGACTTGCCAACCCGAATGCACTGCTTATAGCCGTGTCAGCATATCAGTGCGCGCAATCGTGCGGAATGCCGGAGGCCAGAATTCCGCTGGCTCAGGCCTGCATTATGGTCGCTTCATCGCCAAAATCCAATGCTGCTTATCTTGCGATAGACAAGGCTCTTGATGATGTCAAACGTACTGATACCGGCGTTGTTCCGATGCACCTTCGCAATGCACCGGCCAAGGGAATGGAGGACCTCGGATATTCCGTGGGATACAAGTATCCGCACGATTATCCCGGACACATAACATCTCAGCAGTACATGACCGACAAGACAGTCGGGAGAAGCTATTATGAGCCTACAGATATAGGCTATGAACGCAAGATAGCCGAGTACCTCGACTATTGCGAGAAAATAATCCGTCAGGAGAAGACCAAATGAAAAAAATTCTATCCGTGATACTTGTATGTGCTTTTGCAGTCGGCGTCATGACAGGCTGCAATCAGGTCTCGAGACTTGATATTGATAATCCTGTCACATCCGATATTCTGAATACTTCAGGTGAATATGCAGCAAGGGGTTATGTTGAAGCAATATACAATGATGACGAAGCCATGTTTGCGGCGTGTTTCCCGGACGGTTTCTATGACAAGCTGAAACAGACAAGCGGTGACGATATTTTCGGGCAGTATAAGCAGGCGATGGCTTATGACGGCACTTTCCTGGGCACGGCGTTTAAAGCTGCACAGGACTATACAACCGAAGGAGGCTATTCGGAAGATGACATGAGAGATTCCATAAGTCTTCTGATGGATATTCCGGCCGAAGATATTACGGCAATGCAGATGGAAGCCATTGAAATTTTCTTCAGCGACGGCGAAAAAAATGTGTCGCAGACCGTATATTTTCTTGTGTTTGAGTATTCAGGCTCATGGTATATGTACAATGTTCAGAATTCTGATTCGGATTTTTCAAACAGATGAGATTTGTTGTAACAGATGTAACTGATGCAAGAGTTGACATTGACAATGAGACTTACGGTAAAATTGACCGCGGTTTTTGCGTGCTGATCGGAATAAGAACCGGAGACGACATGGCGACTGCTGACAGACTTGTGGACAAGATGCTGAAGATGCGCGTTTTCGCCGATGATAACGGGAAAACGAATCTGAGCCTTGACCAGGTTGGCGGCGGACTGCTCCTCGTGTCGCAGTTTACGTTATATGCCGATGTAAGGCACGGGAACAGACCGAGTTTTACCGGAGCGTGCGAGCCTGTTAAAGCCGAAGAGCTGTATGACTATATCGTTGAACGCTGCAGAAAGTGCAACGTAAATGTTGCAACCGGACGTTTCGGTGCAGATATGAAGGTTACTACCACTAATGTCGGGCCGTTTACAATTATCCTTGATTCGGACGAGTTGTAGTCTTATTTTCATACATTTGTCATTATTTCTACTATATAATATTTTGTATTGAGAGTTTTAATGCTAAAATGTGTTATTCGAGTTAAGTAAGTGCAAAAAGGGAGATTTTACATGGCTAATTCCAAGAATGGTAATTACGGCGGAGAATCACGAGAAATACTCAGCTGTTCATTTTGCGGAAAATCGGAATATGAGGTGCCGAGACTTTTCTCAGGCGTGGACTGCTACATCTGTATCGACTGTATCAGGACCGCATACGGTATTGTTGCTGAAGAAGAGAAGGTCAACAATAAACGCAAGATGCGCACAATTAAGCCTAAGGGTCTTGTCACTCCGCATCAGATAAAAGATACTCTTGATCAGTATGTCATAGGTCAGGACGAAGCCAAGATAGCTTTGTCGGTGGCGGTTTACAATCACTACAAGCGTGTGTTCAGCAGCCTTCCTTCAGATGATACCGAGTTATCAAAGAGCAACATTCTTCTGCTCGGTCCGACGGGCTCAGGCAAGACTCTTCTGGCGCAGACGCTTGCCAAGATTCTGAATGTTCCTTTTGCAGTGGCTGATGCCACAAGTCTCACGCAGGCAGGTTATGTCGGTGAAGACGTTGAGAATATACTGCTTAAGCTGATAATCGCGGCTGACTACGATGTGGAACGTGCTCAGATCGGTATCGTATATATCGATGAGATTGATAAGATTACTAAGAAGAGCGAGAACATGTCCATAACAAGAGATGTCAGCGGCGAAGGTGTTCAGCAGGCGCTCCTCAAGATCCTTGAGAGTACTGTTGCCAATGTACCTCCAAAGGGCGGCAGGAAACATCCTAATGAAGAATGTATCAAGATAGATACTACTAATATTCTGTTTATTTGCGGCGGTGCCTTTGATGGACTTGACGAGATAATTGCTTCCCGTGTAGACAAGAAACAGTTTGGTTTTGATGCTGATATTCAGGCTCAGAAGGATATGCACAGCGGAATGTACTATCACGACGTTAAGCCGGACGATCTGATGAAGTACGGACTAATTCCTGAGTTTATTGGAAGAATTCCTGTTACTGTCGCGCTCGATAAGCTTGATTCGGATGCTCTTGTCAAGGTTCTGACCGAACCAAAGAATGCAATAGTGAAGCAGTATCAGAAGATGCTTAAGATGGATGATGTTGACCTTGTTTTCGAACCCGAAGCCATTCAGGCAATCGCTCAGAAGGCAATTGAGCAGAATACGGGTGCGCGCGGGCTTCGCGCCATAATTGAAGACGTTATGCGCAAGGTCATGTTTGATATCCCGTCTGAGAATGAAGTCAAGGAATGTGTCATCAAGAAGGAATGTATCAATGATGGCAAACAGCCTTTGCTCATATATAAGAACGGTAAACATGAGCAACCCGAGAAAGATTCAGGGTTTGTGAACGGACAGCTGGGCGCAAGCGTAAGCTGAGCCGATAAGGAGGGCTACTATGGCAGAACTTTATAACATTTGTCTTGATATTGGCGGAACCAAGATACTCGGAGCTGTTTTCAACAGCAAGAAAGAGATTGTATATCGTCTTAAGAAGAAGACAAAGGCCGGCGGAGATACCTCAACCAATGTTGAAGAAGTAATTATCAGTGTTGTCAAGGAGCTGATAGATCTTGCGGGAATCAAGATTGATCAGATACACAGTATTGCTGCCGGTGCGCCCGGTGTTATAAATCAGGAGACCGGAGTTGTTCTCTTCTCGCCAAATCTTCCCTGGAAGAACTATAACATCAGGAAGCCGATAGAGGATGTGTTCAAGGCACCGTTCTACATAGGCAATGATGTGAACGTCGGAGTACTCGGTGAGTACAGGTACGGTGCTGCCAAGGGCTACAGCAATGTTGTAGGTCTTTTTGTCGGCACCGGAATGGGCGGAGGCCTTATACTTGATGGAAAGCTTTACACCGGAAATCAGTTCAAGGCGGCTGAATACGGTCATATGATACTTGATCCTGAAGGTCCGCTTTGCAACTGCGGACAGAGAGGATGCCTCGAGGCATTCTCAAGTAAACAGGGAATGTCATCATACATACGTCAGCAGATTTCACGCGGTAGAGAGACAATGATGGCTGACAGTGTCTCAGAGGGAGTTTTCAAATCAAAATATCTCAAGACTGCTCTTGCCGAAGGTGATGAGGTTGCAATGGAAGCGGTTGACCGCGCATGCCATTATCTGGCTGTTGCGTCAGGCAATCTCGTAAATACTTTCAGCCCCGATGTTGTTGTCTACGGCGGCGGCGTTATTGAGGCTGTCGGCGATATATTCTTAGAGAAGATATTAGCTGAGGTTGACAGGTATTGTATGCCGTCAATCCGGGAGACAGTGGATTTCAAGAAGGCGGCTCTGGGAGATGATTCAATTCTCTACGGCGCGCTCTCAATGATAAAGAAGTAATACAGAACAGAAAGAAGGTTTCACCTAAGCATGGCAAGAATCGACAGTATCTCCAAGACCTTTAA
>Ga0116193_1003410_pt1 | contig 11489 bp, 11 predicted proteins | sample AD_UKC115_MetaG_FD_89892 | JGI IMG/M metagenome (GOLD analysis project Ga0116193, IMG submission 89892) | Active sludge microbial communities of municipal wastewater-treating anaerobic digesters from Hong Kong - AD_UKC115_MetaG | ecosystem: Engineered > Bioreactor > Anaerobic > Digestate...
TACAATAAAAGTAGCTGCAGTTAAAGCGCCTGGCTTTGGTGATCGTAGAAAAGAAATGTTACAAGACATTGCTATTTTAACCGGTGGTACTGTTATTAGCGAAGAAATGGGTCATAAATTAGAAAATGCTGATATTTCTTCATTGGGTCAATGCGAAAGTATTACAATCGATAAAGACAATACAACGATAGTTGGTGGTAAAGGTAAAAAAGCCGATATCACTGCTCGTGTAAATCAAATCAAAGCGCAGTTAGAAAATACAACGAGCGATTACGATAAAGAAAAATTACAAGAGCGTTTAGCTAAATTAGCTGGTGGTGTTGCAGTATTATATGTTGGTGCTGCTACAGAAGTAGAAATGAAAGAAAAGAAAGACAGAGTAGATGATGCTTTGGCTGCAACAAGAGCTGCTGTAGAAGAAGGAATTGTACCAGGTGGAGGTGTAGCTTACATTAGAGCTATTGAAAGTTTAGAAGCAAAAGTAAAAGGACAAATTGCTGATGAACTTACAGGTATGCAAATTGTAAGAAGATCTTTAGAAGAACCTGTAAGAATATTAACTTCAAATGCAGGAATTGATGGTTCTATTGTTATCCATAAAATTAAAGAAGGAAAAGCCGATTTTGGTTTTAACGCAAGAACAGAAACCTACGAAAATTTATTTAAAGCTGGCGTTATAGACCCTACCAAAGTAAGTCGTGTAGCTTTAGAAAATGCTGCATCAATAGCTGGTATGTTATTAACTACAGAAGCTGTAATTGCAGATAAACCAGAACCTAAAACAGCAGCTCCAGCAATGCCTGGACCTGATATGGGTGGAATGGGTTATTAATATTTTTTTATAATTTTCAAAAGCCTCAAAACATTTTTTGGGGCTTTTTTATTTTGGTTTTAACTCAAATAAAAGTCAAAATATAGTCTAATTATATGATTTGCTTTGATTTTAGGTGTATTTTTCTTAATTTTGCACCCTCATAAAGCGACCCCTAAATAAGATTAATTGATGTTAAAGAAAAGAATATTATTTATAGCTACCGAAATGTCGCCCTATTTAGAGCTGACAGAGTTTGCAGAAATTGTAAATAAGTTAGCTATAAAATCAAATGAAAGTGGCATGGAAGTACGTTGCATTATGCCACGTTTTGGAGTAATTAATGAACGCAGGCATCGCTTACACGAAGTGGTAAGGTTAAGTGGCATCAATGTTTCTGTTAATGATGATGATTATCCATTACAAATTAAAGTAGCTTCTTTGCCCAATGCAAGGCTTCAAATTTATTTTTTAGAAAATGATGAGTTTTTTAAAAGAAAAAATATATTTCATGACGACGAAGAAAAATGGTTTGAAGATAATGCTTTAAGAACTGTATTTTTTGCAAAAGGTGCTTTAGAAACGGTAAGAAAATTTGGTTGGCCTCCAGATATTATTCATTGTAGTGGATGGATGAGCGGCTTAATTCCAGCATTTATTAAAACTGCATACAAAAGAGAACCGGTTTTCTTGCATAGCAAAACAATTTATACTATTGGGCAAAATACTTTTGAAGATAAAATAGGAAATGATTTATTGGATTTAGCATTAATTAATAATAGCATTACTCCAAACGATTTAAAAGTATTTAAGGACAACGATAATACTGCTATGTTTAGAGGAGGTGCAACCTATGCAGATGCTATTACTTTTGGAACCCCTGAACCTAATAAAAAATTAGTAGATGAATTTGCAAAAGTTCGAGGAAAAAAAGTTTTACCTTTTAAAGGTTGGGATACTGATTTAACAGAGTATTTAGAATTGTACAACGACCTTGCAGACCATAAATAATTTTATACCTAACTCAACCAATAATATTCTACTTTGTGAAGAAGAATTTAAGCTCTGTTTTCATTTTTAGCCTTATCATCATTACATCTTGTACTAAAATAGCCATTACAGATATTGGCAGTGGATTAATCCCACCAATAGATAATGTTAATACTTTTGATACCACATTAGATGTACAAACTTTCAATATTCTTTCAGATTCTTTTAGAATTTCTAAGTATCAGGAAATGGTTTTGGGAAATATTGAAAACGACCCATTAATGGGAAAAACAAAAGCCATTATAAATGCAGAATTTAAACCAGCTTATTATCCTTTTTATTTTCCAGTAAGTAAAGATAGCTTAAGGCTTGACTCGGTTGTATTGGTTCTAAGTTATCAAGGTTTATGGGGCGATAGTACCAATCCTATTCATCTAAAAGCTTATGAAATAAGTCAAAGTAGTAAGCTAAAGGCAGATAGTATTTATCCTGTTTCTGCTGTAATGAAAACGGCAGGATTATTAGGCGAAAAAATTATTACAGATCCAAGAAGATTAAAAGACTCGGTAAAAGCATTTAGCGAAGATGCCATTAATCAAATTCGTATTCCTTTAAGCACTGCATTTGGTAATAAATTATTAAAACAATTTGATAGCACAAATGCTTACTTGAGTGATGATCAGTTTGCAAGTATTTTTAGAGGAATTTCTATTGTTCCAGAATCGGGTAGTAATACTTTATTAAGAATTAACTTAAATGATACAAATAGCAAAGTAGCATTGTACTATAAATATAAAAAAAGAGATACTACTGGAAATGATACAACACTAATTGCATATTTTAGACCCAATGGCATAACCTCTGGAGCAAGTAATAATATTATTAGAAACAGAGCAGGTTCGCAATCGGCACAATACTTAAATAACTTACCCACCATACAAGATAGTTTATTGTTTTTGCAGGCTGGGCAAGGAAATTATGTAAGAATTAAAACACCAGGCATTAATACGCTAAGTAATAGAATTGTGCATAGAGCAGAACTGATAATGGAACAAGAATTAGACAATGCAACTTTTGATGGAATATTTACTGCTCCTAATTTATTTTTATGTGCTACAAGTACCCATATAGATTCTGGCGATTATAGATTTTACATACCCAAAGATATTGTAGCTACAGGGCAAGGCGGCCAAGTTGAAAACCTATCAACCTTTGGTGGAAATGTAATTTATAAAACAGATCCAAGTGGCAAAAAAATTGCTTCGTATAATTTCAATATTTCTCGTTATGTACAAAATATTATTTTAGGAAAACAAGCAGTGTACGATTTGTATTTGTTTTCGCCTGTTGTAGATTATGTATATTTAGGATTAGGAAACACAAGTGGATTTAACCAAATTTCATCAACACCTCTCAATGCACCTGCTTGTGGAAGAGTAAGATTGCTGGGAGGCAACAGTTTGCAACAAGCAAGAAAAATGAAATTGAGAATTATTTATTCGGCTTTGCAATAATTTTTTAAAAAAATTGCTTTACATTTTTAAATAACTTTTCTAATATAAAAACGTGCTGTTATATTTGCACCTCATTTAAAATTTTTTAAATCAAATGTCATATTTATTTACCTCAGAAAGCGTATCTGAAGGGCATCCAGATAAAGTTGCAGACCAAATTTCAGATGCATTAATTGATAATTTTTTAGCTTTCGATCCTCAAAGTAAAGTAGCTTGCGAAACTTTAGTAACTACTGGTCAAGTTGTACTTGCAGGCGAAGTAAAATCTAAAGCATATTTAGATGTACAAGAAATTGCTCGTGGTGTAATAAGAAAAATTGGTTACACTAAAAGTGAATATATGTTTGAAGCACATTCTTGTGGAATATTATCTGCCATTCATGAGCAAAGTGCAGATATTAATCAAGGAGTTGATAGAAAAAAGAAAGAAGAGCAAGGTGCAGGCGATCAAGGAATGATGTTTGGTTATGCTAATAATGAAACTGAAAATTATATGCCATTAGCATTGGATTTGGCACATAAAATTTTAATTGAATTAGCAGCATTAAGAAGAGAAAATAAACAAATAAAATATTTACGTCCTGATGCAAAAAGCCAAGTTACTTTAGAATATGATGATAACAATAAACCAGTTCGTATAGATGCCATTGTAGTTTCTACTCAACACGATGATTTTGATACTGAAGAAAAAATGTTGGCAAAAATTAAAAAGGATATAATAGAAATTTTAATTCCTCGTGTAAAAGCTAAGTATAAAAAATATGCAAAGCTTTTCAACAATAATATTAAATATCACATTAATCCTACTGGTAAGTTTGTAATTGGTGGACCTCATGGCGATACAGGCTTAACAGGAAGAAAAATTATTGTAGATACTTATGGAGGAAAAGGAGCTCATGGAGGTGGTGCTTTTAGTGGTAAAGATCCAAGTAAAGTAGATAGGAGTGCTGCTTATGCTACAAGACATATTGCTAAAAACTTAGTAGCTGCTGGTGTTGCTGATGAAGTTTTAGTACAAGTTTCTTATGCTATTGGTGTTGCAAAACCAACTTCAATTAATGTAAATACTTTTGGTACTTCTAAAGTAAAATTAACTGATGGACAAATAGGCAAAATTGTTGAGGAATTGTTTGATATGCGTCCATACTTTATTGAACAACGCTTAAAATTGCGTACACCAATGTATAGCGAAACTGCAGCTTACGGGCACATGGGACGTAAAAATGAAGTTGTTGAAAAAACATTTACTACACCCGATGGTAAAGTAAAAAAACTAAAAGTTGAATTATTTACTTGGGAAAAATTAGACTATGTTACTAAGGTTAAAAAAGCCTTTGGTATAAAATAAATTTAAAAAAGCCTTACAAAAATTGTGAGGCTTTTTTAATGCTTACTTCAAATGTTTTTTTATTTATTAGAAACCAATTTTAAACCCAACACAGATCCTATCAGTAAGGTTATAAAAAACAAACGCCAAAAGTTATAAGGGTCTTTGAAAATTAAAATTCCTATTATAGCAGTTCCAGCAGCACCAATGCCTGTCCATACAGCATAGGCAGTACCCAAAGGAATTGTTTGAATAGCTTTCATTAATAAAAGCATACTTGCAATTAGTGCAATAGCAAAACCTATGTACCAAAATATAAGTTCTGTTCCTGATGAAGTTTTTGTTTTTCCTAAGCAAAAAGTAAAAGTAACTTCGGATAAGCCTGCTAAAAATAAATAGAGCCAATTCATACAACTATACAACTTGAAATGGAAAGGAATGGTAAAATAAATTTAGAGGCAATTATTTTATTAGTTAAAATGTTTTTTTAGTGCTTCATGTGATTTTAAATCTTCTACAAGGTCTGTTAATAATGGCTTGTGTAGAAAATCAATGATTACATCGTATTGTTGTGCTTTCATAAAATCGTTTGGATTAATGCTTGATGTAAGGATAACAATTTTAGTATCAGGAACTCTGTTGTTGTATTTTCTTACAAAGTGTTCTAAAAATTCCCAACCATCCATTACAGGCATATTAAGGTCTAATAAAATTAAATCAGGAATGTGTGCTTTATTATTTTCTACATCTTTTTTATCAAAACAATTAATGAAAAACTGCATACATGCTTGACCATTATTAAAGCCAGTAATTTTATCAGCAAATTTTGTATTCTTAATTACAAGTTCACAAATTTTTACTGTTATTGGGTCATCATCAACTATAAATAAAGATTTAATCATTAGCACTTGGTTTAAAAAAATGAATCAATCAATTTGTTATTAAAAATCATTTGCACTAAAATTCAAGGGCAATAATTCTGAAACTGATTTTATTATTATAATTTTTCCATCTTGCCCTCCTAAAATTAATCTTATTGGTTGATTTACTCTTTGTTCGTATTCTAATAAATATTGCCTACACATACCACATGGCGATATTGGATGATTGCTATTGCCATTTTTGTTAGAATAGCTAATAGCCATTGTTTTTAATGGAATATTGGGAAAAACAGTTGCTGCAACGCCTAATAAAACTCTTTCTGCACATGTGCCTACAGGGTAGCTTGCATTTTCTTGATTAGTACCTGTAATAATTTCATTATTATTTAAAATTGCTGCTGCACCTACAAAAAAATTTGAGTAAGGAGCATAAGCATTTAATGCTGTTTGTTTTGCTTTTTGTAAAAGCTCTGCATCTTCTTTTAATAAATCATTTATTGAATTATAAACTTCAAATTCAAATCCTATTCTTTCTACAGCCATACAGTATTATTACTTTTAGTAAAAATAATTAATCAATTTTTTTTATTCAACTCTTACTTATTGAAGTGAAAGTTAAGATTATTTTATGATATTAAATAATCTTTTCCAGCGAAGACCTTTATCCCAGCTAAACCAAATTAAGGATGCTCTGCCTACAATATGCGTTTCAGGTACAAAACCCCAAAAACGACTGTCTTGACTATTGTGTCTATTATCACCCATCATCCAATAATAATTGTATTTAAAAGTATAAGTAGTTGTAGGTTTTCCATCTATAAAAAATTCATTATTATTTTGAGTTAATGTATGCCCTTCATAACTTGTAATAGCTCTGTAATACAATGATAGTGTAGTGTTGTTTAATTGAACAGTAGCACCAGCTTTTGGAATATAAATAGGTCCATAATTATCTCTCGAAAATTTGTAATTAGTAGAATCAAAAGGAAAATAATATACTTGAGCAGCATAAGCATCATAAGGTTCTATAACAGGCTCAACTTTAGTTACACCTTTTAGTTTTTTTATTGTAGCAGCATCAGATTCGGTCATTATAATTTCTGCAACACCATATCTTGCAAAGTAGGCATTGATTGTATCACGATATTCATTATAGTTTTGATCTGTTCTTATATCAATTCCATAACTTGTTTTTAAATCATCAAAATCTAAACCTGCTTTTGAAGCATGTACTAAAAAACTTCTTTGTGCGTAAGCAGGAATAGGTTGTGCTACACTATTAATATACACTAAACCATCTTTTACACTTAATGTATCGCCTGCTACAGCTACACAACGTTTAATATAATTATCTGTTTTGTCTGATGGGTGTACAATAATATTATCTTCAAAACGATTTACTACTGCATCTCTTCCATACTGCCTTACTAAAGAATAGTAAGTAACCAAAGAACCATATTCTGGTAAATTTATAATTGTATCTCCTTCAGGAAAATTAAAAACAACTACATCGTTTCTATTTAATTTATCGTAGCCTGGAATTCTTTTATAACCTAATTGAATCCATTTTAAATAAGAGGGTCTTTGTGAGCCTGGCATTAAATTATGAACAAATGGAAAGCTTAATGGTGTTTGAGGAACTTTAGGTCCATAAGCCATTTTATTTACAAACAAAAAATCATTTACCAATAAAGTTTTTTCCATACTACCCGATGGAATAACATAGGCTTCAAAAATAAAAGTACGAATTATAGTTGCTGCAACTATTGCAAAAACTGCAGCATCAATCCACTCTCTTGATAAAGGTTTTTTATAACGTTTAAAAGTTTCGCTACCGCCCCATCTTGTATTCTTATCAAATGCTATATAAGGCAAGTAAACAAAGGGTAAAGCAACTAATAAGGTATGATGTATTAAATTAGTTTTGCCAAAGTGCATTACAAAAATAATTGTAATCCAAATGGTAATAAATTGCCCTGCAATGGGTATTAATTGAAGCCAAAACCATTTTTTACTAATCTTACATTTTTCTACAATTAACCATGTATTGTAAAAAGGAATAAAAGCTTTCCACGATTCTATACCTGCTTTTTTAAATAAGCCATAAACGCCAATAAACCAACCAATAATTGCCGCAATGAAGTAAAATATTGCCATATATTTTTATTAATGAGTAGCAAAAATAACAGTATAAACCATAAACGAAACAATACTAAAATGTTTTATTCATTTAACTGCAATAAGTATGTGTGTTTTTTGTTAAAGATTAAAATTGTTGGTTGAGTATTTAGTAGCATAGAATACTATTTTTTATTTATGCTATATGCCACAAGTTTTTAGCATTTACAGATAATACTACTCTTTGACCAACAGAAAAATTGTTTACTAAGGTTTTTACTTTTATTATTTTTTCGTTTACCAAAACATCAATTATATAATAGCTGCCAAAGAAATCTATTTTTTTTACTACATCTTTTTGAAAAATATTTCCTGCTGGTTCTATATTAATTTGCTCGGGGCGTAGTAAAATTTTTTTATGTTTTTTAGACTCAGTAAATAAATGATGAATGTTTTTTATTGTAGCATTATCTACAATATTATAATCTCCACTTAAAGCTGCAACATATTCATTAATTGGGTTTGTATAAATTGTTTCGGGAGTTCCTTGTTGAATAATTTTTCCTTCTTTCATTATTAAAATATTATTAGCCCATGGCAAAATATCTACCCAATCATGAGAGGTAATAATATAGGTTAATCCTAACTCTTGTTGTATATTTTCTAAAACTTGTTTTATAATATTTTTATGCCAAATATCTAAGTTAGAAAATGGCTCATCTAACAATAATAGTTTGGGGCATGTAACTAACTGACAAGCCAAAGCTATTCTTTGTTTTTCGCCACCAGAAAGTTCATTGGTTTTTCGTTGTAGTAAAAAATCAATCTTACAAATTTCATAAATTTTATCTGCTTCTTTCTGTTCTATTTTATTGTAAACGTCTAATAAATCTTGAACATAATAATTATTCCTCAATTCAAAATGTTAGCTTAAATAGGAAACGTTTTTATTGCCAGATAATAATTGTTCATCTGCTCCTTTTATTCTTTCATTGTCTAAAAAAACACTTCCTTGTGTAGGTTGTATTAAACCTGCAATTATTTTTAATAATGTAGTTTTTCCAGATCCTGTAGCACCTGCTATTGCTAAGTTTTCGTTTTTATTTTGAGTAAAATTTATACTTTCTACAACGAAATTTCCTTTTATATTTTTACTTATTTTTTCAACTTTTAACCAACTCATTTTTCAAAATTAACTTAATAGTAATTGCTGTATAATTTTCTTTTAAGAATAAAAAAACTGCTTTGTATTTAGCAACAAAGCAGTTTAAATTTTTTTATTAGAGAGTTTATTTTAAATAACGTGCTAATGCTTTATGCAAATCTTCGCCTCTTAAATTTTTTGCAATAATTTTACCAGATGGGTCAATTAAAATATTAAAAGGAATGCTGTTTACATTGTATAATCTTGCAGCAGCATTATTCCAAAATTTTAAATCACTTACTTGAGTCCAAGTTAATCCATCATCTTTAATTGCATTTAACCAAGCAGTTTTTCCATCTTCTCTGTCTAATGAAACACCAAGAATGGTAAAATTTTTATCTTTAAATTTATTGTAAGCTTCTACAACATTAGGGTTTTCCATTCTGCAAGGTCTGCACCAACTTGCCCAAAAATCTATTAATACATATTTGCCTCTAAAAGAAGATAGCGAAACAGGTTTTCCATTTACATCATTTTGTGTAAAATCTGGTGCAATAGAACCTTGATTGGTAGCAGCTTCAGCAGCTAATTTATTTTTATGTTCTGTAATTAAATTTTCAATTAATCTTGAAAATTCGCCTACTCTTGCTGTTGGTTTTAACTTATAAAATCTGGTTTCTAATTCTTCTACACCACCTGCCAATATTGGGTTTGTAACATATAAAACAAATGTACTTACTGGCGAAGAATTTCTTTGTGTAGTGTATTTATTTAATTCTGTTATAACCAAATTTTTAGTCGTTTCAAATACTTTTATTAAAGAGTCTCTTCTGGTGGCATTTTGAGTTGTATTTATGCTTGCAGCAAGTGAATTTAATTTATCTTTTAATGGATTAAATGCTGCTTCGTAAGCTTTATAATCATTGTTTAAAGCAGATCCTGTAATGACTGCATCTTTATCTACTTGGGTAGATTTACTTTTGAAATTTATATTTTCATTCGACATAAAAATATCTACTTCATTGGTTAAACCAATAAAACCTAATTTGGTAAAACCTGGTTCATCTACTGCTCCTTGCAAAGTAAATTTTCCTTTAAAAGCATAATCTTGTGCAATAGCATTACCTGCTCCATCATTCAAAAAAACCAAAGTACTATCTTTTAAACCATCAACTAAACCCGTAATAGTAAAACCATTGTTTTTTTGTGCTATTAGTGTAAAAGGGAATAATAATAAAATAGAAAAGTGTTTGAACATAAAAGAATATTTTATTGCTTATTAAATTAATTAGATTGCAATATATAGCTAATAGTGTTAATTAGAATAAAAATAATTTCAGTATATAAAGTTTAGATGAAAATTATTCTCCTAAGAATTGTGTTTGGTCGGGAATGGTAATATAAATATCGCCTTCTCCTTTTTGCAAAACACATTGGCAACCCAATCTTGAAGTTAATCTTGGGTTAACAGCTCTATCAATAAAATCTTCTTCTCTATCACTAATTTCCTCTACATGTTCCTCACCTTTTTCTACATAAATATGACAAGTGCTGCAAGCACAAACAGCTCCACAGTTATGGTGTAATTCATATCCATTATCTAAAATTACTTCTAATAAACTATCGCCTATTGCTTCAGTTTCTATAACTACAGGTTCTAAATCCTTTTGCTCAAAATTTACATGAATTTTATACATATCTTAAACAATCTTTCTTTTAAAATGAATAGTGCAAAAGTACCTTATTAAAAATGAAGCAACAACTCAAGTAAATGTTTTAAATAACGATTTAAGGAAAAATTTACTGACTAAAACAGCATAAAAAAAATCTCAATAATAAATTGTAAGGAAGTAGAATAACATTTTTGAGAATAATACAAAAAAAAGGCTACCAATATTTTTGATAGTCTCTTTTGTGAAAATTTATTTAATAATACTAAGACTAACCCTTTTTCTCAGCAGCTTTTTTGTTTTCTTTATAACGCATATCTGGCGTTCCATCTTTTTTTGTTTTTACTTCAGGAGCTTTTTTGTTTTCCTTAAAGCGTTTGTCTGGAGTACCATCTTTTTTTACATGCTCAGAGGTTTTAGGAGCAGTGTTAGTAGCAGCTTTAGGTTGTTCTTTAGTAGCTGCTTCTTTTTTAGCTGGAGCCTTTTTTTCGGGTTGTTTAGTTTGACTAAATAGTGTAGTGCTTGTTACAAACAAAGCCACTATTAAAATCCATGTTTTCTTCATATAAAAAGTGTTTTAATAAGCAATGCTAAATATTTTTTTAAATATCAAAATGTTAAAGCATTTTAATTTCTCCATATTTTTTTTTTGAATAAGGCAAATAATTGAAAAAAGCTTGTAAATATTCAATTATTCAAATAGAAAAGCCTACTTTTGCAGCCCGATTTTAAAAACACATCGGAATTTTTATTATGAAATTATTTGTAAAACAATTAAACGCAGATGCACAGGAAGCTTCAGGTGTTGAAGAAATCAACGAAGTTGCTGCGATAACAAACAATCCTGTTGTAGAAGAAACAATAGCTCATGACGATTTTGATTGGAGTATTGACAAACGTAATGTAGCTACTTATTCTAAAGAAGAAAAAGAAAAATACGATAGTGTGTATGAAAACACTTTCGTGAAAATTGAAGATGGAGAAATTTTAAATGGCGATGTAGTAGGTTTAACAAAAACTGATGCTGTTATAAA
>Ga0116193_1003412_pt1 | contig 11488 bp, 10 predicted proteins | sample AD_UKC115_MetaG_FD_89892 | JGI IMG/M metagenome (GOLD analysis project Ga0116193, IMG submission 89892) | Active sludge microbial communities of municipal wastewater-treating anaerobic digesters from Hong Kong - AD_UKC115_MetaG | ecosystem: Engineered > Bioreactor > Anaerobic > Digestate...
CTGGTTCAGTGAAATTATGACATCCTTCTGAGGCCAGTTTTCAAATCCATGAGGTCGATACACTTCATGCACACCGGTATAAAGTCCGGATAGTAAGACCCCTTCATTTTCTCTCATGTAGCCGATGGCATCTTTTAAGACCGCTTCTATGAAGCCCCGTCCCCGGTATTCTGGCAAAGTGCCGACATTGGCGATTCCCGCAAATGGGACTTTTTTCCCCCGGATATAAACCTGCTTGATGAACATTTGGACTGAAGCCGCCAGCACTTCATTTTGAAATCCCAATCGGGTGTGTTCCGGTTTCACTCCTGGATGATGATATAACTGGGGAGTAAAATTCAAGTCTCGATGTTCTCGAAATGATAATTCTAATTGTTCAAGAACCTGGTCTAATTCGCCTTGCCGGGCGCCGCGTACAAAAAAAGTCATAGATTAATCCAAAATTAAGTTTTTAGGTAAAGATGGGTGGTTCTGGGGGTATCCAAGGTACTTCCGGGCATCCCTCCCGTTTATTAACTGTCCTGGACATAACAAAGAGTAAATCTGATAACCGGTTGAGATATTTCAGTCCCTCACGGTTAATGGTTTCTAAGGACATTAATACAACAACTGACCGTTCTGCCCTGCGGCACACACAGCGGGCTACATGGATTCTCCCTGCAGTCTCAGTTCCATTGGGAAGAACAAAATTTTTCAATGGCGGAAGGTCTTTTTCTAATTGGTCGATCCATTTTTCCAATTGTGTTGTATGAGTGTCTCTGATTCGATACACGATTTTCTTTTTTTTGTCGGCGTTATCTGTTTCCATGCTGGATAAATCGGCTCCCAGTTCAAACAAATCCCCTTGAATCCGGGCAATCATATCGCGAAGGTCCGACTCTTTCAGTTTGGATAATACCAAACCCAGCCAGGAGTTCAGCTCGTCCACATTGCCGTAAGCTTCAATCCGGGCATTTGATTTTGGAACTTTCCCCCCGACGAAAAGGTAGGTTTCTCCCTGGTCGCCGGTTCGTGTGTATATACGCATATGATTGTCAGAATAGTGAATATCTGGTTTGTCTGTCAAGTGAGCCTCAAATTATCCCTGATATCCTCATAAAGAGGTATTCTACAAACGAAGAATCCACGGACCTGGTCCGAGCAGCTCCGTGAATGGTTCGTCCTAGATTATAAAATATTAAAGATTATCTTTTTGGAGCAGTACGATGGATTGGACCGCAATTCCCTGTTTATCCCCCAGAGCACCCAAATGTTTTGGGGTGGTGGCTTTCAGACTCAGTGCATCGGATTTGATTTTCAACAGGGGGCACAAGTGTTCCATCATAGAGGGCAAATGGGGTCCCAGTTTAGGAACTTGAGCGATAATCGTTGCATCGACATTTACGATATGGTAACCCTTTTCATGGATGAGGGTCATGGTTCTTTCCAGGAGTATCAGACTTCGGATTCCCATTACTTCAGGAGTTCCGACCCCAAAGACTCGACCAATATCTCCTAAAGCCAAAGCACCTAACAGGGCATCAATCAGGGAGTGGGCCAACACATCCGCATCGGAATCCCCTTCCAGACCTCTTTCGTTGGGAATCGTTACTCCGCCAAGCACCAATGGCCGGTTATCCATAAAAGGATGAACATCGAAACCTAATCCAACTCGATACATCAGTTATTTTCTCCTCGGCCCGATGCTTGTTGTTGTCGATATATCCAACAGGCCAGTTTTAAGTCGTCAGGGGTGGTGATTTTGATATTCTCTGCAGGGCCGGGAACGATGACGGCTTTTTTCCCGATTTTTTCTAAAAGAGAAGCATCATCGGTTACAGCCCATTGATGTTCATGGGACATTTCGTACGCCATTTTAATGGTCGATAATCGGAAACACTGGGGTGTTTGGACGGCCCAGAGAGCCTCCCGGGGAATGGTTCGGAGGATATGGCGATATTCGTCCACTTCTTTAAGTGTGTCATAGATTTTAGTGCCAATGATGGCTCCATCGGCATCTGCCAGGGCATTCCTGCAGTCTGCTAACATTCCGGTCGATATGAAGGGGCGGGCTCCGTCCTGGATAGCGACAAATTCGGTAGATTCAGGAACCATTTTAATTCCTTCCCAGACGGAATGCTGGCGTTCTTTCCCGCCGGGGATGATGTGAATCACTTTTGTCATTTCATGGGATTCAACCAATTCCTGACATTTCTCCAGCAACTCCACAGAAGTTACCAGAACAATATCTTTGACAATCGGGGAGTGTTGTAATGATTCCAGAGTACGAATGAGGACAGGTTTTCCTTCTAAATCCTGAAGGATTTTAGGTGTATTGATTCCGAACCGGGTTCCTTTCCCGGCCGCTACAACAATTACGGTGAATGGGTTCATATTCCAATATCATACCTAAAAAAAACGGAGTATGACTGTTTGAGTCACACTCCGTTACCATTTTTTCTTTTGAAATTATTCGCCGGCGACTTTCGCAAAAATCATACGGCCAGCAGTGGTTTGTAAAACACTGGTGACGGCGACATCGACTTTCTGATTCATGAATCCGCGTCCATTATCAACAACGACCATTGTTCCATCGTCCAGATAACCCACTCCCTGGTTATATTCTTTACCTTCACGAAGAATGAAAACCTTGAATTCTTCACCGGGTAGAACGACGGGCCGCAGAGCATTGCCCAGTTCATTTATATTCAGAACTTCAACGCCCTGGATTTCTGCAACCTTATTAAGATTGAAATCATTGGTGATGATGGGACAGTTCATGGCTTTTGCCAGTTCTACAAGTTTGGAATCCACCGCGGGTACGGAAGGATAATCAGTCTCAATGATTTCAACTGGATAGTTGATTTTTTGAAGCTTATTCAGAATATCCAGACCGCGGCGTCCTCTTTTTCGACGCATTGGATCCGAGGAGTCAGCGATGTGCTGCAATTCATTGAGAACAAATCGTGGAATAATCAATATTCCGGAAAGAAATCCAGTTTCGGCAATATCCGCAATGCGTCCATCAATGATGACGCTGGTATCCAGTATTTTGTAGGAGTCTTTGCCTGAGATGTTTGGCGCACCAGGTATGGATGGAGTAATTGCTCCCAGTTGGAATAAGTCGGATTTCTGGTATCCCAAAGTCAACCCGAGATACCCTAAAAACAAGGGCATCATGATAACAAACAGGTCGGTATGTTTTGGAGGGATAACCATGATGAAGGCGTTGACAATGAGTAACCCAATCACCAAGCCTAACATCAACCCCAGCATTCCAAATACGATGGCTTTTATCTTCAGTTTACGCATCTGAAGTTCCAGCCCCAAAATTAAAAGTCCGAGTATGAATCCCAGCACCCCGCCGATTAGTGCCTGGTTTAAGGGGAACCCCTTCGTGGATAATAAATAGAATGTGAATGCGGCGGTAAGAATGACAAAGATTGTTCTTACGATGAGCATCATCTGTGTTACACCTCCTTTCCATTCAGTATTTTTTTCTATATGTATTAATTAACCATTATAGATTAATATCAATAGCACGGCAAAGAGGATGACTTACAGTAATGACAATTGTTTCAGCGCTTCATCAAGGCTGGAAACAGGATAGAGTTTGATTTTTCCGCGTTCATATTTGGGGTCGTAATTACTTTTGGCCATCAGAAGATGTGTAAAACCGAGATTATCCGCTTCGGCTATTCTTTTTTCAATCCAATGGACAGAACGAATTTCACCCGATAATCCGACTTCTCCAGCAGCGGCCCAATCCGGACTTACGGGCCTGTTTCTAAAGCTGGAAGCCAACGCAATAGCCATACCCAAATCCAGTGCAGGCTCTTCAATTTTAATGCCGCCCGCAATATTTACATAAACATCGGACTGGCTTATATGAAGTCCGCATCTTTTCTCAAGAACGGCCATCAGAAGCGAGGCCCTACGGATATCAACCCCGGTGGACATCCGTCTTGGAGCTCCGAATCCTGAACCCGGTGTAACCAGAGCCTGTACTTCAACCAGTAACGGGCGTGTTCCCTCCACACTCGGAACGACGACAGAACCGGGAGCATGATCGGGTCTTTCTGACAAAAGGATTCGGGAAGGATTATCCACTTCCATCATCCCTTCTTCACGCATTTCAAAAATCCCCATCTCATCAGTTGAACCAAATCGGTTTTTTACGGCACGCAAAACCCGGTACCGTTGATATCTCTCACCTTCCAGATAGAGGACGGTATCGACCAGATGTTCCAATACACGAGGTCCGGCAATGGTTCCATCTTTGGTGACATGTCCGACCAGGAAAACGGGGATGCCCTCATTTTTTGCAAGGAACATCAATTGGGCGGCACATTCACGCACTTGCCCTACGGAACCGGGTGCCGATGTCAGGTCTGGCTTATAGACAGTCTGGATGGAGTCAATTACTACAGCGAAGGGACGCATCTGGATGATTTGTTCACAGATGACATTTATATCTGTTTCAGGAAAAAGAAAGAGACCCTCTGAAATCAGTCCCAGTCGTTCTGCTCTCAGCTTTACCTGAAGAGAGGATTCTTCTGCAGAGACATATAACAGGGCCCCGGATTTTCGACTGATGGAGTCAGCTGATTGTAATAACAGAGTAGATTTACCAATCCCCGGTTCTCCCCCAATTAAAACGAGTGACCCCGGAACAATGCCGCCTCCTAATACCCGGTCAAATTCACGGATTCCTGTTGCATGGCGGTTATGTTCTGAAGTTTTGATTTCTTTTAATTTCTGGGGAGCTTTTATTCCTGTGTCCAGCCGTTGCCGGAGATTGGAAAAGGATGATTTATCAGGCCCTGGCATGGACTCTTCGACCATGGTATTCCATTCCTGACAAGCAGGGCATCGTCCTGTCCACTTGGGAGATTCTCCCCCACAGCTCTGACAAACAAACCGGGTCGCGTTGTTTTTCCCTGCCATAATGTTGGCCTAGTACCTGATCATCATGCCGGCATTAACTTCGGCTTCTTTATTCTGAATTTCAGCTCCGGCAATACCGTACCAGTCCACATCCAGATATTTAAACATTTTGTAATTCGTCTGAATATCAACCCGGGGATATGTATCTGTTAACCCGACCCCAGTTACGCCAACAGACCATTGATTGGGTATCAGATTGTAGTCAAAACCGGCGGCTGCCTTGGACTCTAATACACCCAGTTTGACGTCCAGTTTCCCAAGCCGGCGGTGATACATTAAATCTAATCCTGCTTTTTGACCGATATCGCTGGCACCAATCATGTAGTATTTTTCATCACTGGGAGCATACCGGATATGGATATCATTCCTTAATCGGTCAAGGTGTCCCCTGTATCGAATGTCGTATTCGTATTGTGTTTTGGATAAAGCACGGTTGGCTGAGGAAAGAGATAAAGCTACTTCCTTGATGGCAGACACTGTGGTCGTTGTCTGGTTATACAAATTATCGTCATGAACCAGTTTTCCAACATTTCCTTCACCTTTTTCAATCTTGGCGGCAATGTTGTCCAGTCGTTTCATGGTGGTTTTGAAGTCTGCTGAGGCATCACGGAAATTCTTTAACGTGCTTGTTAAATCCGGACGCCCTTCTGTGGCCGCAGTCCCGAGCTCATAGGTGAGTTTATCCAGGTTTGTCATGATAGAGCCTGTATGTTCCCGCATATCTTTGCTTGTCTGGGCCAGGTTAGCCACAATGACCCGGGTATCGGTTCTGTTTTCTTTCAGAAGAGAATCAACTTCCAGAACGGTTCGATTCATATTCTCTGACAGGATTCGGAGGTTTCGAATAAAGGATTCCGTATCTCCACGCCGGCCGGCAACCAACTCATCAATATTACGGCTAATGGAATCCATTCTTAAAATAGTGTTTTTTAATGACATCTTGGTGCTTTCCACCGCAAAGACATCCGCAATGGCTTCCATGGTTTTAGCCAGATTGTCGGCGACTGATTTCGAGGCATTAAGAATTTCCTGTATCTCAGTTGGGCTTTGCCCAATAATAGGCGTTCCCATTTCATTAAAAGGAGATTCTGCTGTGCCGGCGTATATTTCAACATACTTCTCGCCCATTAATCCCATTGTATTAATGAATGCACGGCAATTTTGATGTAATCTGGCTTTTTGTGTTAGTTCGATATCGACAAATACGGGGGGAACTGAATCTGGGTGAATCGTGATTGATTTTACGGTGCCTACTTTTACCCCATTCAAATGGACTGGGGCTCCGGTTTGTAAGCCACTGACAAAATCAAACCGGACCTGTAATGGATAGGTCTTGGTGAATAAGTGGAATTTTCCTACAAAGAGAGTTCCAAATCCTAATACAATAAGGGCCAGTAGGGTTAATATTCCGATTTTAAACTCGGGTGATAGTCTCTTCATATTTTGAGATGAGATTGCCTTTCCAAAAAGTAATCAGGGGCAAATATCTGTTGCACTCTCCAATTATTTGAATTATAGGTGTGTTAGCCATTAAAATTCAAGCAATATAGAGTATCAAGTATAAGTATATCTTATGATAAAGTAAGTGGAGAGAGAGGTGGACTACTTATGAACACACTTATAGCTTTTGTAGTTTTGCTGGTTATTGCCATCATCTTCCATGAATTGGGGCACTTTTTAATCGCCAAAATAGTGGGGGTTCGTGTGGAACAGTTCTCCCTGGGATTCCCTCCGCGTCTGTTCGGTGTCAAAGTCGGAGAAACGGATTATTGTGTGTCTGCGGTTCCCATGGGCGGATATGTAAAACTGACTGGGCAGGACCCTGGTGAGAGTTTGACCGGTGCTCGGCATGAGTTTCAATCTCGATCTCCCTGGGTAAAGATTGCCATTGTAATTGGGGGGCCATTTGCCAATGTGGTGACAGCCTATGTACTTCTTGTTTTGGCTCTGGTCATTGGATTTCCAACTATCAGCCCTATTTTAGATACGATTGAACCGGGTTCTCCTGCAGAAAAAGCGGGATTGAAAACAGGCGATTTGCTGACTTCCGTGAATGGGATTTCTTATGCCAAATTGGATGATACAAATTTCAAGGCTAAAGAACTTGCTGGTAAACAGATAAAAATCGGAATTCTCCGCGATAACCAGAATATGGATATCCTGGTGACTGCACCCGATAAGTTTGATGCTCTCGACAGTTTAGGATTTGATTATTTACTACCAGCATTAATTGGTGTGGTTCAACCCAATTCGCCGGCTGCCCGTGCTGGATTACAGCAGGGTGACAGAGTTGTAAGTGTAGATGGTAAACCCACTAATGATAGATGGGTGAATGTCAGCAAGGCCATTCAGGCTGCCAAAGGCTCTCCCGTTGTGTTAGGTGTCAAACGCGGTAATCAAGTATTGGATGTCAAGGTTCAACCCGAACCCAGTTATTATCCCGAGGATACCGGTAAAGATAAACGTTATGTTATTGGAATTGTGGTTCAGCCGTACAGCAAATCCGGTCCAGTGATTCGACTTAAACCCACTGAAGCCCTTATACAGGGGGGTGTGGAGTTAGTAGATAAAATTAAGCTGATATTTGATGGCTTCTACATGGTGTTTGCAGGTGTTATTCCTGTTAAACAGGCTCTGGGTGGACCTCAGTCTATTGCTGTGATTGCCGGCCAGTACAGCCAGTTGGGTCTTTCCCATTTTCTGATGTTCTGCGCCATGATTAATTTGTCACTGTGGATATTGAATCTACTGCCGATTCCTGTTTTGGATGGTGGGCATGTCTTATTTTATGTGATTGAATTAGTCAGAGGAAAACCCGTCTCGCGTAAGGTTTGGGATTTAGCCACACGGGCAGGAATGACGTTGCTTCTGGCTTTGATGATCTTTGTCATTGTGAACGACTTTATAAGCTCAGGAATACTCGGTCGGTTGTTTGGTATTGGCCGATAATAGCACGGGATTATTTATCCTTATTTGTCCTGAGTGGGTCGGGTAAGGTAAAATGTAAAATCCTTTAGTAAGGTTTTATTTAATCATTCTGTACGGAAAGATGAATCACCATGCGTTGGTCTAATACAATTATCCCTACTTTGAAAGAAATCCCGGCGGAAGCCGAAATTGCTTCGCATCAGTTGATGTTGCGTGCTGGTTTAATGCGGAAACTGGCTTCAGGCCTCTACACTTACCTTCCATTAGGCTGGAGGTTTATCCGCAAGGTTGAACAAATTGTCCGTGAAGAAATGGACCGTGCCGGTGCTTTAGAACTGGTGATGCCTCAATTACATCCTATTGAATTATGGGATCAGTCCGGCCGTTCTAAAATCATGGGTAAAGAAATGATGAGGCTTAATGACCGCAATGAGCGTCAGTTTGTACTGGGACCCACTCATGAAGAAATCATTACCTCATTAGTCGCTAATGAAATCCGTTCTTATAAGCAACTCCCGAAGAATTTCTATCAGATTGCAACAAAATTCAGAGATGAGATTCGTCCTCGTTTTGGAGTGATGCGTGCCCGTGAATTCATTATGAAAGATGCTTATTCATTCGACGCGACAGATGAAGCAGCGAATAAGTCATATAAGGCAATGTATGATGCCTATTCCCGAATATTCAAGCGTTGTGGCTTGGATACTTTGCCTGTAGAAGCGGATACCGGGGCAATTGGTGGTAATTCCTCCCATGAGTTTATGGTGCCAGCTGAAGTGGGTGAAGACCAAATGGTTGGCTGCCCGGGATGTCGTTACTCCGCTAATCTGGAGAAGGCGGAATGTGTTGCCGGCGATTGGACTGGAAAAGAAATTGCGGATGACTTGATGCCGATTGCCGTTGAAACTCCAGGCCAGAAGACAATTGATGACGTCTCCAAATTCCTGGGGATTTTACCCTCTGAATTAGTGAAAACTCTTATATATGAAGCTGATGGTGTCCCTGTTGCTGTCTTATTACGGGGCGACCATGATGTTAATGAGATTAAATTAAAGAAGGTTCTGGGGTGTGAGGAATTAGCTCTGGCAACTCCAGATGTAATACAAAAAGTGACTGGAGCTCCGGTTGGATTTGCTGGCCCTGTGGGCTTGAAAGATGTTCGCATCGTGGCCGATTTAGCGGTGACTCGAGTTCGGTCCTGTGCCGTAGGTGGAAACCAGCAGGATGTTCATTTGACCCAGGTAAAACCAGGCCGTGATTTTGTTTTGAGTGAAACAGCTGATCTTCGGGTTGCTAAAGATGGTGATTCCTGTCCCCGTTGTGGCCAAATTGTGAACTTATCGTGGGGAATTGAAGTGGGCCATTGTTTCAAGCTGGGTACTAAATATAGCGAAGCTTTTTCGGCTAAGTATCTGGATGAAAACGGCAAGGAACAAACTATCATTATGGGTTGTTATGGTATTGGTGTGACTCGGACTGCGGCGGCAGTTATTGAATGTCATCATGACGCTGATGGAATCATATTCCCGTGGTCTGTAGCACCCTATCAGATCGTTTTGTTAAACTTGAACCCCAAAGTCCAGGATATGAGTCAATATGCTGAAAATCTTTATCAAGAATTAATGGATAATGGATTTGAGGTAATATATGATGAAAGAGATGAAAGACCTGGGGTAAAATTTAAAGATGCCGACCTTTTAGGATTCCCAATTCGGATTACGGTTGGCGAACGCAATTTCAAACAGGGTCAGGTGGAAATAGTAGTACGATCAGATAAACGATCACTAACTATCCCTCTGACAGATTTATTGGATACTGTGAAGAATTTGCGACAAGAATTGTTAGACGTTTTGAATTGAGTGTGGAGGCAGTCATGTCCGTAGATGCCAAAAAACTAGTATTAGTTGCTGAAGATCATGAAGATATCCGGCGGTTGCTGGAAATAGTATTTACCCAGGCTGGATATCAGGTAAAAACCGTTGCTGATGGCCGGGCCGCTCTTAAGGAAATTGAAACAGAGAAACCTAACTTGGTCATTACTGATATTCTTATGCCTTATCTAAATGGATTTAAACTTTGTGAGTCCATAAAGACGGATCCCAGGTTTTCTTCTATTCCAGTGATCATGATGACGGCCGTATATCGTCAGGATCACCATGTGGATATGGGGTTTAATTGTGGCGCAGATGCTTATTTTTCTAAACCCTTCCAAACAGATAAGGTTTTGGAAGTTGCCATTAAATTGATGGGTGACGAAAAATAGCCTAAACAAATAAAAACAAAACCCTGTGAGATGTTATAAAGTCTTACAGGGTTTTTTCTATGCCTGTTGTATTATTTTTTCATGGATGCCTGAATGAAGGCCTTGAATAAAGCCAGATGCTCTTTTTTGTGGATCAAACATTCTGGATGCCATTGAACACCCAACCTGAAATGTTTTTTATCCCCTTCAATTGATTCAACGACACCATCTTCCGCTTTTGCAGAAATTGTCAGCCCTGGAGCTGGTTCACGAACAGCTTGATGATGGAAGCTATTCACCATAATTTCATCAAGACCAACAATGGAGTGGAGCAGGGTTTCTTTCACAATTGAAACTTTATGGGTTGCTTTTGATCGTGCTTCTTTCTGGCTGTGGATGATAGGCTCCTGGATTTGGGAAGGAATGTCTTGTATGAGGGTTCCGCCCATAGCGAGGTTTAGTGTCTGTGAGCCAAGACAAATTCCCATAATGGATTTCCCCATATGAATTGCATTTCGTGCGATGGCCAATTCATATTGTTGCCGATGAACATGGAGCAATTCTGCTTTTTCATGTTTTGGCTCACCAAATAATGCCGGGTCATGGTCATTCCCTCCGGTCAACAGCACCCCATCCACTCGCGAAAGGACTTCTTTCAGATCAATATCATGAGCCGCTCCGGGGAGTATCAAGGGAATACCTCCGCCCGCAATAACTGCTTCGACATAAGAATTATTTAAACAATATCGTTCCCGACCGTCCTGACCTAAGTCGAAATCGGGAGTGATTCCAATTACTGGTTTAGTCATTTCAATAATCTCCTTTATCGGAATACATTTTATCAAAATATTGATTTTAGTGAAGATATCCCCTTGAGCTTCTTTGGGGTGCCTGTTGTATCTATTTGAAGATTCAATCTATCTGGTCCGACTCACTGGCTTAAAAATGCGTATCTATTTTACAAGAGGGCAACTCATGGTAAACTTTTGAAAGGCCATTCCAAAAAAGGATGGAATAAATCATTTGGAATCTAATATAGGACAGGAAAATGAAAAGTAAAAAACGCGAATCAGATTTTCAACGAGGTGTTGAACTCTTTTTACGAATTGCCCGTAAACGAATGACCGAATTACAGGCACAAAACATCACTGTCCGAGAGTTGATTGATAATGCCGTCGTTCGAGGCCGTCTCGAAAAAGATGATGCCATTACTCCAAGTTATTTGTCTCGGATTCTGGCCGGGAAGTTATGTCCTAAAACAGAAGAAACCTACGACAAAATATCAGCCCTTCTGGACATTCCTACTTTATTTGATGTCCGTTCATTCCTCCTTCCTCATGACAAAAAGGTTACTTTTATCGGTAAAGGTGAGACCGACCCACAAAATGGCGA
>Ga0116193_1003414_pt1 | contig 11483 bp, 5 predicted proteins | sample AD_UKC115_MetaG_FD_89892 | JGI IMG/M metagenome (GOLD analysis project Ga0116193, IMG submission 89892) | Active sludge microbial communities of municipal wastewater-treating anaerobic digesters from Hong Kong - AD_UKC115_MetaG | ecosystem: Engineered > Bioreactor > Anaerobic > Digestate | place...
AATTGATTGTTTTTGCCATTTTAAGCAGCGGCGCAGCGAACATGGGAGCGCCGATCTCCTGATCGGCTGCATAACTGGATATTGCCTGGATGTTGCCGATCAGGAGATCGGCGTTTCCCAGGAAATCACTCCGCGCGTAATTCCTTCGCATTTGCTCGCGTATGCTGGTTTTTGCATACCCTTGGGGGTGATTTACGTTAGGATCAAAAATAGCTGAACGTGTAATGAATTGGTGATGATGAAATCGAATGAGCAAAACGATGGCGCGGAGCGCTTGAGCCGCCGCGAGATGCTTGCCCGGCTGTCAGGCATGGCACTGGCCGGAGCCTTGGCGCCGCAATTATTGCGCGCGCAGTCGCTGCCCTCCAGCGCGCCAGCCTCACAGGCCTTGCGCCCAAATATCCTGCTTATTTCCGTGGATACGCTGCGCGCCGACCATGTGACGCATCTGGGCTATTCGCGCGGAACAACGATTTGCATTGATCAATTGGCCAACGCCGGCGTCAGTTTCAGCCGAGCCTATGCCGCCTCGGCTTGGACCGGTTCCTCCCATGCCACTCTTCTGAGCGGCTTTTATCCGCCGGTCCACCAATTGGATGACCAGGGCAAGAAACTCCCGCCGGATTTTCCGACGCTGGCTCGCTCGCTAAAGGAACTGGGCTATTATACCAAGGCTATCGTCTCCGGCCCGATGGTTGATGCGCGGCTGGGATTTGCGCAGGGTTTCGATGATTACGATGATCGCACGTATAAGAACTCGGTGGATTACAACTCATTGCGCAGCCAGGTGCAGTTTCCCGGCATTACCGAGGAGACCGCTCGCGAGGAAATCCTTCTTTATAAAATCCAGACGGCTGAAGTGGCGCGCAAAGCCGCCGAGGAGTTCATCCAGAAGCCGCCTCGCGAGCCATGGTTTTTATTCCTCCATTTCTGGGACGTGCATGCCGATTACCGCCCGCCAAAGATGTTCGATGTGTATGACAGCGACTATAAAGGCAACATGGATGGCAACATCAAACGTGTTGACATCAATCCGAAGATGCCCGCCTTCGACTTGCAGCGCCTGATCTCCCTGTATGATGGCGAGGTGCGCTGGACCGATCACCAGATCGGCACGCTGATGAAGAAGATTAAGGATTTGCGGCGAGAGAATAACACCTGCGTAATCTTATGCTCAGATCATGGCGAGGAGTTCTTTGAATACGGCAACAAAGGCCATGGCTATCATTTGCATAACCTGCTGGTGCATGTGCCGCTGATCTTTCGCTGGCCGGGACATTTCCTGCAGGGATTGCGCACCGAGGTCAGCGTCTCGCTGGCGGATGTGGCCCCTACGCTCATTGAAATCGCGGGGGGGCGGCCTTCGCCAATGCTGCAAGGAACAAGCGTGCTGCCGGTGCTGGCGGGGCACTCCGAACAACGCGCGCCAACGGTGCAATTCGCCAGTTTGTTTTTTCGCGGAGCCTCACAGATCAGCAAGATTGAATTTCCGATGAAGTTGATCCAGGAAGTCAAAACAGGCGAGCTTTTGCTTTATGACATGCAAAAGGATCCTGCGGAGCGCACAAATTTGGCGGCGGATCTGCCAGATGTGGCGCAGCGTCATGCGCAGGAGTTGAAGCATTGGTGGGAACAGTCCAATGCCATTCGCAATCAGTTGCCACTCTCGGCGATGATTAATGCCAGCGCCAGCCAATCTGCCAGTTAATCAAAGCCGCTTTTCCTCGATTGTGCATTGCCTTTCGTGAGTTTCCAGTGTCTAAGAAAGGGTAAGGTGCAGTTCCAATACGGCGGCGACAATGGCCCTGAAAGTAAAATTTATTCTGGCCTGGACAGCGCGCAATGCGGTGCGCCTGATTGTTGGGCTTGCCTTGCTCCTGACGCTGGTGGGCGTCAGCCTGTGGTTCGTTCCCTTTTCCTCCGAATATGTCAACCGCCGCGTTCGCGAGTCGTTTACCAAGGCAACCGGACTGGATTTGCGTTTCGATGCGCTGGTTTTTTACCTGGCCCAGCAGCGTTTTATTTTGCGCGATGCCACCATCGTTGATCCGAAAACGAAGACTGTGCTGACAGGCGCCGAACGCCTGGAAACCGTCCTGACCATTGACTGGCAGAAAAAAGAAGTCCGCCAGATCCGCTCGCTGAGCATTCAGCAGCCGCTGATGCTGTCCTTCGTGCAGACGAACAAGGGGATCCTCCCTTCGCCGGAATTGCGCACGCTGCTTGATTCGCGCCGGCAGGATAGGCCCTCCTCGCATACGCTGGGCATCCAGACGATCTCGTTGCATGACGCCGCGCTGGAGTTGCGCGAAGCCTCCACCAGCAACACGGTCGTGGCGCGAGTGGATCATGCCAACGTGATCGGCTCCTGGCTGGGCAAGACGGAATACGACTTCATGGCCAGCGGTTCACTCAAGGCATTGGATAGCGAAAAACCGACCACCTGGCGTGGCAAGATCTCGCGTAAGCCGAACTCGCCCGCCATTGCCTTTTTTACGCAGGTCGCCGAATTGAAAGGCAACATTAAACCCACCGAGGACATGCCGCTGGCCCTGGTGGGATCGCGCGTGAGCGCCAGCGGGGAATTTTTCCCGCCGCTCAAAGATGACGACTCTTTGCGCAGCAATCTTAACTTTGCCGCCGACGCCCTGACCATCACCAACCGCGTCTCGGGCCGGCAATTGCATGCCACGCGCCTGTTCATTCGCTCGGGGATCACATATGCATTGAATGAGCGCCGGCTGCAATTGGACAGAACGGTGGCGGAGGCATTGGGCATGCAGTTCGATGGCGATCTGAACCTCAAATTGCGCCGCCCATACCCCTATGATGCCTCGGTTCGGCGATTGCGTTTTCCCGAACAATCCATCCAGCGCATTCAGGCCTTCTACCCCAATCTGCGCAAGGCCGTGGATTACCACAAAGGCGACTTCATTCTCTCGGGTCATTTGGCCGGTTCGCTGCTGGAGCCCATGCCCTCCACATTGGAGACCAAGACCGATTTGCGCGGGGTCGAATTGGCGATTGGGTCGCTGCCGCTGCCGCTGAGCAATTTGCAAGGCAGTGTTTCCTTTGATGGACAGAACCTCGTGTTCCCGCATCTCAGCGGCAAATATGGGCAAAGCGAAGTCGTTCTGGCCGGAAGCCTGACCTCCGCGCAGCCAAAAGGATTGATGAACCAGAGCCCCGACCGGTTGAAACTCGGCTGGCAAATTGTCGGCAAAGGTGAAGACCTGATGGCGCTGGTCATGCAAGGCCAGTTTGCTTCGGTAAAGGGGCTGACCACCTCCGGCTCGGTGATTTCCTCAGGCACATTGACGACGCAGTTCGGCAATCCGCCGACATTCGAGACAGGACAGCAAAATCTGGTTGTGAACGGTACGGCGCAATTAAAGCATTTCGATCTGGATGATCCGCGCCTGCCCGCGCCGCTGCGCAACGTCAGCGGCTCCATGACCGTGCGCAACCGTTCGCTGGTGCTGGAAAATGTGCGCGGCGAGTTCCTGCGCTCGTCGGCCACCTTGACCGGCTCCATTGATGGCGCGCCGTATTTCTGGAACAACAGCAAGGCCAATCTGGCGGTGGATACAAAATTAAACCTGGCGCTGGTGGCGCCAGAAATCCGCTCGCGCCTGAAAAATTCCGACAAATTGCCGCCGCTGAAAGGCACGGCTTCAGCCCAGTTTCAATTTCAGGGCGAAATTCAAAAACCCGAAACGCTGCGCTATACCGGGCAGGTCAAACTGGAAAATGTGGAAACGACGCTCGATGTCCCAAGCGTACATGGGAAAATCAGCGGCGCCTCGGGCACAATCCGTCTCGACCGCGAAAAGCTGGCGCTGGAGAATATGCGCTTCTCCATCGGCGATGTGAAATACATCATTGATGGGGATTTACGCACCACGGAAGTGAACACACACCTGCGCTTCTCTGGGCCATTGAAGCAGATCCAAAAAGCGCAAGCCCCTTTATTCGATGAATTTAATGTCGGGGGCGATTTGCAATTCGACGACACAATCCGGCTCGTCTTGCCCGAGCCCGAAAAAGCCAAAGCCGCTCGCGATAAGCGCTTCCCGCCGATCTTTGCCTTTGCGCAAGGCGTGAAATCCGTATCCGCCCGGGCCATGGATCCGTTGGACCTTCTGGACAGACTCATCGCTTCGCAAAAAGGAACCTGGATCTTTCGCGATGCGACCTTCACCTATGAGAACTTGCCGCAACAAATGGAGCACATGAATGGCACGGTAGCCCTGACCAAAGAGGGCTTTTCCAGCGACCGCCTGAACATGACCATTGGCGGATATCCGGCGCGCGTCAAGATAGCGTATGACTTCATCAAAGATGGCCATCATGCCATGGATCTGGATATCACCGCGCCTGACGCCGACTTGACGCCTTGGTATCAGGAATGGCCGAGCACCAAGAGGCCAAAGAAGCCACCGCTCACAGGTGCTCCCCGCCTCAAGTCAACCATTCGCACCGTGCTGCATATGGGCAAAACCAAGGTGCGCCGCTATCAATTCACCCGTCACACGGGCGAGTTGATGTATGAGAATTGGAATCCGGGAAGCAAGTTGCTCTACCTGAATAACGTGGAGATGTATGGCTACAATGGCAAGGCCACGGTCAATGGGAAGATGACCTTCCCGCGCGGCGGTGCTCCCGTCACTTGGAGCTATTTAGTCAAAACCGCTGATATTGAATTGCGTAACTTCATTCCCGCCGCATTTGGCAAGGATTCCTTCATGAGCGGCCGTCTGAATCTCGATATGCAGATCGAAGGACAACGGCTGGACAAGCAGACCTTCCGCGGCGGCGGAACGGGCATCATTTATTCGCCGCAATTCCAGAAGGGCAATCCCGTGGTGGTGAATTTCCAGCAGTTGGTGAAGTTCTTCTCGCTGTCGGGCATGGTCTTCCCGCAAGCGCAGGGCCGTTTCGTCATTCGCGATGGCTACGTGGCTTCGGATCGGATTACGATGGGCAATGAGGTGGTGGAGATGGCCGCGCGCGGGCGCGTCTATCTCAACCTCATCATCGACATGGAACTGTTCATCAATCCGCTAAGCGTGGCCAATCGCATCCCGCTGCTGAACAAGCCCATTGAGAAGATCATCGGCACGATCAGCTCTTCTCTGCTGAAGTTCCGCATTTCCGGTCCGGCCAGCAATGTCTCAATGACGCCCATTCCCGCTTCGGCCGACCGTTTGGAGGATCTGGGTCGGCTGTTTAGCGGACAAGGTCGGTAAGTTTTTAGCAGAAACTGAATAAGTCATGTTGTTCTTGCAGTTTTTTTTAGAAACGCGTAGAAAATCAAATGCCGTTACCGCGATGTTGCAATTGGAGAATTCACGATGAGTACGAACAAAATTGACCTTGAATTTATATCTCAGAAAATCGAGAAGGATAAATTGATACCTTCAGTCGATCGTCTGAGCAGGGATGAGCACGATGATCATGATATTATACCTGCAATAATTTGGACTTTACTTTCGGAAATGAAAGAAATCCGAGCTCAATTAAAAGAGGAAAAACAGGAATTAAGCCGCTGCAAGGAGGCTTTAATCACTTTTTTCTCTGAGAAATCAGAGGCGATCGGTTCGGACCTTGCTGAAAAAATAGCCCAAACTTCTAAGGATAACCATAGCCGCTTCGGTTTATTATATCAAAAGATAAAGGAAGGCCATAAAGAGATCGCCAACGAATTGGGAAAACCTGCGAATGCTTTTTTTGCAAAAAGCCAAAGAGAATATAAGCGCTTTTATATTATCTCTTGTGCACAAATTGTGCTTTTGGCTATGAACCTTGCAATTGCGGTATTGATTGTGATTAAGGTGTTCAAATAATGTCCATTGACATTGTTGCAGCTAAGACAGCGCATAACAGTAAAGAGTTTAGGGCGGCCGCTCAGATCATTGCCGACCACCGCAATCATCTTCTTCGGCGGCTAACCACGCGCAGTCCGCTCTTGAAATTCCTTCCTTCCGCTCGAAGGCTTGATATAACAGATATTTTTTCTACTATTCAGGCAAATGTTCCAGCGCCAATAGACAGTCTCATATCCAAATACAATTATGTATCTACGCCAGAACAGCTTTTGACTAGCCTTATAGAACCTAATTCCTCTGCAGCCGCCAGTATTCGGTTTCCCGATAGCAAGATTGTGGCAAAATGTACTGCCATTCGTGTTCATGCGCAGGATTATTTCCATACGACCGGCCAAAACGCATTATATATGGGGTACCCACTTCTGTTTATACCACTTGAAGCTGGTAAATATTACATTGCCCCCATTTTTCTCTGGCCGATTCAAATACCATTGCCATCTCCTAATCGTCTTATAATACAAAGGTTAATTGAAGATGATGTAATTCCGCCCGAGGTAAACCCGTTATTAGTAACTTGGGCCGCCCAAGAACGCAACATTCACCTTTCCAATATTGATATAAGTTTTATAGATTCTAAAGGTATTAAGCACGCAGTGACCCAAGTCTTGCACCAATGGCCAGGTATTAATTTGACTTGGCGTGCAGATCAACCAATGCGCTTGTATAACAAAGAAAAACTTAAAGATTTGGCGCGCCAGCAAACTCAACCTATTGTTCTATCGAGTGCTATAATCGGATTAGCGCCTTTTAAGGGAAAAGCCCTCCTTAAGGATTTGGAGGACATACAACGCGAAATTGAAAAAGGAAGTTCTCAGCTTGGGGTATTAGGTAATTATATTTTCCCAAATAGCGGAAAGACATTTGCGCCATCAGAACGGCCAACCGAGACGATGCAATGGATCGTAACTCAGGCGGACCACAGTCAAGAAGATGCTATTTGGCAAACGCGGGAATCTGATATTTCTATTCTGCATGGCCCTCCCGGAACAGGTAAGTCTCAAACAATTGTGAATATCATTGCAGATGCCTTAGCACATAAGAAAAAAGTTATGGTTGTTTGTCAAAAAGAAGCTGCCTTAGAGGTGGTGCTGAAGCGATTAGAATCTGTCGGGTTGGGAGATCTTGTAAGGAAAATTGATGATCTTCATGCACAACGTTCTTCTATTATCAAGTCAATTAGATCAATCGATGAAAATATTCGAAAACATGATGTTAACGAAGAAAATCGAGCCTACGCGTCTGAGCAGATCATGCAGGCTGAAAGAAAAATCGACAGTTACGTAGCAATGTTGAATGAAACACAAGCCGGACAGAGACTATCATATGCCACGCTACAAGCATTACTGCATAATGAAGAATACAATAGAGCCACCCGACATCCAAATCATCTGGAATTCATTTCATGCATGGATGGGATCCCGGCATCTATTGACGAATTACATTCTGCCCAAGAAGAATTAGAAAATTTTTTGCAGGACTTTCATGAATCGAGATATCCAGAAAATCCTTGGCGATTACATATTAATGACGAAGCGCCATCACGATCTAGTCAGATCGACCTACAGCATTGGGCAGCCCGAGTTTTGCAATATTCAAGTGAATTAGGTCATGAGCCATTTTTTCCTCCTTACCCACGGCATATGTCTTGGCTTACTGAACACGAGTGGACACAGCATTGGCATTTGAGTCTACTTTCTGAAGAGAGAAAGAAAGTGACAATTCCATTTACTGGGTTGATGAAGACTCTGCGAGATCTTAGCAAATGGTTTCCCGCAGACGCTGTTGGGGCCATCATCCGGGAATTCCATGCCAGTAAATGCCCGTATGTACTTGCAACCTCATATACTAATAATCTGGGCATGCTACAAACCGTAGCTTCCGTAAAGAAAAAATTGGAAAAGAATGAGCTATTCCTGCGATTGAATAAGTATTTTCCTGATGAAGTGACTTTGTGGAAGTTACATTTTACTGCAGCCGTTTATCGCAAATGGTTAGAGCAATATTTAAAAGTAAACAATTTATATCCGCCCGTGCGCATAAAACGCGCTATTTCCCAACTTCGGGATCAAGTACAGAAAAAGCGGTCAGCAGATCAGGTTTCAGTAAAAGAGAAGTTTTGCAATAGAGTCACTTATTGTAATAGATTATCTAATCTGGGTTTGCTGCGATTGAAGGCAGCTGGCGGGATTCCACATACTTCTCTTCGGCAATTATATAATAAGGGATTTGATGCTTTACATAATCTACATCCTGTTCTGCTCACAAATCCTGATGCAGTTTCCTCACTCTTGGAATTAAAGCCTGGTTTATACGATCTACTGATTTTAGATGAAGCCTCTCAAGTGTTTGTCGCAGATGCCATTCCTGCTCTTTATCGCTGCAAATCCGTTGTGGTATCGGGAGACCAGATGCAAATGCCGCCATCTGATTTTTTCTCATTTGGTGATGGAAATGCTAACCAAACCAACGATGATGACGATAATGAAGATGAAGAAGAGCCCGATGATACACCCATGGCAGATCAAAACCGTCTTATTCCCGCGCAAGGCGAATACTGCTTGCTAGATGCTACGATTTACGCTGTCCAAAGGGGGGCAGCAAATAATTCATTATTGCAAGTTCATTATCGGTCCGAATCACGAGAACTAATTGACTTTTCGAATCATGCGTTTTATGAGAGCAAACTTTTAATTCCTCCTGGAAATCCTATCCTTCCGCCTTTCTTAAAACGCCCAATTCGCTTCTGTGCTATTGACGGCAACTTTATGCGAAACGGCATTAATGCTGAGGAATCACTGGAAGTTCTTAGGATTTTGCGCGATGAGATCTGGGCTATGGAAAACCCACCCTCAGTTGGCATTGTGACATTTAATATCAAACAAAGGGATGCTATTGAAGATCTTTTAACAGAAGAAGCTTTGAGAAACGAGCAATTCAACAGCATTCTTGAGAGAGAAAGAAACAGATCGGAAAATGGTGAAGATATGGGCCTTTTTGTCCGAAGTGTGGAGCATGTACAAGGAGATGAGCGGGATATTATCATATTCTCCACCACGTATGATGGAAAGCGCGCAAGAAATTTCGGGCCAGTAAGTACGAAGGAAAAGGGACGCAGAAGATTGAATGTTGCCATCACGCGAGCCAAGAAAGGAAATATAATCGTAAGCAGCTTGGACGTGGATCGAATTTCATCTGAGGAAGAGTGTGATAGCCACGAGCGATATTGGCTTTGGAATTATCTACGTTATGCACGCGCTATATCTGCTGATAATACAGAAGAGGCTCGCAGTATTCTTCAGAATGTCAGCCTAAAGGATGACCTCATGCAGAATAAACGTTCTGCAGAATCACCCTTTGAATTGGATGTCGCGAATTTCCTCGTCGCAAAAGGTTATCATATAAATTGCCAAGTAGGGGAAAGTGGATTTCGAATTGATTTAGGTCTTAAAAGGCACGAAGCAGACAAACGGTATCTCTGTGGAATAGAATGTGATGGAAAGACTTATCATAGAAGATGGAAAGCCAGGATGAATGACATATGGCGGCAGGATATATTAGAATCGAAAGGTTGGAAGATAATCCGCGTATGGAGTTCTGATTGGTATGACAACCCACAAGATACACAGAAAAGTCTGCTTCAACGCATATCGTCATGCAATAATGCTTGAGACCGCTAAGTTCTACCACCCCATCATCTCATGAATCTTCCTGGCGAAATCCGCGCGCAGTTGCTCATGGCGCAATGCCAATGCGGCCTTGCGGTTTCTATATTCCTCGGCATTCGCGATCGGCAGATTGTCCAGGTCGCAACTGGAGAAGTAGAACTTGATCTTCGGTTCCGTGCCGGATGGGCGCGCCACAACCTGCGTGCCTTTGGCCGTGCGCCAGACCAGCACGTTGGATGAGGGCAGATTGGCCTTGCTGATCAATTCGCCTGTCTGGCGATTGGTCACGGTGTCGTTCGCCACATCAATTACTGTGGTGACATCCTCATCGAGCAATTGCGCGGGGGGGTTCTGCCGCAGCGCGTTCATCAGTGCCTTGATGTCCGCCTGTCCCTGCACGCCCGTGCGATAGATGCTGATTTGCGAGTCGCTGAAAAGACCGAAGATCGCGCTCATTTCATCGAGCAGATCCAGCAGCGTCTTGGATTGCGCCTTGGCCCAAGCGGCCATTTCCGCGATCAGGCAGGAGGTCACCACGGCATCCTTGTCGCGGGCATGCGTGCCGGCAAGATAACCCACTGATTCCTCGCAGCCGAAGATGAAGTGCATCAGCGGCTCGCCATTGCGGGGGTGAGTTTCGTACTCGTGAATTTTGTCGGCAATCCACTTGAAGCCGGTCAGCACGTTTTCCACGGTGACGTTGAAGTGGCGGCAGATGAGCGTAATGAAATCGGTCGTGACGATCGTCTTGATGACGGAGGAATGCTCGGGCAACTCGCCTTTGCGCTTTCTTTCGGTCAATAGATAATACACCAGCAGCGCGCCGACCTGGTTGCCATTGGGAATGACGTAATCGCCTGCGGCCGTGCGCACCGCCACGCCCACGCGATCGCAATCAGGATCGGTGGCCAGCGCGATATCAGCATTCTTCTCGCGCGCCACGGCGATGGATTCATCAAAGGCATTGGGGACTTCCGGATTGGCGAGCTTCACCGTGGGAAATTCGCCATTGGGCTCCTGCTGCGAAGGCGTGGTGTAAATATTCGTGAAGCCCCAGCGGCGCAAGGCTTCAGGAACGACGGTGCCGCCGGTGCCATGCAGCGCCGAATAGACGATGTTCATTTGCGGCGCCATCTTCTGCACCAGATCGGCATTGATGCGCTGCTTCAACACGGCGGCGAGGAATGCCTCATCGATCTCTGTCCCGACTTCCACAATCATGTTACGCGAGACAGCTTCTTCAAAACTCATCGAGTGAACATCTTCGGGTTTGACCTTGCCGATTCGATCGACAATGGCCTTGTCATGCGGGGGGACGACCTGCCCTCCGTCTGCCCAATACGCCTTATAGCCATTGTCCTCCTTGGGGTTATGCGAGGCGGTGATCATCACGCCGGCCAGCGCGCCCAGATGTCGCACGGCAAAGGAAAGCTCGGGCGTGGGACGAAGGGCTTTGAACAGATAAACCTTGATGCCATTGGCCGCCAGCGTCGAAGCGGTCTGGCGCGAGAAGCGCAGTGAATTGCGGCGCGAATCGTAGCTGATGACGGCGCTGGCCTGAACCATTGTGCCCGAGGAGTCCAGCCATTCGTGCATATAATCGGCCAGCCCTTGGGTGGCGCGCGCAATCATGACGGAGTTGAGCCGGTTGGTGCCCACGCCCATTGGCCCGCGCATACCGCCGGTGCCAAATTCAATGGTGCCATTGAAGGCATCCGCCAGTTCGGATACCGCATTGGAACGGATCAGCGTTTCGAGTTCCTCGCGCAGTTCCGGTTCCAGGCCCAGTTTCAGCCAGGCAAGGATTTCGGCCTTGACGGAATCCGGCAGGGGCATGAAGTCCACAAGCGATGAAAGCGAAGGGGAAGAGTTCTCAGTCATGATATTTTATGATTTCTTTTCGCAATTTTCTTCTCCGTGGCAGGAAAGA
>Ga0116193_1003415_pt1:5000-11482 | contig 11482 bp, 14 predicted proteins | sample AD_UKC115_MetaG_FD_89892 | JGI IMG/M metagenome (GOLD analysis project Ga0116193, IMG submission 89892) | Active sludge microbial communities of municipal wastewater-treating anaerobic digesters from Hong Kong - AD_UKC115_MetaG | ecosystem: Engineered > Bioreactor > Anaerobic >...
GTTGCGGATTCTGCACCACTTCCTGCCCCACCAAGGCCATTAAAATTGCGGATTAAACAACTTTTCCCTTTTTTTACCGTTCTTCTTTTAAAATATTTTTTTAAAATACCTTATTTTTTGAAATATCTCCTTCTTTTAAAATGATTTTACCGGAATAATTTTTAGATAATTTTTTTAAAGCCATGAACTCTCATTTTTAAGACATTGAAATCCCCCATATCCCATTTTAACTCGTTTTTTATTATAATCTCTCTAATCATGGCAAGATAAGAAAAAATCATGAAATTTGGGAAATGCCTGCTTTTTAAAAAAAATTACCAGTAGTTAACTACTTAATACAAATATTTAAGTTATTGATGACTCCATAACTCTTTATTAAGAATATTAAGTACCCTGTAAGTGGAGGTAATGTCATGAGTAATCCCGAGTATTATAAGGACAAGATCTGTATTGTGACTGGTGCAAATTCGGGTATTGGATACGCAGTGAGTGAAGAACTCCTGAAAAGAGGAGCCATTGTTTAAATGGCCGGACGTAACCCGGATAAAGTTTCTAAAGCCGCCCAAAAACTTTCCAAGTTCAAGGATCGTGTGCACACCATAATTGTCGATGTCACTGTCCAGGAACAGGTGGAAAATGCTATTAATAATACTGTAGCTGAAACTGGTAGGTTAGATTTCTTATTTAACAATGCAGGGGTGGGTGGAACTCTGCAGTTTGAGACTGCACCATGGAAGACTGGAAAAACATAATAGATGTTAATCTGTGGAGTGTTATTTACGGTGTGCACACTGCAGTACCCATCATGCTAAAACAGGGCTCCGGACATATCATTAACACCAGCTCCATTGCCGGTCTGCTACCACCACCATTCCAGGCACTCTACTCCCTTACCAAGTTCGGTGTCACCGGTATGACCCAATGTTTAAGATATGAGTATGCAGAAAAGGGTCTGCACTTTTCCACTATCTGCCCGGCCAACATTGCCACTCCCATCTTCCAAAAATCAATAGATGGCACCACCCACCATGAAATTAAAATACCAGATGATGCTTATCCCGTGGATAAAGCAGCCCAACTTATCCTTGACCGTGTTTCAGAGTACAAGGGGATCATAGTGGTTCCCGAAGAGCCTTACACCAAACAGTGGAAACTGTACTGTCAGCAAATGATGAAATGGAAGAGATAATGCTGCAGATGGCACGGGATCGTAGGAAAACCTATGAAAAGGGTGGAAACTATTATTAACGTGAAATGTTACCCATTTAAGATGGAATGTTTCTTTGAATACTATTAAAATGGAAACCCCAGATTATTTTAAAGTAAATGAGGAATCGGATCTCTCCCTGGAGGTAGTTATCCTACTGATCCTGGGGGTTTTCATGTTCCTCTTCGGCCTCTTCCTTTTTAAAATAAGTACTGGGGAACTTCCTTACACCCCTGACAGTACCTACGGACTCTTCCTGGTTATTGTTTCCTTCCAGGTTATTACCATGGGCAAGACCCCCTTTGGTGATCTTCGCCGTCAGGGGTGCTGGTCTTAATCGGTATAATCACAGCAATAGTGGGAATGGTGGCCTGTTTCATTCAGGGACAACTGACTGAAATGGTCCGGATCCTGGTGGAAGTACTGCTCTTTGCCGGGGGAATATCCCTCCTTTTACAGTTGTTGTTCTTTGAAGGGAAGGCCAGGACGTGGATAAAAATTCCGGGAGTGCTGCAGCATCTGACTGTGGCCTGTGGTGTGGTTTACTTTATAACCATTGTTTTGGGACTGATAACCCTCATCTCTGGTATAACCAGCAATCCCCAAACTGCCCTGTTTCTGTTAATCTATGGGATCAGTATATTTTACCTGGCATGGTGCATTCAAAAGGTGGCCCGGTCTTATCCCCCTGAAAATTTAAAATCAATTTCTAAAGAAAAAGTTGGGTTATTTAAATTTCTACAGAGTGTATCCCTCTCCTTATCACCGGCCGTGGTGATCATGATCGGTGTTCTTCTATTTCTCCTGGGATGCCTTCTGTTCCCCATTAATCAGAGTACTCTGCCCTTTTCTTCAGACGGGGAGTTAGGTCTTTTAATGGTTATAATGGCCCTCCAGATGACCACCCTGGGGGAAACACCCCGGGGCCAGTTCAAGCGCTCGGTGATAATAATCATAGTGGGGATGGTGTTCGCCACTCTGGGGATTTTCTCCTGCATTGTTCCCGGTATTCTGACGGGAGTGCTCCAAATACTCATAGGAGCTCTTAACATCCTGGGAGGAGTTATATTACTTACTATGCGCTTTGTCCCTATAATTAGGGGAAGGAAAAAACATGACCCTGAAACAGGCCCCCCTTCTCCACAGTTAAGAAATTGAGGGTAACCCAGACCCTGTTGAACCTGGTGGCCATTGCATTTGGTCTATCCATGATCATGCCAGGTATGATCCCGAACACATTAGTACCGGTAATCCTGATTATCAACGGACTTCTCCTCTTTGCCCTGACCTACATCATCAATTAGTAAGCTAGATTCAGAATAAGAAAAAGTGAAAAGGGGCCAAACCGCGAATAAGAAAGTTTAAAAAGACCAAATCCATAATAAGAGAAGTTAAATGAACCATATCCCGGATTAAAGCGCGGAATTTATTTTACTTCTCGCCACCACTACGACTTAGAGAATAGGGAAGTTAACCTGTGAAGGAGACTCTGTTTATGGTAGATTGCCTTCCGGGGGCACATCTCCATACAGCACAGACAGTTTATACAATCATCGTAGTAAAATTCAGGTTGATAGGTGGTGCAGTCCTTCTCCACCTTTTCCGGTCTTTTAAGGGCCTGTGTGGGGCAGCTTTTCTGGCACTTCCGGCACTGGTTGCATTTTTCAGGATCAATGACTGGCCGGGTCCACCACAGTTTCATAATCCCCCTGGCAATCGGGGCTGGTATGACTTCCAGGGTTGAAGATAATTTAGGAGGCCATTTAAAATTGTCTATGTGGGGGATATTTCCCCGAACTTCTATTCTATCAACATCTGCTTCTCCCAGACCTTGCTGGTAGGCAATGCGGGTCGTGGGTATTTTCAGGGGGTCACGCCCCAGTGCACGGGTAATAACACTGTCTAGGGCCACACCATCCTCTGCTGCCAGGACCATACCTAGTTTACGGGGTTTGCCTGCGGATGGACCAGCACCTTCCATCCCCACCACTCCATCCACAATATGGAGGCCGGGCTGGTTTAAGGCATAGATATCGACCACTTTTTCTGCAAAGTGTAAGGGTTGGGGCGCCTGTTTATGGTATTCGACCTTGGTGAATCCAGGGATGGTTCCATAAAGGTTCTTAATTGCACCGGTGAAAGTGGTGAGACCGTGGGTTTTGATCTTGGGCAGGTTAATAACCAGATCCGCGTCCAGTACTGGGCGTGCTATATGGTACTTTTGACCATTTCTCTGCTTAGAGTAGCTTCCACTGGTTTCAAAGTTGACCATTTCCACATCCAGTCTCTGGCAAACTTCCATAAGACCGGTTAATCGCCAGTATTTCTCTATGTTCCGGTCAAAGCCACCGGGACTGTCTCCTACTTGAGGTATTCCCCCAGCATTCTTCACCAAGTTGATGACCGCCTCCACCAGGGCGGGATGAGTGGTGATGTGCTCTTCGGGGGGTTGGGCTTGGAGCAGGTTTGGTTTAAGCAGTACCCTGTCTCCTGGTTTGATAAATCGCTTTAAACCTCCCAGTGAATTTAAACAGGTTTTAGTGGCCTCTTGAACTTCAGGTACAGAATAAGAATGGCATTCAACCACTGCCACCAGTGTTTTTCCCATGATACTACACCTCTTTGAAAAGTGGATAAAATAAGGTTAAAAACCTCATTCATCGAATTCTTTTAAGAGCTTTTTCCGGGCCTCTCCAATGGTCAGGGGGTATGGTTTTTCAAAGGGAAGCTCGTCCTTTTTTTGCAGTATTTCCATGAGGTGGGCAATCCGGGGTAATCTCAGGTTGGCATTTCTAATGGTTTCCTCATCACTAAACACATCCTGTGGTGTTCCCTCCTTAATTATATGGCCCTCGCTGATGATGTAAACCTGGGATGCGTAGAGGGGCACCAGATCAACATCATGGGTGGATATAACAATGGTCATTCCTTCCTGGTTGAGCTTGTGCAGGAGGTGCAGGATCCGGGAGGCTCCCTTGGGATCCAGGCCACTGGTGGGCTCATCTAGCACCATTATCTCCGGACTCATGGCCAGTATACCTGCTATGGCCACCCGTTTCTTCTGACCTCCACTGAGGTGGTGTGGTGGTTTTTTCTCAAATCCCGCCATCCCCACCCTTTCCAGGGATTCGACCACCCTTCTTTCCACTTCATCCTGGTCCAAACCCACGTTCAATGGTCCGAAAGCAACGTCTTCTTCCACAGTGGGGGCGAAGAGCTGATCATCCGGGTTCTGGAATACGATTCCCACTTTCTGCCTCACTTTCTTTATGGATTTCTTATCATAGGTTAGTGGAGTCTCTTCCACCATAACTGTGCCTGCAGATGGTCGGAGTATACCATTAAAATGTAAGAATAGGGTGGATTTTCCTGCCCCGTTGGGACCCAGCAGGGCCACCATTTTTCCCTGGGCTGCACTGAAGTTCACATCCTCCAGGGCTGGTGTACCATCGGGGTACCGGTAACTAACATTCTTAGTTTCTAAAACATTCATATTATACCCGTGTAAAGTTTCTATTCCCACACAAATAATATTCTAATTAAACTAAGTTCAAATGATATAAAAAATGATCTTTCATGGAATTTATTTTCCCTAAGGTTCACTTAGGTTTATTAAATAAAAAAGGTTCCTGTAAATTTAAACATACATTTGAATACTAAATAATGGAACATTACCACCCTACTTATTGCTTTAAGAACAATAAATGTTTATTATAAATTTAATTAAAATATAGTGAAGTTTCCAGTGAAGTACAACCCGATAATTAGACCTACCTCAAAGAGTGTTAGTAACACCAGGTTTCGGGCCCCTATAGTTCTTACACTTTCCGGTTCTTTCATGGTTTTTATGGAACCATCGTAGCACCTTGATTCCATGGCAATATGGGCCTGTTCACCCTTAATCCAGGTTCTAATGAACAGGTTACTTCCCAGCATGCCCATGGATTTAAAGGATTTTTTCAGGGAGGAATACCCTAAACGTGTTTCCTGGGCATGGTACATGTTAATGCCTTCATCTAAAAACAGGAAGATGTAGCGATACATGAGCATGGCCAGTTCCATGACTATTTGAGGTATTTTAAAACGTTCTAGTTCACTGAAAAGTTCGGTCATAGGAATGGTCAGGGCTAAGAAGGCCATGCAGGTGAAACCACCCAGTACCCTGGAGAAAAGGAGCAATCCCCGATTGAAGCCATCTTGAGTTACAGCCAGGTTGAATATTCCCAGATTCAGTATATGAGCACCTACTCCAAAGAACAGGGCCATGAAAATGAAGGTCAGGAATCCGAAAAAGAAGGGAAATGCTAAGAATTTCAGGTAGAACTTCCAGGGGATTTTTGCCTGGAAAATGAGTAAAAAGGAAATTACTAAAGTTATAAGTAGGGGTACTATGGGTGATGTGGATGCAAGACTCACCAGCATGGTGGTAATCGCAAATATGACTTTAAAGAGAGTATTTGTCTCCCTAAGGCCATTGGAATGCGCATAGTTATCCAGAGTATTTTCAAACATTGAATGCATCTGATCCCATCCTACTTTACTTTAGATATTATCAACTTTACTTTACTTATACTTTACTTTATTTAAATTCAATCATCCCTTAATGGTACCTCCACTTTTCCTTAATTAATAGGTTTTTGGACCTATTTTTCACCTTCTTTTTCGATTTTCTTACGTTCATTGGCTTGACCATGGAAATATCCCAATATATAACCAATTATTATGGCCCCAATGGCTGCTTGAATGGCAAATAACAGACTGGCAATCTCACCACTTGGTGGTTCCCAGATAGAGGTGAACCAAGGTTCGTATCCTGTTTCCTCGATAGCTGTGCCAGCTGCATCATCTGCTCCACTGAAGTAACCCTCTTCTTCACCCAGGCCACTGTACATGGCCAGGGGGAGGATGGCAATTACCGCCACAATGGCCAGTATGACAATGTAGTACTTGCTATCCATTTACACCACTCCTTTGACTTTCTCTTTCACCCTGGGGCCAATTACCTTCAGGGTTTCCAGGATGTCCGGTCTCAGTTTCATGATGTAATCAAATATCACCACGGTCAGGAGTCCTTCGGCAATGGCCAGGGGTATCTGGGTGACGGCGAATATCCACATGAAGTTGGTGAAGGCCACCGTGAAGGTGGGTACCGGGAATGCCAGAGACAACTGCAGAGCAGTGGTAACGTAGGTTAAAAGGTCGGCTAAGGCTGCGGCCAAGAATATTCCCAGGAGGGGAGATCCCCCTGCATTTTTAACACCTTTATATATGAGCC
>Ga0116193_1003417_pt1 | contig 11479 bp, 8 predicted proteins | sample AD_UKC115_MetaG_FD_89892 | JGI IMG/M metagenome (GOLD analysis project Ga0116193, IMG submission 89892) | Active sludge microbial communities of municipal wastewater-treating anaerobic digesters from Hong Kong - AD_UKC115_MetaG | ecosystem: Engineered > Bioreactor > Anaerobic > Digestate | place...
GCCGCCCTTCACGAGCAGTTGCAGATAGGCACTGTGAACGGTCGCTTCATTCGGTGGCGTGCTCTTGCGTACGTCGCGGACAGGCAACTGCTTGTTGTCGGCCCAGCCTTCATTCACCAAAATCGCCGATACGCGATACTGACACCCCCACCCCAGGCCGGTCAGGGGGTAAGCACAAAAGATTCGCCATGCGACGGTGTAGTAGTTCATCCGCTCGTGCAGACTCTGCTCGGCGCGCGAAAATGAGATGGACTCAAGCCGTTCAACCATCAGCGGGCCGAATGTCCCCAAGAACACCAAGGCCGCACCGGCGCTTACAGCGATAAAGCGCCGCGTTTTGGTTATGAATAGACCGACAAACAAAATAGTTAGCGCAATGGCCACCCACGAGGCCCGCGTGTAGGTGTAGACGGCCCCCGTAAGGCAGACAGCCATGCATAAGGCGGCAGCGGCCTTCATGGGGAATTTCAACCGTCCCAACATCAAAGACAAGCCCACGCCCGTCGCCAGGACCATCAAACCGCCCAACGGCGTGGCGCCATAAAATGATCCACCCCGTGTGCCTTGAAAGTGGACATTGTCACTCAACGCCTGATTCAGCGGAATACCGATGTCTGTAAAGTGCTGAACGATGCCGTGCAACGCCAGCACTGTGCATCCCAGCAGATAGGCCATGAGGATGATCTGTACTTGATGCGGTTGTCGAACGCGATGCGTCAGCAGAAGGTACAGCAGCACGTACTCGGTGAACTGTCGAAAATCCTGCAGCACTCTCGCTGTCCCATTCCCATTGACAAGACCGACAACCAGTGCCATACAGCTCATGGCCATGAACAGCCCCAGCAATCGCCACGGAACGTCTGGATTTGTCCCCTCGCCGCGCAGCACGAACCGCACACCCTCTTTGGCAACAAGACACAGGATAAGGATCTCGGGAAGATTGATGGTGATGGACGCCACCTCGCACTGGACAATCCCCAAAGGTCCTATCGCAAAGGCCGTAACATACAGCCCCCAGTCAGTTCGGCATATGCACAGCATGGCCACAAAGACAGAAAATGGTACGGCCACAGCGCCGCTTACGGGCCATGCCCATAAACCACAGCCGATTAATGTTGCCACGCCAGACAACACCGCCACAAAGGCGCTGAGCAGTACCCAAAACGGGGTGGGTTCGGCAGAACGAAGGGGGGCAACGCAGGTCATTTTGCGTCCTCACTGGCCGCGCCTATCTGGTCACGCCAGAAGCTCGCATCCTGATAAAGCTGACCAGCGCCTGCTTTGTTCATTAGCGTGGAAAGCAGCGAGAGCGCTTCTTCATCTCGTCCTTGTTGGTGCAATATTTTTGCGGCATGAATTGCTGAGGGCGAAGCCGGCTCGACAGCGACGGCCTCCAGAAAGTACTGCAGGGCGTCCTGTGGGCAATCGCTCGCGCTATGGATCTCCCCCAAGGCCGCAGCCGCCCAAAGCGTCTGTACGCTGTCATTTTCCTGACGGGCCTTGTGAAGCCACACCTGGCCCAGGCGCTCTGCCTCTTCCAGATACTGACACTGCTGAAGCGATTTCACATAGCCGGTCATTGAACCTGCCGTTGTATATGCGTCTTCTGGAATGAGCCTGTAGAAGTTGACGGCTTCGGCATATTGTCCCTGGCGACATAAAATATTGGCGAGGCTCAGTGCGCATTCGTTTTTAAGGCGTTCATCCGCAAAATAGCCCGCAAGCCCTTGACGGTAGTAGTGAACCGCTTGCTGAAGGTTGCCGCACGCCTCATGTTTCTTCCCCCAATGAAAAGCCGCATCCGTGCACGCGACATCGATTCCACGCGTGAGCATGTCGCCATACCGGCCAAACCCGATGACAAAAACAACCAGACAAAGCGCCATCACCCCCGTCACCTTGATTAGGGCGTGTCGGGTCTGACGTACTACCACCGGATCCAGCACACTAACACTAGACGTAGGAGACATCGCTGGATTTCGTGATTTGCGGTTCCGGCGCCGGCAGAAGTGGAGACAGGTAAAATTGATGTATACAGAGCCCCAATCCCAGTGCAAGAGCGGTAAGGATTGCCATGGCACCGCCAAAGAGAAGCGGACGGGTGATAGGTGAAACCGGCCATTCTGCGCCTTCGGCAAAAACCTGCAGAAGCGGAATTTCGGACAGCGTAAGCGCCACCTTTGCCTGCTCTGAACGGGCAAGCATGCTTGAATACGCGTTGCCACTGATGCTTGTCTCGTAGCTTAGCAGCGAATCGGTATTTGACGCCTCCACGGTCTGTTCCTGCAAGGCACGTAATTCAGAAGTACGTTGTTGAATTAGTTCGTCAACATCATCGAGTCGCGCTTGTTCGGCCGAGAGGTTTATCTGAGCTTCCGCCAGTTTGTTTCTCAACTCCATGTAGTTGGCGTTGAGTTGTTCAATTTCAATTACCGTGTTTTGATTGGTAACTTCATCGAGCGACCCCACTGAAGGTTGCACCGAGGTGCGTAGCAGTTGCTGGACCACTTCATTGGGGGCTTTCCACTTTACGGACAACCGTTCATCTTCGGCAGTAAGAGCCGTTTCCGTGGAGGTAATCTGGGCCGCCGCTTCAGCTTTTTTCTGCCGGGTAATGTCGCGGCTGACCTCGAGCTTGTTGATGGAATCAATCAAGCCGGTGATACGGGATTCGTACAAATCGAGGATGTTGTTTTTCTTGAACTCTGCGTAAGCCGCCTGGTCCTCCTGGTACTTTGACAGCAATGCCTGGACCTGTTCGTCAAGACGTTCCTGAGCGGCTTTGTGAAACATCTCCTGATATCGTTCTCCCGCCTCTTGGCACTGTTGAGCCCAGGTGTTCACCATGAATTGGGCCTGTCTTGGCGCTGCGGCTGTAGCCGTAAGTTGAATGATAGGAGCGTAGACCAGATCGTAAGGTGTTTCTTTGGAGATGGTTATTTCGTATTTCAGCGCTTGCTTCAGGCTGCTCAAATCAAGCGGCGTGCGGAACATGCCGCTGCTGTTCAGCGCGTCAAGTGTTTGCTGGTATGTATGATCACTTGTACACAGCAGCCCGATGGATTTCATGTCGATAGGGATCTGAAGAATCTTTTCCACGGCGTCTTCGGTTCCCGTATCGCGCAACGGAGCGGCAGGTGCATACAGCAGTTGGGCCGTCGACCGGGCCGATTGGGTCATCCAGCCAAAACCGGCTCCAAGCATTCCGAATAAGACCGCCCACAGCACAATGCGTCTTCGATTTTTTAAAAAACACGCTACAATTTCCGGCAGGCGTACATACACAACGCTTCCCCCCAATTCTCCCGATATGTCCCCCGAATCCCCTTGCCAGCCTAATTCCCCATGAAGTGTTGGCAAACACGATGCTGACCTAATATAACTCAATTGTAACAGAAAATGCTTCCCGAACGTACACCACCTTTATCAATAGCTATTGACAGAATGATAGCTTGTCTTTGCGCCCGGGCAATCGCCTGAAGTCTTTTTCAACCACGCGTGCAATTGCGTCCGGCTCCCGCACGCCCACATTCACGAGATGCTCATACAGCAGTTCAGCCTGTTCGGCCAGCGTGATTCTGTGCGTCCGGCCAGTCCGCTCCCACACCCAGTCAAAGAACCTCATTAATGCGTCAAATGCGCTTGTTTCGGCCCGCAACAGGAGATCCATCCCCTCAGGAAATTGGTGCGCATTGTGGTAGATCTCAAAGTATCTGGCAAATCGCTTGAGTCGCATCATATCCGCTTGAGTTACCCAGGGCGTTTCAATGACTTCATAGGGTGGTTCTTGCGAAAACACCAGATCCTGTTTCTCGGCGATCCCGGTGCCTTTCAGGCGCTTCAAAATACCCACCTGGATTTCATCGGGACGGAGCGAAAAGAGCCGATCGAATCCAGAGCCGAATGAACCTAACGTTTCTCCGGGCAACCCGACAATCAAATCGGCATGGATAATTGCCCCTGTGCGTTGTCTGAGGCAATGAAGCGTTTTCTCTGTCTTCGCCAGGTCCTGCACGCGCAATATGGCGGCCTGAGAAACAGGATTGAATGTCTGCACGCCGACTTCCAGGCGCAGGCCTCCTGCGGGAAACGCTTCCATAAGACCCAGCGTGTCGTCTGAAATGCGATCCGGGACGATCTCAAAATGTACCTGCAACCCATCTCGCCAATGACTTAGCAAATGCTGCAAAATGGCCTTAACCCGATCTGGCTTCAGATTAAACGTCCGGTCGACAAACTTGATGCGGCGCGCGCCGCGCTCAAGCAACTGCTCCAACTCCACCAGAAACACGTCGAGGGGAAATTCCCGCACTCCTTTTTCAAGCGATGAAAGACAAAACGCGCACCGGAAAGGGCACCCGCGGGAGGCTTCGACATACGTCAGGCGCGTCTGAAGATCGGAGGCTGAGTAGGCCCCATATGGCGAACTCACTTCGGCAAGATTCGCGGGCGCTCCTTCGATCACCTTTTCCTGTGGCCGCTGGCCTGCCAAAACGGCCTGCGCCAACACCGGAAAGGCGCTCTCAGCTTCGCCTGTAATGAGGAAGTCCGTCGTTTCAAAAAGGGCGGTCCCTTGATATTCATAGCTGACTTCAGGTCCACCGATGACCATGACAACATTCGGTTGCCGCCGCTTTACGATCTGGGCCACCTGCGTCAGAAGGGTAACATTCCAGACATAGATGCCCAGCCCGACAATTGCCGGAGAAGCGGCCAGCATATCCTCAGCAATCGCCGCGGGACTGTGGTTTAGGGTAAATTCGCGAATGGCGGCTTGTGACTGCAGTACGCCCAGATTTGACCAAAGGCATCGCAGGCCCAAGGACGCATGGACATAGCGAGCGTTAACGGTGGCCAGAATGATCGGGATGTTGGACATGACCGGTATTGTCGCAGGCTTGACCTGCTTCCGGCAACCAAAAGGGCTGGCGGCCCTGCTCAGGCGGGGCCGCCATCTAAACCGTTGCTGCTATTGGTTAAGCCGATGGTGAGATTCTTCGAAAGCTCTTGATATAGATAGCCACCAGGAACAGGGTCAGAAGCGTCAGGAGCGTCAGGTCCCCGCCCGCACTCGGTGGTGTGGCGGCTGAGATCCCCCCTAAGCACGATAAGCCACCGCCCCCGCCGCCGCCGGTATCAATGGAGAAGTTGACGATCTGGGAAAGCTGCTCATCGGACAGCCGATCCAGTGCGCACCCTTCCAGATTGGCCAGGGAAGCCGCCACGCTCGCTGCGGTGTCTGGGTCTGTTGTGTTGGTGGCAAAGTTCATCAGGATGACCGTCTCGCCCGGAGCAAGGTCAAAAGTGTACTCCCATTCAGACAGATTGTTCTCATCATTTAGGAACGTGATAAACGAGACCGGAACAGACGCTCCTGAACCCTGCAGAACAAATCCTATCGCGTTGCCCGAACCACTTTCCAACGCCACGACCCAGGTATCGTTGACGTCCGCTGACGTGTCGCCGCTGGAGGTGGCGCTGACCGAATTCTCGCCGTAAATTAAGACGGCTGCGACCAGCGCGGTAACCGTCCGGGTTGTGTCACCGACATTGGTGAACGCACTAATCCAGCGAGAGAACGTGCCATCAAACGGCACGTAGAACTGCCGGCGAACGCAGATATCGTCGATGGTCTGTGACGCGAACACCACCGTGTGGTCGTCGCCACTTTCGGCGGATTGATCATACAAGACAAATCCCGCACCGTCCACATCCACCAGCAAGCCTATTGTGCCGTCGTCGGATGTTGAGGAGCCTGTGGTCGTCGTTTCCGGGCCGCCGCCGGTGGTGGTTGTGCCCGTAGTGGTAACCGTCGTTCCGCCCGTGGTCGTGCCGGTGGTGGTTCCGGTCGTCCACGTCCCTGTGGTCCATGTTCCGGTCGTCCATGTTCCAGTCGTGGTTGTTTCACTCTTCATGAATATCCCTCCCGCATCGACCAGTGGGCTTTCACCCGACGCGAAGGCCAGATGAGCCGTCATCAATGCAAGAGCCATTACGAGACTAAACCTTAACATTATGCTTTCTCCTTAGATGTGCCCATGCCCAATTGTTCGTTTAAGTGCCCCCATACATAGTCTGTACATCCCCATGTAGATGGCCCAATGCACGTAACCCCTAAACGGTTGTATTAATTTCCGTCTACTAGGCAACTATGCTATATATAGCACCGCACGTTGTTTCATCTGGCACTCCATTCGGTCCGTCCATACCGCCCCGCTACTGACAAGGGAAAACCCCGATTGACATCCAAAGAGGGTCATCCTATCCTTGGTGTGTCATGTGGAGGACAAATCGTGGTGTCAAAGATTGTCAGAAGTGCAGTTGCCTTCATAGTTATCGGTGTCTTGTGGAGCTGCAGCCAACGTGAACAGTCCACTCAGTCGCCTCAGCTCACGCCGCCCGCGCCGTCTCAGCCTAACGTGCTTCTCATCACGCTTGACACCTGCCGGGCTGACCGGCTTGGGTGCTACGGATACGGGATTGCTCGAACTTTCGCCATTGACGCCCTCGCCAAAGATGGCGTTCGTTGCGCCAACCATATTACCACCGCTCCGATCACCATGCCGGCCCACGCCTCCATTCTCACCGGCCTCTACCCGCCCGCCCACGGCGTACGCGACAACGGCGCCTATGCCTTGGATGACAGGGCCGTCACGCTGGCCGAATGTTTTAAGCAGAACGGCTACTCCACGTTTGCGGCGGTCTCGGCACTGGTGCTGAGTCGCCGCTACAACCTGACACAGGGATTTGATGAGTACGATGACGACCTCTATGAAGAAGACAACCCCAAGCTGTTTATGATCCGGGATCGGCCCGCCCCAAAGACGGCCCAGAAGACAATCCAATGGCTTGAGCAGTGGCGCACCTCCGGCGCCGCCACTCCATTTTTTGCCTGGGTTCATTTTTTTGACCCGCACCAACCGATGGAATCCCGCGCCCCCGATCGAAACCTTTGCCCGACGCAATACGATGCGGAAATTGCACAGGCCGACGACGGCGTTGAGCTGCTCGTCAACTGGCTCAAGGCCAAGGGCATTCTCGATAGCACGTTGGTCGTCGTTACAGCCGACCACGGTGAGAGCCTGGGGGAGCATAAAGAGAAGACCCACGCGATCTTCATTTATGATGCGACCGTCCATGTACCGCTCATTTGGCGATATCCGGCCCTTTTTCGGTCGGGCACTGTCTACGAGGGTGCCACGCGAGCCGTGGATCTTATGCCCACCATTCTCGCTGCCGCGCAAGTGGGCGGGGGGGGAGCAGCCCAGGGTCAGAATCTTCTGCCTGCGTTGCAGGGCATATCTGCGCCACCCACTCTTCCTCAATATTCGGAGTCGCTCCTTTCGGAACTGGGTTTTGGCATGGCGCCCCTTTATGGCATTCGAGATGAAGGACTTAAATACATCAGGGCTCCCCGGTCCGAACTCTACGACCTAAAAACAGATCCCAGAGAACTCACAAATCTGTTTACTGAAAGAACCGACGATGCAGGGCGGCTGGAGCGCGAACTCCAGAGGATCCTGGATGCGAGCGAAGGGATATCGTTTGCGACACAGCGCAATCCGCTTGATGAGGAATCAGAAGAAATGCTTCAGGCCTTGGGATATCTCGCTCCCTCCAACGAACGGCAGGCCATGGGCGGCATGGATCCTAAAGATGGAATCGTCTATCACCAAAAGCTCGAAGATGCCCGTCACTTGGCTCAAAGAACCCAATGGGCTCAGGCGGAAGTTGTTCTGAAGGAAATTCTGGAGACACTTCCCACTCACCTCTCCGCCCGCAACACCCTGGCCCTGACGCTCATGAAACAGGAAAAGCGCCAGGAGGCGGAGGAGCAATACAAGCTTTCGCTTGAACAAGAGCCCAATCAGGGTCGCATCCTGCACATGATGGGCGTTCTCAACATGAGAAGAAACAACATTGACGAAGCCAAGCAATACTTCCACAAGGCGTTGGAGGTCACTCCCAAATTTATCGAACCCATGATTCACCTCGGCTACCTTGAAGCCAAAGCGGGAAACATGGAACAATCTCAGGCTTGGTATGATAAAGCCATCCAGGAAGAACCTGCCTCTCCAAGGCCGGCCATCGCCTGTGCGGATTTGTATTATCTCCAGGAAGATTACGCCGTGGCCCTTGAATACTATAAAAAGGCGGTCGCCATGAAACCGCGCCATTTCGAGGCTCTAGTGTTAGCCGGCGCGTGCTCCCACCGCACTGGAGACTATGCGGGCGCCGCCGAGTATTACGATAAGGCCGCGGCGCTCCGGCCCGATTCGTGGCTGCCGCCCTACAACATGGCCTGCCTGCTAGTGGAACAAGGCAAACACGAGGAGGCCATCCAATGCCTGAAGAATTCGCTGGCTTGCGATACCGGCGACCGCGCGCTGCCAAAGCTTTTTGAAACAGACAAAGACCTGGATCCCATTCGATCATTGCCCGCCTTTTTAGAACTCAAACAGCAGGCGTCCAGCCCACGTCAGGATGAAGATGCACCACGTAAGGGTTCACGCAGAAAGATGAGAACTCACTAATAGAAAAGTAGGCTTCCTCTGGAGTTCACAGCCACGTATGACGTTCACCACCCAGCAAACTGACAACCATTTCACCATTAACCTGCGCCTCAAAGGCATTCCCGCCATCATCGCGCTTGTACTGATCCTTATCGGTCCGCTGTGGCTTAGCCACTACTGGTACGCGCGCGCCGCCGCTGACATCGACGGCGCACGGCAGCGACTTCAATTGGAGTTGGATTCGGAACGCATTCGCGCAATTCTGCCAAACGACTATAATTCCGCGGACAAAAAACAGCTGCGAGAAATGGGACGCCAACTGACCGAGCCGGGGTATGTGATCGAAGACCTTCAACTGCGAGGGACCCTGTTTAAACGTATTATCGCGCGCGTCGAGTTCACGATGAACGGACAACCGTCCGTTCGCTACTACCGCATGCGCCATTCCATTTTGATGGGCTGGGCGGCAGTGCCCTATCGCGCCAGTGAACTGGAATGGAATCTGGCGTTGTGGCGGTAGACCTACGGCGAATTACAGCCTCTGGACGCTAAATCCGCCGCCCACTTCGATGATGCTGCCGGTGGAGTAGGGGAGATACCCTTCGGCCAGTCCGGTCACGGCTTTGCCGATGTCTTCAGGGTGGCCCCAGCGCTTTTGGAGCAGCAGACCTTCCTCAATCAGCTTGTCGTACTTTGAGGTCACGCCGGACGTCATGTCGGTGGCGATGATGCCGGGGCGGATCTCGTAGACGTTGATACCGTATTCAGCCAGACGTACCGCGTAGTTCTGGGCCGTCATGCTGAGCGCGGCCTTGCTGACAGTGTATTCTGCCCTATTGGGGCTGGCGGTGTTGGCCGAGATGCTTGTCACGAAGATGATAATAGGCGTATAGGCGGCCCCGGCCTGGACTTGCTTGACCATCTGGTTCGCGACTGCTTGGGTAAGGAAGAAGGGGCCGCGCGCATTGATGTTCATCACGCGGTCGTAGCTCTCAGTGTTTGTTTCCAGGATGTCCAGGCGCACCTCTGGCGCGACGCCGGCGTTGTTGACGAGAATATCGATGGAACCGAAATGGTCGACGACTTCGCGAACCATCCGGGCGTGGTCGTCGTGATTGGCGAGGTTGCCGACGACGGGCAGGCAGCGTTGGCCGAGTTCTTCGACGCGCGCTTTAACGTCTTCTAAGCCTTTTTCTGTGGTGGCCGTGGCGGCGATGTCGTAACCGTGAGCGGCCAGTTCAAGCGCGATGCCGCGTCCGATACCGCGGCTGGCGCCGGTGATGAGGGCTGTAGCTTTGGGCATTATCAAGTCCTTTCCAGAATGCGGTCCTCAACCAAGAGAGGCTGCATATGTGCCATGGGCGTCCCCGCCCATGCTTAAATCATGATTTTCCTTCACCGAGGCTTAGGTTGTGGTAAAGATGACAACAGTTTTGGAGCATGGGCGGGACGCCCATGGCACAAGGCGCGCTCCCTTATAGATCTCGTTTCCTCTCATAATTCCAAATGGAGCATCTGTTCTAGCGTTTGGCGCTGTCTGATTAGTTTGATGTTGCCGTTGGTTTCGACTAGCACTTCCGGGGCTTCCGGGAAGGAGTTGTAATTCTTGGTGGACATCGATGCGCAGTACGCGCCGGCGCCGCCGACTACCATCGGATCGCCAATCTTGGCTTCGGTAAGCGTGCGCGGTAGGAGGCCTTCGGGATTGCCCGGTTCGGGCGTCAACACGTCGCCGCTCTCGCAGCAATGGCCGGCCACAAGATAATCACATGTGCCCCGAGACTCTTCCGTAACGGGCACGACAACGATGGGATGCTGTGCGCCGTACAGCGACGGGCGCGTCACCTCCGTCATGCCGCTGTCGACCTTGATGAACGTGAAGCCGTTGGCGCCCGTGTCCACGATGTCGATGACCGAACAGACAAGCGCCGCGGCGTTGGCAACCAGGTAGGTTCCCGGCTCGATTTCGAGGTGAAACTTTCGGCCGTGTTTCTTGTAGACGTCTTCAAAATCCTGGGCGATCTTCTGTCCGACGGCTTGGAGGTCGGTAGAGACTTCGTCCTTCATACGCCCAACTTTGAATCCGCCGCCCAGACTGACACTTTGGACTTCCGGGAACTTCACGGCAATATCAAGCGACATCTGCGCGCACTTGTTCCAGACTTCCGGATCAGAGCCGGAGCCTATGTGCGTGTGCATGCGCGTGATGTGCAGGCCGAATTCGCGCTGAACGTCAAAAATCTGGTCCATATATTCGTGCCAGATGCCGAAGCTGGCAGACGGTCCGCCGACGTTGGTGCGGTTGCTGTGTCCGGAGCCGAGGCCCGGATTGATACGAACCGACACGCTGCCACCGGGGCGAAGCTTGCCATATTCACGAAGCTGGTGAATCGAGCAGGCGTTGAAAAGGACGCCGGCGTCAAGCAATTCGCCCAGGTTGTGCGGCAACTGCTGCGCGGTGATCTGGATGTGGTCAGCCGGTACGCCGGCCCGCATGGCACGCAGGGCTTCATACGCGCTGCTGGCGTCGATATGGATGCCAAGCCGGTTGAAGATGCGGAGGATGGCCGCGTTGGGCGAAGCCTTCATGGCGTAGCGGACGGTGAGGCCGTAGGCGTTTGGGAAGGCGAGCGCGTTGCGGGCATAGGTCTCGAGCGTGCGCTGATCGTACACGAAAACGGGCGTGCCATAGGTGCGCTGAATTTCGCGAACCTGAGCTTCAGTCAAGAAGGATAAGGTTTCCATGGTCTTTCTACTCCGCTTTGATTAAACACCCACAAGCGAGTTTGTGGGTGCCACAGGTCTATAGAATCGGGGAGTTTTAACATAAACTGAGGTTTCTTGGCGAATTTTACCCCCCTCGGTCCCCCCGCATGCGGGGGGAAGGGCTTGATCTCGGTCTCCCCTTATGTGCGGGGGAAAGGGCTTGATCTCGGTCTCCCCTTATGTGCGGGGAAAGGGCTTGA
>Ga0116193_1003419_pt1 | contig 11477 bp, 9 predicted proteins | sample AD_UKC115_MetaG_FD_89892 | JGI IMG/M metagenome (GOLD analysis project Ga0116193, IMG submission 89892) | Active sludge microbial communities of municipal wastewater-treating anaerobic digesters from Hong Kong - AD_UKC115_MetaG | ecosystem: Engineered > Bioreactor > Anaerobic > Digestate | place...
CAGTTCGCGATCTTCCGTCGCCGGGCGATGCACACGTGGATCGAGCGCCACGGCCGCATCTTCGAGATCAACGTGCCCATCTTCGGTCGATCCGTCGTCGTTTCCGACCCGACTCTGGTGAAGCTCGTCTCCTACGATTACGGCGAGCCGATGTCCACCAAGCTGGTAGCCATCGACACCACCACGGGAACCCAGATCGGCAGCACCATCGGACTGATCCCCGGACCGATCAACTACCCCGTGATGTCCGCCGACGGCAAGCTGATGCTGTTGTACACCTACGGTCCGGTGAACTACAGCGGCAAAACCCTGCAGTCGATATTTCGGCTGGCGTAGGGAATCTACGTGGATCCGCCGGACAACAGCTTCACCAGTTCCTCGCGGCTACCCGTGCCGGTCTTGTTCATCGCCCGGTAGATATGACTCTCGACGGTGCGGACGGACAGCGTCAGCCGCTCGGCCACTTCACGATTGGACAGACCCGCGGCGAGCAGGCTCACGATCTCGCGCTCGCGGTCGGTGAACGGCAATGACTCCACCGCTCGGTAGAGCACGGGAGTGGTCAACCCACCACACTGTTCGGCCAGCGCACTGGCCCGCGCCGAACACGTCAACGACGATCCGCGCAGTTCCTGAGCGCGGTAACGGACCGCGGCATGAGCGGCAGCGTCGGTGGCCGCTACCACGTCCCCCATGCTCTCGAATTCCTCTGACAAGGAAGACATCTCGGCAGCGTCACCGTCCCGAAGCGCTCGGGCGAATCGCGCCGCCAGGCCGACGCGAGGACCCTCCACGACCGATTCCAGCTCACGAAGCCGGGGCGCGCACGTCGGGTCGCCGAACTGGGCCGCAGTCTGCAGACACATCACCTCGACCGCGAATTGCCCCTTGCTCGAAGCCCTTTCGGCAGCGCTACGCACGATGGCAATCGCTTCGCTGACAGCCCCCTGGGCGGCCGACACCCAGGCCCTGGCCAGGCTCTGCTCGTGATCCAGGGAACGGAACGTCCGCCGAACGCGGTCGAGTTCGGCGAGCGCTTCAACGGCCGGGCCGGTCGAATCGCTGATCGCCAGGGCCATCACATTCGGGACCCGGTAACGGAAACCCCAGCCGGCGCCGTACCCGGCTGCCGTCAGTCCGGTCGACGCACGTTCCAACAGCACGCGCGCGTCGTCGAGGCGACCGGCGCCGAGCGCGGCCCGGCCGGCAATTCCGGCGCCCAACGATTGCGCAGCACCCGGCAGGTCGGCGGCCTGGCCGCGCACCCAATCGGCCACCTCGAGTGCGTCGGGGATCGAGCCGGCCACCAGGAGCGCACCGACGTGGGCGTCGGCGATGTTGAACCGCATGTGCGGCGCGTCCAGGGACCGGGTGGCGGCGTCGTACCCCGCCTTCGCATACTCGACGGCTACGCTCGTCCTGCCGGCGTCCGCCGCGATGGCCGTGAGTACCCACCCGATCTCGGCACCCACAACCGGTGGAAGATCGTGCAGGACAAGGGGTTCAGCAGCTTCGGCGGCGAGATCCGGCCGGTCCGTCGCGAACCAGTACACCGTGTAGAAGGCGTCGATGTACGTGCGTGCGCCAGGGGGTGCGACCCTGGCCGCGTCGTCGATGACGGCCTTTGCGCGTGCGGGATCACCGATCGCCCAGAGCAGATTGCTGGCGCGCAGGAACGCCAGCCGGGCACACTCGCCGTCGGTCAGCCCATCGGTGGGGATTCCCGCGAGCACGGACTCCGCTTCCTCACCACGGCCCAGCCAGGAAAGGGCGTGCGCGCGAACGAAGTTCGGCTCGGGTCCCGCTCCGGCCCGGGTCGCCGCCTCGGCCAGCCGGTTGGCCAGCGGCAGGTCCGCCAGCCACACCGCTCCGTGTGCGGCCCGCAGCAGGAGATCCGCGTCCGGCGCGTCGTCGGCCTCGAGCGTGAGGGTCGCCCGCCGTACCACGATCCGGATGTCGTCGGACCCGGCCAGTTCGGCGGCGACGAGCCCGCGCAGCCGACGCAGCTTGGTCGCGGGTGCGCGTTTGCGGCGGATCTGTCCGAACAGTGGATGGGCCAACCGCACCTGCACGCCCCCGGCCAGGGAGTCGAGCACGATCAATCCGCGGGTGTCGGCCTCCTCGATCGCGGCCGGGTCGGTGATCCGCTGCAATGCGGCGAGGTCGATCGGCTCGCCGACCGCGAGCGTGTCGACCACGTCACTCACGGGATCCGGCAGCCCGCCCATCCGCGACTCGATCAACGCGACCAGTCCCCGCGGTAGAACGGGATCCCCGAGCCACCGGACGAATCCCCGCTGACGAACCAGACGGCCGTCGCTGATCTCCTGTTCGACGATGTTGCGCAGGTACAGAACGTTGCCGTGGGTCAGATTCCACAATCGTTGCGCCGCATCCGGATCGATCGCCGAGTCCAGCGCCGCCGACAGAAGCATCTCGGTCTCTGCGGGCGAGAGCGTTGGCAGGTCCACTCGCGTGAACCGGCCGGCCTCCGTGATCTCTTGCACCGCAGGGGGAATCGGTTCGCCGTCGGGGAGGGTGAGGATCACCTGTGCGGTACGCCGCTGGACGATCTGATTCACCACGAAGGCCGACAGGTCGTCCAATCGATGCGCGTCATCGACCACGATCACGGTGGCCGGTCCCGCCGCCGTCAGGGACTCGATCACCCGGCGCACCAGCTGGACCGTGTCGGTGACACCGGGCTGGGTCCACGCGGTGAACGCGCCCAGCGGAATCGACCGTCCCGCGGACGTCCCGACCACCCACCGGGTGTCCGATCCGCGTGCCGCCGCGCGCTGCATCGCCTCACGGGCGATGCGGCTCTTGCCGGCGCCGGCGGACCCCCAGACGGCGACCCCCGAGACGTCCGGATCCGACAGCGCGGCGTCGATGTCCCCCATCGCCGACGCGCGACCGGTCAGCGGCCACGTGGCGTGCACCCACAGAGCGTATGCCCTGGACCGGGGCTACCCGGGTGACTCGCTCAGAGGTCGGACAGCGCGACCAGTGCCTCCGCGGGTGAGACCTGCAGTCCGCACCGGTTCTGGAAATCGTTCAGCGGGGCCTTGATGGCACGGACCTCGTCGGCCTGCTGCGGATGGTCGGCGAAGTAGCTGTCCATCTGGCCGACGGCAACGAATGCCGGTTGGCGGGTGGCGTCGAGGAGTGCGGCGTTCACGTCGGGGTTCTTCTCGAAGTACTTCGACAGCGCGCCGGTGACCGAGTTGATGGTGCTCGACAGCCCGGCTGCGGTGCAGCCGTCGGCGGAGGCGGCCGGTACGGCGGCCGGGGATTCACTCGGTTCCGCGGGCGCGGTAGGCTCCGGCGCATCGGCCAGCGGAGTCGCGTCCGGGGCGTCGGCGCCGGGTGCGGGGGCGGGGGTGGACGGCGTGGCCGGCTCCACCGGCGCGGCGGGTTCGGGCGCGGTCGGCTCGGCCTGGGCCAGCGGAAGGGCCAGCGCGGAGCAGGCCGCACCGGCGGCCAGCAGGGTCAATGCGGCGCCACGCACCGTCTTGTCGCGATTCATGGATTACTCCTGGTTCGGGGGCAACTTGGTAGTGACTTCGCGTCGGCGACGCCGCGCGTTACGGATGAGGCGGATGAGCACACGATTCGGCGCCGGCGTACGGAAAGCACGGCCCGGCCGGAGTGTTGTCGACGAAACCGCACGTTCGGCCCTCCCGCGAGGGGAGGGCCGAACGCCATGCGAGGTCAGACCGCGCCGAGCGCGTCGGTGATCACGTCAGTGCCCACCTGGGTGTGGCACGACTCCGACAGCGCCGAGACGGGCTGCTGGATCTGCTTCAGATCCTTGGCGACCTGCGGGTTCTCGGTGAAGTACACCCGGTAGGCCTGCGGGGCCTGGTCCGGGGACTGCTTCGAGATGTCCGTGAGCGCCTTGTCGGTCTCCGGGTGCTCCTGCAGGTAGGACCCCATCGACGCCGACACCGAGCTGTTGGTGGTGGCGATGCCGCTGACAGAGCACTGATCCGGCGTCGCCGGCGCGGGCGCCGCGTTGGCGGTGGGCGCGAGGATGGCCAGGGAAGCTCCCGCGGCCGCGGTTGCGAGCAGGCCGCCGGCCCCGATGCTGTACAGGCCGCGACGAACGGCGGTCATGCGGGTATTGGTCGAAACCATTCGAATTTCTCCTTCGGTCTGCGATGTTGATCGCGCCCAAAGGCCTAACCCGAACCGCACCTGCCCTAAACACCGCCGGTGACCGCACCGGCGTGTCGCGGGCGGTATCCGCGCAGGACACGCCGAGGAAACCGGGTGGTCGAGAAAAAATCAGCCGGCGGCGGCGCCAGCCTGGTTACCGGCCTGCTCGCGCTTGATCTCGAGGGCGATGTCGATGAGCTGGTCCTCCTGGCCGCCGATCAGTTTGCGCTGGCCGACGCGCAGCAACAGCTCATGGGCGGGCACGCCGTAGCGTTCGCCCTGGCGTACCGCGTGTTTGAGGAAGCTGGAGTACACCCCGGCGTAGCCCATCACCAGTGCGTTGCGGTCCAGCAGGCACTCTGCCGGCATGGCGGGCGCGACAACCTCCTCGGCGGCGTCGGCGATCTCGAAGAAGTCGATACCGGTCTTGACGCCGATCTTGTCGAACACCCCGACCAGCGCCTCGACCGGCGCGTTGCCGGCCCCGGCGCCGAACCGGCGGCAGGACCCGTCGATCTGCTTGGCACCCGCGCGGACGGCTTCGACCGAGTTGGCCACGCCCAGGCCGAGATTCTCGTGCCCATGAAAACCAACCTGCGCGTCGTCACCGAGTTCGGCGACCAGCGCGGCCACCCGGTCGGCCACGCCTTCGAGCACCAGGGCGCCGGCCGAATCCACCACGTAGACGCACTGGCAGCCGGCATCAGCCATGATCCGGGCTTGGGCGGCCAGTTTCTCCGGCGAGATGGTGTGGCTCATCATCAGGAACCCGACGGTCTCCAGGCCCAGCTCGCGGGCCAGCCCGAAGTGCTGGATCGACACGTCGGCCTCGGTGCAGTGGGTGGCGATGCGACAGATCGACCCGCCGTTGCCCTGGGCCTCCTTGATGTCTTCCTTGGTGCCCACACCGGGCAGCATGAGGAAGGCGATCTTGGCTTCCTTGGCCGTCTCTGCCGCGAGCTTGATCAGCTCCTGCTCGGGAGTCTTGGAGAACCCGTAGTTGAAGCTCGAGCCGCCCAGCCCGTCACCGTGGGTCACTTCGATGACCGGGACGCCCGCGCTATCGAGGGCGGCGACGATCGCACCGACCTCGTCCTTGGTGAACTGATGGCGCTTGTGGTGGCTGCCGTCGCGCAGGGAGGTGTCCGTCATCCGGACGTCCCAGCTCGCGTCGAACCAAACTTCAGTGCTCATGGCGCCACTCCTCCTCATCGCTCGTTCCTCGCTCGGCATCGTCGATGGCGCGACTCATGCTTGCGCTCCCGTTCCTGCGGAGGCCCGTTCCTTCGCGATTTCTTCGCCGACCTTGGTGGCGGCTGCGGTCATGATGTCCAGGTTTCCCGCATACGGCGGCAGGTAGTCACCCGCACCCTCGACCTCGACGAACGTGGTGACGACGAAGTTGCCGCCGTTGACCACCGACGGCTCGTCGAACTGCGGTTCGTTGAGCAACCGGTAACCGGGCACATACGTCTGCACCTCGGCCACCACATCCTTGATGGACTGGGTGATCGCGTCGCGATCGGCGTCCTCGGGGATGGCGCAGAAGATCGTGTCGCGCATGATCATTGGCGGGTCGGCGGGATTGAGGATGATGATCGCCTTGCCCCGCTTCGCGCCACCGATGACCTCGACGCCGGCGCTGGTGGTCTTGGTGAACTCATCGATGTTGGCCCGGGTTCCCGGCCCTGCCGAGGCCGACGAGACCGACGCCACGATCTCGGCGTAGGGCACGTCCACCACGCGGGACACGGCATAGACCATCGGGATCGTGGCCTGGCCGCCGCAGGTGACCATGTTGACGTTGGGCGCATCCAAGTGCGCGCGCAGGTTGGCCGGCGGGATGACGCCCGGACCGACGGCGGCCGGGGTGAGGTCGATGGCGCGGATTCCGGCTTCCTCGTACCGCGGCGCGGCGGCCTTGTGCACGTAGGCGCTGGTGGCCTCGAAGACCAGGTCCGGCTTCTCCGACTGCGCCAGCAGCCAGTCCACACCCTCGTGGCTGGTCTCCAACCCGAGCTTGCGGGCGCGCGCCAGGCCCTCGGACTCCGGATCGATGCCGATCATCCAGCGCGGCTCGAGCCAGTCCGACCGCAGCAGTTTGTACAACAGGTCGGTACTGATGTTCCCCGACCCGACGATCGCGACGGACGCTTTCTCTGGCATGTGTCGTGCTCCTACTCCAAGGCGTGACTATTCGAAAGACAGTCGGACTGAACCTAATCCAGTGAACTCCGCAAGGAAACTGTCCCCCGGGCGTGCATCTATCGCGCGCATGCAGGCGCCCGGCAACACGACGTCGCCGGCCTTGAGTCGCACCCCGAAACCGTCCACCTTGCGGGCCAGCCAGGCGACGGCCGTCACCGGGTTCCCCAGCACCGCATCGCTGCGGCCCTCGGCCACCGTCTCGCCGTTGCACTTCAGCACGGCGTCGATGGCGCGGATGTCAATATCCTTCGGGGACACCCGCTCCGGGCCCAGGATCCACCCAGCCGACGAGGCGTTGTCGGCGATGGTGTCACACAGTTTGATCTGCCAGTTCTTGATCCGGGTGTCGATGAGTTCGATCGACGGCGCGAACGCGGCCGTGGCGGCCAGCACGTCGTCCTCGGTGCAGCCCGCCCCGGGCAGGTCCTCGGCGAGGATGAACGCGACCTCGACCTCGACCCGCGGATAGAGGTAGTCGGACGTCTTGACGGGCACATCCTGGAAGACCTCCATGTCGGCCAGCAGATGCCCGTAGTCGGGCTCGTCGACATTCATCATCTTCTGCATGGCCTCGCTGGAGAGACCGACCTTGTGCCCCACCACCCGGGCGCCCTCGGCCACCCGCTGCCGGATGTTGAGCAACTGGATCTCATACGCGTCCACGACGTCGATCCCGGGATTGCCGTCGGTCAGGGGGTCGATCGGCACCCGGCTGCGCTCGGCCTCGGCCAGGTCGGCCGCGAGTTCGGCGCGGATCGCATCGTCCAACATTCCGTGAAGTCCCCTCACTTCTTTGACCGGCGCAGTTGTCCAGCACCGGGGCAATTCTATAACGTGTTCTACATGACCGTTCAGGAGTACGACGTCGTCGTGGTCGGTAGCGGCGGCGCCGGCATGGTGGCCGCGCTGACCGCCGCTCACCAGGGCCTCTCCACAGTAGTCGTCGAGAAGGCACCGCACTACGGCGGTTCCACCGCGCGGTCCGGCGGAGGCGTGTGGATCCCGAACAACGAGATTCTGGAGCGCGACGGGGTGAGCGACACCCCCGAGGCCGCCCGCACCTACCTGCACTCGATCATCGGCGACGTGGTGCCCGCCGAGCGCATCGACACCTACCTGCAGCGCGGGCCCGAGATGCTGTCGTTCGTCCTCGCGAATTCGCCGCTGAAGCTGTGCTGGGTGCCCAACTACTCCGACTACTACCCGGAGAGCCCCGGCGGTCGGGCCGGCGGACGTTCGGTGGAACCGAAGCCCTTCGACGCCAAGAAGCTGGGCAGCGACCTGGCCGGTCTGGAACCGCCGTACGGCAAGGTTCCGCTCAATGTGGTTGTGATGCAGCAGGATTACGTCCGCCTCAATCAGCTCAAGCGGCACCCGCGCGGCGTGCTGCGCAGCCTCAAGGTGGGCGCGCGGACCATGTGGGCGCAGGCCACCGGCAAGAATCTGGTCGGCATGGGCCGGGCGCTGATCGCCCCACTGCGCGTCGGCCTCCAGGAGGCCGGCGTCCCCGTCCAGCTCAACACCGCGATGACCGACCTGTACGTCGAGGACGGCGTGGTGCGTGGCATCTACGCAAAGGGTGCGGGAGACTCCGAAAGCACTGAGCCCCAACTGATCCGGGCCCGCAGGGGTGTGATCCTCGGCTCGGGCGGTTTCGAGCGCAACGAGCAGATGCGGGTCAAGTATCAGCGCGCGCCGATCAACGCAGAGTGGACCGTGGGCGCGACGGCCAACACCGGAGAGGGCATTCTGGCCGCCGAAAAGCTCGGCGCCGCACTGGGGTTGATGGAGGACGCCTGGTGGATCCCGACGGTGCCGCTGGTGGGAGCGCCGTGGATCGCCCTGTCGGAACGCAATTCACCCGGCGCGATCATGGTGAACATGTCGGGCAAGCGGTTCATGAACGAATCGATGCCTTACGTGGAGGCGGGTCACAACATGTACGGCGGTCAGTACGGCCACGGCGCCGGCCCCGGCGAGAACATCCCGTCGTGGCTGGTGTTCGATCAGCAGTACCGGGACCGGTACATCTTCGCCGGCCTGCAGCCGGGTCAGCGGATCCCCACGAAGTGGATGGAGTCGGGTGTCATCGTCAAGGCCGACACCCTGGATGAGTTGGCCGAGCTGACCTCGTTGCCCGCCGACGCGCTGCGCGCGACCGTCGACCGGTTCAACGGCTTCGCCCGCAGCGGGGTCGACGAGGACTTCCACCGCGGCGAGAGCGCCTACGACCGCTACTACGGCGATCCGACCAACAAGCCGAACCCGAACCTCGGTGAGATCAGCCATCCGCCGTACTACGCGGCCAAGCTGGTCCCCGGCGATCTGGGCACCAAGGGCGGCATCGTCACCGATGTGCACGGCCGCGCGCTGCGCGACGACGGTTCGGTGATCGAGGGCCTGTACGCCGCCGGCAACGTGAGCGCGCCGGTGATGGGCCACACCTATCCCGGGCCGGGCGGCACCATCGGACCCGCGATGACGTTCGGTTACCTCGCCGCACTGCATATCGCCGGAAAGGCCTGAACACGTGCCGATCAATCTCGACGAGGCCATCGGCGCTGAACTCGCCCCCGTCGAGTTCAGCTGGACCAGCTCCGACGTGCAGCTCTACCACCTCGGACTGGGCGCCGGCCATGACCCGATGGACCCGCGCGAGTTGCGCTACCTGACCGACAACACCCCGCAGGTGCTGCCGACGTTCGGCAACGTGGCCCAGACATTCCACATGACCGAACCGCCGGCGGTGAAGTTCCCCGGCATCGACATCGAGCTGTCGCGGGTGCTGCACGCGAGCGAGGCGATCAGCGCTCCCGGGCCCATTCCGGCGGCGGGCACCGGCACCGCCGTCACCCGATTCACCGAGATCTGGGACAAGGGCAAGGCGGCGGTCATCTGGTCGGAGACCACCGTCACCGATCCGGCCGGCCAGGTCCTGTGGAAGCAGAAGCGGTCCATCTTCGCGCGCGGCGAGGGCGGCTTCGGCGGCGACCGCGGCCCGTCGGCCGGCGTCGCCATTCCCGACCGGGAACCAGACCTGGAGATCGACGTGCCGACGCTGCCGCAGCAGGCCCTGCTGTACCGGCTGTGCGGCGACCGCAACCCGTTGCACTCCGACCCCGAATTCGCTTCTGCCGCAGGTTTTCCCCGGCCCATCCTGCACGGCCTATGCACCTATGGGATGACGTGCAAGGCACTCGTCGACACGCTGCTCGACGGCGATGCCGCCGCGTTGGGGTCCTACGGCGCGCGGATGGCCGGCGTGGTATTCCCCGGCGAGACGCTGCGGGTGACGGCCTGGAAGGGCGACGACGGTTACGTCGGAAATGTCACGGTTCCCGCACGGGACAACGCCGTCGCCCTCGGCGATGTCGAATTCCGCTCGGTTTAGTCCGCCCCCGGCTCGGCAATAGGAACGAGCGCGACTGCTAGTTTCAGTTGCGTTACGTAAGCCGCCCGTGTCCGCGAGCGGCCGGACTCAGGGGAGCAGTCACTGTGAACACCACCAGCATCAAGACCGCGCTGATCGCCGCCTCCGCGGCAGCCGCCATCGGTCTCGCGGCCGCACCGGCGGCCCTTGCCGACGACGAGGGCGCCGTCACCACGGCCACCATCGGGCAGCAGGCCAGGCTGACCGACGGAGCCGTCGTCCAGGGCTGGACCATCGCGGGACTGAAACCCAGCACCGACGTCATTCCCTACACGCCGCAGGGAACGCTGTGGGAGGCGACCGCCACCAACCAAGCCATCGAGGGATCCGTCCAGCCGATCGTCTCCAACCTGAACGCCCGGGCCGCCGACGGCCAGAACTACCGGGTGCTCTTCGGCGTCGCCACCCCGCAGGGTGTCAACCCCGGAGCGCTCGCCCAGGGCGATTCGACCTCGGGCAAGGTCTACTTCGACGTCACCGGCGCTGCGCCGGACACGGTCGTCTACAACGCGGGCGGACACGATCTGCTGGTCTGGAAGCCCGCGCCCCCGGCTCCCGTCGCCACCGGCGGCTCGGGCAGCAGTTGGACCGCACCCGCGCAGAGCGCCCCGGCGGCAACCACGCCCGGCACGGCAGCCCCGGCGGCCACGGGTAGCTCCGGCACCCCGATCGCCGAGGGCACCACGGCGGCCCCGGCAGCCGCAGGGAGCTCGGGCACCCCGATCACCGAGGGCACTCCGGCAACCGAGGGCACCCCGGCCCCGGCCGGCAGCGCGGGAACCCCGGCCACCCCGGCGCCCGCTGCCGCGGGCAGCTCCGGTACCCCGGCGAGCGAGGGCACTCCGGCGGTCGCGCCGGCGCCGGCCGCCGGCAGCGCTGGGACCCCGGCGCCCGTCGAGGGCAGCACCGGCACCCCCGCCGTGCAGTCGGTGCCCACCACCACGGTCGTCGGCGTCCCGCACGGAATGGGCAGCTCCGGTACGCCCGCATCCTGACCGATCAGGAGTGGCTGGACCACCACTGGTAGAGCTGGTCGAGCGTGGGTCCGGGTGAATCCGACCGGACCACGCCGACCAGCATCCGCTCGGTGTCGGTCCACGCGAGCGTCGGCACACCGTCCTGCACTCCGCACACCAGGGTCCCGCTGACCTTCTGCGGTGTCGCGTTCCGCCGCCACGGGCCCGGCGATTGGATGTTCCCCGGGCACGTCACCACGGCGTCGGGGCGCACAGCGGCCACAAACGCGGCATCGAGGGCCGGCCGATCACGCAGGAGAAGGTAGGTGGCCGACGGCGGGCCGCCCGGGTCGACGTTTCCGTCGCAGGTCACCGTGGCGACGGCCCCCTGTTGCGGATCCACCGGCCGGCAGGCTGCCGGCGGATAGCCGGGCGGCAGCATCCGGACCAGGCTCGCTTCCGCACCGGCGTCCCGGGCCGCCCTGGTGGTCGTGTCGGCGGTGGTCGATGCGGCGGGGCTGTTCACCTGGCCGCTGTCACCGGCGTCCGTGGCCTCGGTGGCCGACGGTGAGCGATTGATCGACCAGAAAACCAGTCCGATAATCGCTGCCAGCGCCGCGAGTCCACCGACCACCAGCGCGATCTGCCGTCCGGAAACCGACCCGGTACTGCGAGCGGGCTGGGTGGGGAACGCGAAAGATGCTGTCGCCGAGGGAAGTTCG
>Ga0116193_1003420_pt1 | contig 11476 bp, 10 predicted proteins | sample AD_UKC115_MetaG_FD_89892 | JGI IMG/M metagenome (GOLD analysis project Ga0116193, IMG submission 89892) | Active sludge microbial communities of municipal wastewater-treating anaerobic digesters from Hong Kong - AD_UKC115_MetaG | ecosystem: Engineered > Bioreactor > Anaerobic > Digestate...
ACGGCGTTTTGTTGCCGAGCGAGCTTGTTTACAGAGCAAAATTTAAAGGCTATAAAGCAATAGCTTTAACTGATCATGTCGATTATTCGAATTTTGAGTTCAATATACCTAAAATACTGAATGTTGCAAAGATACTTCGCAATAATTATGACATAGAGGTTATTGCCGGAGCTGAGATAACTTATGTTCCTCCTAAACTAATCGGAGATATTGTTTTAAAATGCAGAAATTTGGGGGCGGAAATAATCGTTGTGCACGGCGAGACGGTTGCCGAAACAGTTCCTCCTGAAACTAATCACTATGCCCTGCAGGCAGGTATAGATATACTTGCCCATCCTGGACATATAACAAAAGAAGATGTAATAATTGCAAGGGATAACGGAGTATGCCTTGAAATTACAACAAGAAAAGGACATAATGCCACTAACAGAGAAGTTGCGGCTTTAGCGCTTGAATACGGAGCAAAGCTTGTTTTAAATACAGATTCACACTCTCCGGAAGATTTGATGGATAGTTCAAAAATAGAAAAAACGCTTTGTGACAGTGCAATCGATTTGAAATATTTTGAAATAATGCAGAAAAATTCACAAAATATAATCGACAGAATAAGAGGACAAAAATGAGAAAAAAGGAAGATAAAATAGTAAAGATAGTAAATCTGATCAAAGAAAATAAAACCACTTTTTTAACGGTTGCCGGTTTTGTAATAGGAATAACTGTATTTACGCTGTTTGTTTATTACAGACTTCAGCTTACAAGAGATACGGCTTCAGCAAAACTTGCGGTTGCTGTTAATTATGTCGCTGCCGGAGACGCGCAGAACGGGCTCAAACTGATAGATGAAGTTATAACAAAATATTCGCGCACTCCTTCGGCTTACCGCGCTATGCTTATGAAATCGAATTTTTTTATTTCGCAGAAAAAATATGATGACGCCGAGCAGATGCTTAAAAATTACATAAAAAATGCCAAACCCGAAACATTAAAACCTTTGGCATACCCGACTTTAATACTTGTTTACGATAATACGGGACAGCTTGAAAAAGCCATAGAAACATCAAAGGATTTTTTATCAAAATATCCTGATAATTATCTTGTTTTAAGCATTACCGAAAATCTTGCAAGGTTATATGAACTTGCCGGAAATGAGACCGAATCGTTAAATTTATACAAAAAAATAATCGACAGCTATCCTAATACGGATTATGCTGAAAGAGCAAAAAGCAAAGTAAAATAACCGTCGGGATTTAGCGAATGAAAAAAGTATATCTGGCATTTTTATGGCATCAGCATCAGCCCATATATAAAAATCCTCTGAATAATGTTTTTGAACTGCCTTGGGTAAGGCTTCACGCCACCAAAGATTATTATGATATGGCGGCCATACTGGACGACTATCCTAAAATTAAGTCAAATATTAATCTTGTTCCTTCTCTTTTAGTGCAGCTTGAGGAATATGCAAAAGGAACCGCAAAGGATAAATTTCTTGATTTAACGCTAAAACCTGCCCTTGAACTTTCTGAAGACGATAAAATTTTTATACTGATGAATTTTTTTATGGCAAACTGGGAAACAATGGTTTTTGCCAATAACAGATATCACCAGCTTCTTGAAAAAAGAGGCAAGCAGACAAACCAGTCCGATATAAAAAGAATACTTAATTATTTTAAAGATAATGATATGAGAGATCTTCAGGTATGGTTTAACCTCGCATGGTTTGACCCTTATTGGAGAAAAAAAGACGAATTTATAAATGAACTTTATATAAAGGGAAGGGATTTTACCGAGGAAGAAAAACAAAAACTTATACAAAAACAGCTTGAAATATGCGGAATGATAGTTTCAAAGCACAAAGAGCTGCAGGACAGAGGACAGATTGATGTTTCAATTACTCCTTTCTATCATCCTATACTTCCTCTTTTATGCGATACAAACAGCGCTCTTGAATCTGCTCCGAACATAGTTTTGCCTGAAAAGAGATTTACTCACAGAGAAGACGCACAATGGCATGTTAATAATGCCGTAACATATTATGAGAATATTTTCGGGAAAAGGCCGTCAGGAATGTGGCCGTCCGAGGGTTCTGTGTCAAACGAGGTAATCAATATAGCTGCAAATAACGGCATCAGATGGCTTGCTACCGATGAAGCGGTATTATTCGGGAGTTATGAACCGGCTTTTCAAAACAGACAGTATTTATTCAGACCTTACAATGTAAACATAAACGGCAGTTCGGTCAATATGATATTCAGAGACCACGGTTTATCGGATTCAATAGGTTTTGTTTATTCAAAATGGAATCCGGATGATGCCGTAAGGGATTTTATCGACAAAATTAAAAATATAGGCAATTATGTCGGAGATTCATATGAATATCCGTTAGTTTCAGTTATACTTGACGGAGAAAACTGCTGGGAATATTATAAAAACGACGGATGGGATTTTTTGACAAAACTCTATTCTGAGCTTTCAAAGGAAGAAACCATAGAAACCGTCAGAATAAGCGATTATTTAAACAGATTTCCTCCTAAAGATACTGTGCGTAACTTGAGGGCAGGTTCATGGATAAACGGTAATTTCGGAATATGGATAGGCCACAGCGAAGACAATACTGCATGGAATTATCTTGGCAAAACCAGAGAATATCTTGTTGATTACACGCAAAAAAATCCGGGTTTTAAAGATACGGAAGAAGGACAAAAAGCCTGGCAGATACTGTACGCGGCTGAAGGTTCTGACTGGAACTGGTGGTATGGAGAAGAACATTCTTCAAGCAACGATGAAATATTTGATAAGCTTTTCAGGCAGCATTTGATGGCCATATATGAACTTACGGGACGCAGGGCGCCGGATTATTTATATAAATCAATCAAGATATTGAGGCAGTCGTTTTCTAAGTTTGTGGTGACATATCCAAAGTCGATGATTTCTCCCAAAATAGACGGAGAAATATCAAACTTTTTTGAATGGAAAAATGCGGGACAGTATTCCGTTGGTTATACCGGCGGGTCAATGCATCAGGTTTCAACGGTTATAAAAAGTTTTATGTTCGGTTTTGATCTGAATAATATATATCTTAATATTCATACAAATGTTCCTTCTAATTCCAAGGATATAGAAAATCTCTATTTTAACATCAATTTTCTTGCTCCGGCAGTAAAAAAAATAACCGTGAATTTTGATATGAACAATAATATAAAAGAATTTTTCGTTACGGACAACGGAGTCAAAACAAATCTTAAATTTGACGGGGTTTCAATCAGAACGGTTATAGAAATAACAATACCTATTGAAATTTTGGCGCTTCCGGAAAATTCAAAAAATATAGAGTTTACGGTAAGCGTAGATAAAGATTATATGGAAATTGAGAGATGGCCGTATCAATCTTCGGTAATAATTCCGAAACCAAGCGAAAATTTTAACGATGAATCATGGATGGTGTAAAAAATGATAATAAAAGACATAAATGTTAATGGCAAATTGTTTAAGGCTGTTGAAATAGATTTATGCGACAACAGCAAATTGCTTATGATTACAGGCAATAAAGGCTATATTATGTGCGGTTATCTTAATATAAATACAGCGCAGAACCGCGGTGATGCGGCTTGTATTGTTACAGGTGTAAAAACGATAGAAGATGTTTTAACTTCAAATATAGTGGCTTTAACCGTTCAGGCTCAAAACCTTGGCATAAAAATGGGGATGCCGGTCAAAGAAGTCCTCGAGAAATTTGCCGTTTAATCCTTGTACTTACTCAAAATATTCAATGCCGTTTTATTTTCAGGGTCCTCTGAAAGAGTTTTAGCGGCAAATTTTAAGGCGTTTTCACTGTCGTTTAAATCATCATAGAGAAGAGCAAGAATAGAAAGATATTCTGTGTTTGTTTTGTCATTTTTGAGAAGATAAAGAAGAATTTCAGCCGCTTTTTTATATTCTCCGCTTACGGAATAAATTTGTGCGAACTGTTTAAATGATTTTATATTATAAGGGGATAGTTCCATAGATATTTTTGTAAATTCAAGAGCTTTTATAAAATCAAGTTTATTCATATAAATATTTCCAAGATTCAGATAAAACTGATATTTAAGGTAATTTTCGGTATTTTTGTCTAAAGCATTTTGAAGTAATTTTTCAGCTTCATCAAAATTTTTCTCCGCTATTAAAACAGCTGCTAAAGTAGGCAGATAATTGTAATATTTATATTTCAGAGCGCCGTAAAGAAGTTGTTTAGCCTGCTCATATTTATGCTCTGCGATAAGAACTTTGGCAAATCCGTGCATAGCTTCGGGGTAATGAGGGACATCGGCATATGCGTTTGTCCAAAATGTTTTTGGATTTTTATATCGTTGGCAGTATACGTATGAGCTTGAAAAGAAAACAGGGAACAGAATAAAAAATAATACAGCAAAATATTTTGCCGTAAAAGGAAATTTCTTTAAAAAATTGCCGCCCAAATCCGCAATAAAAATAACAATGCCTGCCGAAGGTATAACAAATCTGTGAAATAAGAGCAGATAATCCGGAATTAAAAAAGTCGGCAGCAGCGTTATTACAAACCAGACCGAACAAAATAAGAGTATTTTTTTTCTGACAAATCCGTATCTGTACATTAAGAGCAAAAATATTATAAAAACTAAGTTTACGGCTAAAAGTTTAAACGAAAAGTTTATTTTGTAAAGCATGACCGGTATATAATCAGGTATAAAAAACTTTATCAGATAAGTCATAAAACCTGTCAGCATAACTTTTGCAGATTCGGAATAATTGGTTATGTATGATGTCAGTTTTACGGTTGTGACCGCATTGTCGCGTAAAATAAAGTATATAGCAAAAATCGGTATTAAAAAAATAAATATGCGCAAAGTCTGACTTTTTGAAAATTTATAGCCGAAACAATAAAGAGCAAGAGGAAATACAGGAATTAACAGAAGCGATGTTTCTTTTGTAAATAAAGCCGCCGTGAACATGAATAGGCAGATAAAAAGATGTTTTGTAAGAGAAGTTTCTGCAAATTTCAGAAAATATATTAAAGAAAGGGTTATGAAAATTATAAGAATAGTGTCATTTCGGGCCGGAAGCCATACAGGGCATGACATTAATACCGGATGAACCGCCATTATAAGAGTTATAAATTTTAAAACAGTTTGGTTTAAATTTAACTTTGACGCCAAAAGGAAAATACAGAAAATACTTAATATAAAATATATTATATTTGCAAAATGAGAAACGGAAGTATTGTAACCGAAAAAAGCCGCTTCAATCGCAAAGGATATGCTTAAAACAGGTCTGTAATAAGGGAACTCCTTTGAGTAATAACATGATTGTGTAAAAAAATCAGGGATATTTTTTAAATTCGATATATAAGAAACATTTTGTTCTATAAGATAATCATCATCAAGATTTGTGATTTTGTAATTAATGCTTTTTCCGTATAAAGCAAAAATAACAATGCACAAAACAGCAAAAAAAAATAAATTTGTCTTATAAAAATTTTTAATGGAAAAAATCATTTTTTAAGGTGGAGGTGGCGGGAATTGAACCCGCGTCCGAAAATGTTTCAGTAAGACCGCTACAAGTTTAGCCCGGAAATTTTTTCTCGTTTATAAAACCATCTCCGGACAGGACTGTTTTATAAACCAGCGCCGTTAGAATTTCGCATCAATACGACGGCACAAGCATTTTGACGCTAACCTACTCTTGTCGTTTTATCCCGCCAGTAGGTGTCACAGGTAAAACGCAGCTGACTTAAGCAGCTATTGGCATTGCACCAAAACCCATGAAAGGTTTGAGCATGCCGTTAGGAACGATTTGTTTGTCGTTTCTATTTGAGCCGATTTTTACCGAGCCATCGGCCAACTCGGACTTGCTGTCTTTACCTCTTTCATTCCCGTCGAACCCAACTCACCCCCGAAAAAAAGTTAAAGAATTATCTTCTGTTTTTAAAGAACTCTTTCATTATTGTAGCACACTCTTCCTGCAAAAGTCCACCTGAAACTTGTATTTTATGGTTTAGTTTTTTTTCGTCTGTTATATTGAATACGCTGCCGCAGGCGCCTGCTTTGGAATCGTAAGCTCCGAATATTATTTTTTCTACTCTTGCCCATATCAATGCCCCCGCACACATTGCGCACGGTTCGACGGTTACATAAACAGTGCATCCGTTTAAGCGGTAATTGCCGAGTTTTTTGCAGGCTTTTCTTAAAGCAACTATTTCGGCATGGGCTGTAGTATCATTTGACGTTATGCTTTTGTTGAAGCCTCTTGATATAATTTTGCCGTCTTTAACAATTACGGCTCCTATCGGAACTTCATCAAGCATAAAAGCTTTTTTTGCGCAAATCAGAGCCTGCTTCATAAAAAAAATATCTTTATTGTTTTTCATCTGGCGTAACGTGTTTTTCAAGTATTTGTTTTAATTCAGGTGGGATTCTTATCGGTTTGAACGCTTTGTTTACCAGAGGATGTTTTGTTTTGCCGGTTGCAAGCAGTCTGTTTTCGCATTTTATTTTATATGAAAATACGGCGCTGGCGTTTTTTAATTCTGAAATAGTTGTTTCTATTGTTATAAGATCGTCATATTTTGCAGGCGAATGATAATCGCATTCGGCATGCATAACCGGAAAATAAAGTCCCAAATCTTCCATTTTTCTGTAAGTAAAACCAAGCTCTCTCATGAATTCGCTTCTTCCTCTTTCAAAAAAAACAAGATAATTTGCATAGTAAACTGTTCCCATCTGATCAGTGTCCCTGTAAGAGACTCTCATGCTGAATTTATTCATTTTTTTACCTCAATTAAATTTGCTGCCTTTAGTTAGTCCGGCCCCGTTTAGAAAATCGCAGGCCGGCATTTTTGATTTGCTTTCAGGTTGAACTTTTGTCACAAGCAGGGCATCTTTGCCGCATTTTACAAGAAATCCTTCCGTTTTATCTATACTTATTATCGAACCTGGCTGCGCGTTTGAATTATCTTCTGCTGTTTTACAATCAATGATTTTTAAAGATTTGCCCGCAAGCTTGCCTTCGGCTACGTTTGTGAATATTCCCGGCCATAAAAATAAACCTCTGAATAAATTTCTTATTTCATCAGCCGGCTTTGACCAGTCTATTTTGCCGTCTTCTTTCTTAAACGTGGAACAAAAAGTCGGTGTTCCAGTCTGCGGTTTTGCCAAACATTGTCCGTTATCAAGCATATCAAGAGTTCTGTTCATTACGGATATGCCGAGATTTATCAATTTATCAAATAATGTGCATGACGTATCATCGGGCTCGATGCAAAGAGAATCCTGTAAAATTATATTACCGCTGTCTAAGCCTTTATCTATGTAAAAAGCCGTTACTCCGGTTTTTGTCTGACCGTCTATTAAAGCCTGCTGGACCGGAGATGCGCCCCTGTATTGAGGCAAGAGGGAAAAATGTATGTTAAAACATCCAAGTTTAGGTAGCGTAAAAATCCTTTCGGGGATAATTTTGCCGAAAGAAACAATAACGCCTATATCTGCATTATAATTTTTTATTTGTTCAAGAATTTCATCAGTAAATTTTTCAACCTGTATACACGGTATTTTATTTTCGACAGCATACGTTTTAACGGCTGGCATTTTTAACTGCTGCCCTCTTGCTGCAGGTTTGTCGGGCATAGTTATAACTGCCGATATCTTATGTTTTTTATCTATGTTCTCAATAAATGATTTTGAAATGCCGGCGGTGCCGAAAAATATTATGTTCACCAATTACCGCCTTTTTTTCTTCTTTTTATTTCTTTCTCAACAAGTTTTCTTTTCCACGGCTGGAGATAATCTATAAATAATTTCCCGTTTAAGTGGTCTGTTTCATGCTGGACTGCTTTTGCCAGAAAACCATGAGCTTCAAGCTGCTTGATTTTTTCGTTCAGCCCTAAATATTCAACAGTAACTTTTTCAAATCTTGGAATATTTTCATAGATGCCTGGAAATGAAAGACATCCTTCTTCCGTATCTATTTTGTTTTCACCAGAAACAATTACAGGATTGATCAAAACAATAGGACTCTTTTTGCCGTTTGGGAATATGTCTATTACGCATATTTTTAGAGGGATTCCGATTTGAGGAGCGGCAAGTCCGGCTCCGGAAGAGGCATACATGGTTTCAAGCATGTCTTCTACAAGTTGTTTAATCTCTTTTGTGATTTTTTCAACGGGTTTGGTTTTGTTTCTTAAAACAGGATCACCGTATTTTACAATTGCAAATTTTGACACAGAAATACCTCTCTTGTATTCTCAATAATTCAAAATTATATGAAAGAAACGATGAGAAATCAATAGGAGATATTGACGATTGTCAGATAAAATTTGTATACTCTCGCGGAACAAATATTTTTAGTACGGGGCTATAGCTCAGCTGGGAGAGCGCTTGCATGGCATGCAAGAGGTCAGGGGTTCAATCCCCCTTAGCTCCATTTTTTCTTCGGTCTTTTCGTTTCATACTTTGTTGCCAAAATGTTCGGATACTTCGGGCTCCGCCCTTTACAGTATGCACTTACATTTTGTCGCCTCGTCTGAAACGAAAATACAGGTTAAAATATACAGATCCGCTTAGTTGCACTCCCTGATATACCTCACTTTGTTATAAAAAAAATCATTAAAAACCCTTTGAAAAAATGTAGCAGCTTTGTTTTATACTTTGTTGCCAAAATGTTCGGATACCTCGTTTTTCTTTCCAATCTGAGTTTTGCGATTGATTTGTGCTGTGTCTGTTGGTACGATACAATAAAAAAATTCAGAGCAGACTAATTAAAACATTGATAATAAATAAATTGACGTAAATGTATAAATTTGTTAGAATCTTCAACATCATTATAATAATTTTTGGGGGATATATGAGGAAGTCGTTGCTTCTGAAGGTGTTGTTGTTGGCTTTTGTAGTTGCGGTGTTCGGTTGTTCTCAGAAACAGGAACAGCAGATCGATGATAAAAATGTTGTAAAAGTTTGGCATTGGATGACGGACAGACAGGCTGCGTTCGATAAACTTGCCGAACAGTATTATAAAGAGACCGGTGTAAAAGTTGTTTTTGAAACTTATGCTCCTACCGATGTTTATAAAAATAAAGTAACAGCTGCAGCAAGCGGGCAGCTGCTTCCTGAAATATTTAATCCTCTTAGCGATAAAAGAGAACTTTCATCATATATTAAAGCAGGGTTTATAGAAGATCTTACCGATGAAATGAATGCCGGATGGAAAGATGTTTTCTTCACTAAATCGCTTGAACAAAATAAATTTGAAGAAGGAAACGAGTGGGGAGTAAAACCGGGATATTACGGAGTTCCGCTTGATGTAAGTTCTTTAATGATATATTACAATAAAGATTTGTTTGTGCAGGCAGGTCTTGATCCTAATAATCCTCCCAAAACATGGAAGGAATTTATAGAAGCCGGTAAAAAATTAAGAGCGGCAAACATACAGCCTTTTGTAAGCGGATTCGGCGAATCATGGCTTATAGGAGCTTTTGCCTCTTCATATCAGTGGTCATTATTCGGAAAGCAGGGGATTTTAGATACAATAGACGGCAAAATAGCATACAATGATCCAAGATGGGTAAGAATATTTTCTCTTTTAAATGAAATGAAAGAAAACAAAATGTTTGCAGCCGGAATGGTTACGATGGTAAATAAGGATGCCGAAAGAACTTTTGCGACCGGAAGAGCCGGTATGTCTTTTAACGGTTCGTGGGGAGTCAATGTTTATAAATCGATGAATCCTAATTTAAATTACGGTGTTATGGCTCCGCCTGTTCTTGAGGATGCAAAATATCCGTTGTTGATATTCGGAGGAGACGGATCGGCAATGTTTGTCAATGCCATGTCTCCTAAAAAAGATAAAGCTATAGCATTCTTGAAGTGGCTCAGCCAGAGACCTCAGCAGTCTTTCCTTGCAAAAGAAACATTAAATATCCCTTCAAATAAAGAAAGCGCGCAGGACTTGCCCGAAGTATTAAAAGTTTTTTCGGAAAGCATAGCCAATACGTTTGAAAATCTTCCTAAGCTTGAAGCATGGCAGGTAACAAATTACATCAATATAAATTTACAGTCCGTAATGATAGGAGAAAAAACTCCTAAAATTGCCGCTGATGAAGTACAGGCTGAAAAAATAAGACAGGAAAAGGCAAAAAAATGAACGTAACACCAAAAGAAAAAACAGTCAATTTAATGTTCATTCTGCCTGCATTAATTTTGTTTCTGGTTTTTAATTTTTATCCTTTACTGAGAACTTTCCAGCTGAGCTTTTATCAGTGGAACGGAATAGACAAAGATATGGTTTTTGTCGGATTTGCGCAGTATAAGGACATATTGTTTAATAACCCTGCTTTTTGGAAGTCTATGTTGAATGCCGGTTATGTTACAATTCTTGCTCTTACTCTCCAAAACGGGCTTGCGCTGTTGCTGGCTCTTCTTGTAAACAGACAGATAAAGGGTGAAAACATATACAGAGTAATATTTTTTCTTCCGCCCGTTTTATCGGGTATCGTAGTCGGATTGATATGGAAGTTTGTTTATGACGGAAATTTTGGTATTTTAAACCACTGGTTAATTTCATTGGGCTTTACGGATTTTAAAGATTTTGCATGGCTTTCTGAAATAAAAACTGCCCTGTCATCAGTTGCGGTTGTTCATATGTGGAAAGGATTCGGATACGGATTTATTATTCTTTTGGCCGGTCTTCAGACAATACCTAACGAATTGTATGAGGCTGCCGAAGTAGACGGCGCAGATAAATGGCAGCAGTTTAAGCACATAACTGTTCCGTGTATGATACCTGTTTTTACGATAGTTACGATTTTAACAATACTCGGTTCCATGCAGATTTTTGATTTGATTTATTCTATGACAAGGGGCGGTCCTGCAGGATATACGCATGTTCCTATAACTAAAATATATGAATATATGAGTAACGGAGAATTCGGTTACTCTACGGCGATGGCTATAATTTTCGGTATGGTTTTGCTCATTGTCTCTTTCGGGCAGTTATATGTCAGCAAAAAATTTAACAGGTAAACTAAAATGAACTTATTTAAAACTAAAAAAACATTGATGGATTCAATTACGCATATAATACTTATACTTGTCGCTTTGACTTGTATATTTCCTGTTTTTTGGATGTTGTCGTCATCTCTTAAAACACAGGAAGAAATATTTACGAAAATGTCACTCTTTCCTGAAACATGGCAGTGGCACAATTATGTTCAGGCTTTTGTTAAAGCAGAATTCGGAATGTATTTTCTTAACAGCGTAATATATACGGTAGTAGGTGTATCGTGTATAGTTTTTGTCACTTCACTTGCGGCTTATGGTTTTGCAAGACTAGAATTCTGGGGCAAAAATGTATTTTTTTATCTTCTTATATCCACTTTGCTTATACCTATACCGGGTGTTTTCGTTCCGTTATATCTTTTGTTAAAAAAACTTTATTTGCTTGATACCAGAACAGGATTGCTCCTTTGTTA
>Ga0116193_1003425_pt1 | contig 11460 bp, 10 predicted proteins | sample AD_UKC115_MetaG_FD_89892 | JGI IMG/M metagenome (GOLD analysis project Ga0116193, IMG submission 89892) | Active sludge microbial communities of municipal wastewater-treating anaerobic digesters from Hong Kong - AD_UKC115_MetaG | ecosystem: Engineered > Bioreactor > Anaerobic > Digestate...
AGCGCGCGCATCTCGCTCTTTTTCAAATTCTCCTGCTCGCGCTTGTTCTCTTCGATCAGTTCTGAAAGCTTCGCGGCCATGGTGTTAAGGCTTTCGGTGAGCTTACTGAGCTCGGAAACCCCGGATTCCGGCGCGCGCACGTCCAGATGGCCGCCCGCGATCATGCCGGCAAAGTCTCGAAGCTGCTCAATGGGCCGCCCGATGGCCCGCCCCAGCGACTTCTGGGCGATGAACGCGAAGATCAGCGACGCCAGAAGCAGGCAGAGCTCAATCGACAGCGTCACCCCGACCACCCGCTGCAGCTGGTTGCTGGCGGTCATCGCCGCGTCGCTGCCCTTCTATTTCTTCGCGCTGAACCTGCCCAAGCTGATCGTCAACGGGCCGATCCAGGGCGAGGGCTTCGCCGACGGGGCGACGCGGCCCTATTTCACGCTGCCGCTGCCCGACTGGCTGGGCGGCGGACATGTGTTCGACGGCGTGGACCTGGACCAGATGAGCGCGCTGTTCGCGCTGTCGTTCACGTTTCTGGGCCTCGTCTGCATCAACGGGCTGTTCAAATACCGCATCAACGTGATGAAGGGGCAGATGGGCGAACGCCTGCTGCGCCGGTTGCGCTATGAGCTGGTGGACCGGGTGCTGCGGTTCTATCCGGCGCGGCTGAGGCGCACCAAGCCGGCCGAAGTCGCCTCGATGGTGAAGGACGAGGTGGAGCCGCTGGGCGGGTTCGTCGGCGAGGCCTTCGCGACGCCGGCCTATCTGGGCGGGCAGGCGCTGACGGCGGTGGTCTTCATCATGCTGCAGAACGTGCTGCTGGCGATGGTGGCGGTGGGCGTGGTGTCGATCCAGGCCTTCCTGATCCCCTATCTGCGCAAACCCATCCTGGCGCTGGGGCGACAGCGCCAGCTGACCGCGCGCGAATTGTCGGGGCGGGTGGGCGAGATCGTCGACGCCGCCGCCGACATCCAGGCCAACGACACCTCGAACTGGGAGCGCGCCGACATCACGCGGCGGTTGGGCAAGATCTACGACATCCGGTTCGAGATCTATCGCCGCAAGTTCTTCGTGAAGTTCCTGAACAACTTCCTGGCCCAGGTGACGCCGTTCTTCTTCTACGCGGTCGGCGGCTATTACGCGATCAAGGGCGAGCTTTCGATCGGCCAGCTGGTGGCGGTGATCGCCGCCTACAAGGACCTGCCGGGGCCGATCAAGGAGCTGCTGGACTGGTATCTGGAGAAGCAGGACGCGCAGATCAAATACGAGCAGGTGATCGAACAGTTCGGCGCCGAGAAGCTGATCGATCCGGCGCTGCACGAACCCGCCGATCCCGCGCCGCTGACCACCGGGATCGAGGTGCGCGAGGCGACGGTCGCCGACGATACCGGCGCGCGGCTGCTGGACGCGGTGAGCTTCACCATTCCCGCCGGCGCGCATGTGGCGCTGGCCGGGCCGCCGGGCGGCGGCAAGGAGACGGCGGCGGCGCTGATCGCGCGGCAGGCGAGCGCGCGCTCGGGCCATGTGCTGATCGACGGGCAGTCGATCGAGACGCTGCCGCAGGCGGCGACCGGGCGGCGCATCGCCTATGTCGGGCAGGACGCCTATCTGTTCGGCGCGAGCCTGAAGGACAATCTGCTCTATGGCCTGAGGAACCAGCCGCGCCGCCCCGCCGAGCGCCACGGCCCGGCCGCCGCGCTGGCCCGGGCGCGTCATCTGGAAGACGAGCGCGCGGGCAACGCGCCCTATGACGCGGACGCCGACTGGGTGGACTATGCCGCGCTGGGGATCGACGACGCGCGCTCCGTGGATGCGAGCCTGATGCGCTTCATCGCGCTGAGCGGGCTTGAGGACGACGTGTTCCGCTTCGGACTGCAGGGCCGCTTCGACCCCGACGACGCGCCGGTGGTGGCGAGCCGCCTGCTGCAGGCGCGCGCGCTGTTCAAGGCGCGCGAGATGAGCGGCGATATCGACATCGTCGAGCCGTTCGATGCGGCGCTCTATAACAACCAGGCGACGATCGGCGAGAACCTGCTGTTCGGCGTGGCGGTGGGGCCGGCCTATCAGCCGCATAATCTGGCGCGCAACCGCACGGTTTCGAGCCTGCTGGACGAAACCGGCCTTGGCCGTCCGCTGTTCCAGCTGGGCCGCGGCATCGCCGAGACGATGGTGGAGATCTTCCGCGGCCTGCCCGCCGACCACCCGTTCTTCGCGCAGTTCAGCTTCATCGCGGCGGCGGACCTGCCCTACTTCGAAGCGCTGCTGGCGCGGCTGGACGCGGGCCAGCCCTCGACCGCCGAGCAGCGGGCGCGGATGCTGGGCCTCGCCTTCGACTATTCCGAGGCGCGCCATCGTCTGGGCCTGCTGGACGACAGGCTGCGCTCCATGCTGCTGGTGGTGCGGCGGCTGTTCAACGAGCGGCTGCCGGCGCATGAGCGCTCGAAAATCGCGTTCTACGATGCGGCCGAATACAATGAGGCGGCGTCGGTGGAGGACAACATCCTGTTCGGCCGCATCGTCTATGGCGCGCCGGACGCGCAGGCGCGCATCCAGCACATCCTGCACGAGGTGATCGGCGAGCTGGGCCTTGAGGACGACATCGCGCGCATCGGGCTCGGCTTTCATGCCGGTGCGGCCGGCAAGCGGCTGACGCCGTCGCAGCGCCAGCGGCTGGCGCTGGCGCGCGCGCTGGTGAAGAATCCCGACATGCTGGTCGTCAACGGCGCGCTGGCCGTGCTGGACCCGCATGCGCAGGGCGAGATCCTGAAGCGCGTGATCGCGGCGCGCGCCGGCAAGGGTCTGGTGTGGACGCTGGCGCCCGGCCAGGACAGTTCGCCGTTCGACAGCGTGATCGCCTTCGAACATGGCCGCATCGCAGGCGCGGCATGAGGAGCGTGTTATGAGCATCATCGACGAGGTCGAGGCGCTGCGGCGCATTCCCTATTTCGCGACGATGGATTCGGCCAAGCTGAAGCTGCTGGCCTTCGCCAGCCACCGCCTGCAGCTGCCGGTGGGCGGCGTGCTGTGCCGCGAGGGCGAGCCGGGCGATGCGGCCTATATCCTGCTGGACGGCGAGGCCGAGGTGATGGTGCGCACCGCAGAGGGCCACGATGTCGTGGTCGCCAAGGTGCCGAAGAATGCGTTCATCGGCGAGATCGCGGTGCTGCGCAACGTGCCGCGCACCGCGACGGTGGTGGCCTCTTCGCCCATCGTCGCGCTGAAGGTGGGCAAGGACGCGTTCTTCCAGCTGCTGCGCGACGTGCCGCAATTCGCCTTTGAGGTGATGCGCGAACTGGCCGAGCGGCTGGAGGATACGACCGGGCGTCTGCGCGAGGCGCAGGGGCGGCTGGACGCGGCGGGACTGGGGAACTGACGGATATGGGCCCGCTCACGGTCTGGGGTGAGGGGCGCGGGTTTCGCGTCGTCTGGCTGCTGGAGGAGCTGGGGCTTGCCTATCGCCTGCGCGATGTCGATCTGAGGCCGGGGGCGGACAGCGACCCGGCGTTCCTGGCCGTCAATCCGGGCGGGTTCATTCCGGCGCTGCAGGATGGCGAGACGATCCTGGTGGAGTCGATCGCGATCCTAGAATACCTGCTCGCGCGCTATGGCCGGGGCTCGGCGCTGGCGCCGGCGGCGGAGGATGAGAGCTTTGCGCTCTACCAGCAGTTCCTGCATCTGGGCGAAGCGGGGCTGGCGGGCACGATGTTCTTCGCCGCGATCCCGCCGCGGATCGCGCCGGACGGACAGGGCGACAACTGGACGTCGCGCTGGGCAGCGACGTTGTTCGAAGGCCGCCGCCGTCTCGTGGCGCGGCAACTGGCGCGCGCGCCCTATATGGCGGGCGACGCCTTCACCGCCGCCGACATCTCGGTCACCTATGCGCTGGATTTCGCGCGCCGTGTGGGCGGCGTGGCGATGAGCGCCGACGAGGCCGCGTATGTCGCGCGCACGAGCGGGCGGGACGGCTACAGGCGTGCGATGCGAAGCTGCCACGCGACAAGGGGCTGGGTGGAATCGCTGGGCGAAGGACCGTTCTAGCGCGGCGCGCTGATACGCGGCGCGCGCCGGCCGGTTTCATAACGACCGCGTGAGCGCGCGAAATAAAGATTCCGGCGCGGAGTCATCCAGCGCCCGGCGGCTTCGTAGGACTCTGCACGCGGCCACGACGCCGCATCATACGAGGAGCCCCCATGAAGACCGTTTCGCGCGGCGTCGTCGCCGCGATCGCCCTGTCCTTGTCTCTTTCGGCCGCGCCGGCCGCCTTTGCGTCGATGGACGAGAAGACCGTCGAGGTCGGCGGCGCTGCGATGTATCCCTCCAAGACGATCGTGGAGAACGCCTCGGCGGCGGCGAACCTGACGACGCTGGTTGCCGCCGTGAAGGCGGCGGGACTTGTGGAGACGCTGTCGAGCGAAGGGCCGTTCACCGTCTTCGCGCCGACCAACGATGCTTTCGCCAAGCTGCCCGCCGGCACGGTGGACGATCTGGTGAAGCCCGAGAACAAGGCGACGCTGACCAAGATCCTGACCTATCACGTCGTGGCAGGTAAGCTGACCGCCGCCGATGTGCTGGCCGCGATCAAGGCGGGCGGCGGCAAGGCGGTGCTCACGACCGTCGCGGGCGAGCCGCTGACCGCCGAACTCGACGGCGACAAGGTCGTGCTGACCGACGCCAAGGGCGGCAAGTCGACCGTCAAGCAGACCGACGTGCTGCAGTCGAACGGCGTGGTGCACGTGATCGACACCGTGCTGATGCCGTAACCCATCCGGCGCGATCCGAGCCTCCCCCGCTCTCCGGATCGCCCCGGCGCCGCAGCTCCTCCCCTCAGGAGCTGCGGCGCCTTTTTTTCAGGCGCGCTCGATCGTGACGACGATAGGGACGTGGTCGGAGGGCTGCGGCCAGTCGCGGGCGTCGCGCAGGATGGAATGGGCGGTCACGTGGCCCTTGAGCGCGCGGCTGGCCCAGACGTGATCGAGCCGGCGGCCGCGATCGGAAATCTTCCAGTCGTGATTGCGGTAGCTCCACCAGGAGAAGACCTTCTCCTCGATCGGCACGAACTGGCGCGTCACGTCGATCCAGTCCCAGCCGGCGAGGATCGCCTTGAAGCGGTCGGTCTCGGGCGGCGTGTGGCTGACGACATTCAACAGCTGCCTGTGGCTCCACACATCGGTTTCGTGCGGGGCGACGTTGAGATCGCCGACCACGACGACGCGCTCGGTATTCTTGCCCCGGCGTCTGGCCCACCAGGCTTCCTTCTCGTCGAGGAACTGCAGCTTGTGGGCGAACTTCTCGTTCACCGCCGGGTCGGGCACGTCGCCGCCGGCGGGGATGTAATAGTTCTGGATCTCCAGCCCGTCGGCGAAACGCACGGTGAGGTGGCGGCCGTCATCCTTGCCGCACCATTCGACCTTTGAGACCTTGGCGAAGGGCTCACGCGAGAGAATGGCGACGCCGTGATAGCCCTTGCGGCCGTTGATGGCGCGATAGGGAAAGCCGAGCGCTGCGATGGCGTCGTGCGGAAACAGCGGGTCGTCGACCTTGGTTTCCTGAAGGCAGATCACGTCGGGCTGCGTTTCCGCCACCAGCCGCGCCAGAAGCGGCATGCGCAGCCGGACCGAGTTGATGTTCCAGGTGACGAGCTTGAGCGGCGGCGTGACGGACATGCACCGGCTTTAGGGCGGGTGGACGGCGGGCGTCAATTCGACGCATCGCAGCGGTCTTGTTGCCGTGCGGCTGCAGGGGCTCCCATGAGCCGATCGCCGGGGGGCGACATCCCCTGAGGAGGCCGTCATGGCAGAACTCGACTCCCAGACCATCGCGCAGGATTTCGCGCGCGACGGCGCGTTCCACACGATCAGAACCTACATCGCCGCGAGGAGGATCACGCCGGAACAGGCGTCGGCCTGGACCGCGCAGCTGTTCGCGGTGTTCGAGGAGAAGATCAAGGAAGCCCAGAAAGAGGTGCAGCATCTGCAGACGGTGCTGATGCGGCTGGCGGCGGTGGCGGCGCGCGGCAAGCGCAAGCACCCCTACAAGGAGGTCGACCCGCACGTGGTGAGCCTCGCCCATGAGCTCACCACCTTGGATAACTGGGTGATGAGCCTCTATGAAACCGATCTCACCATGATCAGCTATGGCGCGCCGGAACGGGCCCGCGCCAAGCCCGGCGAGATGGCGCGGGCGATGGAGGCGCTCTATGCCAAGCGCCTCGCGGAGATGAAGTTCACGCTGAACGCGCCCGAGCTGTTCACGCGCGGCTGAAAAACGCCGGCGCCATCGGGCGTGAGCCTTGCGCCCCGAGGAGGCGCGTTTTCGACGGCCGTGCTGCGCTTCAGAGCGGGCGCAGCGAGCGCACCGTCGTCTCGAACACGTCCTTGAATTCGTCGAACTTGGCGGTCTCGGCGAGGCAGGCGCCGATATAGACGACGCCGGGCGTCGCGGAGACGACGATGCGTGCGCGGGTCTCGAAAGGGATCGATTCAAAGCCGGCGCCGAGCTTCAGCGTCGCGATCTGAACCTTCAGGCCGTTGGCGTCGATGATCTCGCCGCCTTCCAGCGTGATGAGGTTGATGTCGGCGCCGAGGACGTTGGCCCAGTCAGCCGCCCCGAATGGCGTGGCGAACAGCTGGGTGTTGATCTGATCCTGCGTGAGGCTGGCGAAGCCAGCGACGGGCGCCGCCTTGACGCCGCAATTGGTGACGTTGTCCGGGGCGTGGGCGAAGGTGAAGCCTTCCGCCGATGCGGGGGTGGTGGTCCAGCCTTCCGGGAAGTCGACGGTGTAACGGCCGGCCGGATCGTTGAAGGCGCTGAGACCGACGAAAGCGGCAAGGACGAGGGAGAGGCGGGCGAGGCGCATGAGGGATGTCCTGTTGGATAGTCCCGATGATCCTAATCGGCGGCGTGGCGCCCGGTCGAGAGCCGGTGGCCCGGCTGCGCCGCCGTGACGCGGCACTCAGGGCGGCGAAGCGTCGCAGCGGAACTCTGGGGGAGGGCTCGCCGCCCTGCGGCGTATGCCGACCCTGATCGCCTGCGCCGTGCGGCAGGACGACCCGGACGATGGTGCGCGCGCCTCGCGCGCTAAAGGGCCGCCTTTTCGATCAGCCACGCGGCGGCGCGCTTTTCGAAGAGATCGCTCTGCGCGCCTTTCATCAGGTTGGGGAAGCTGTCGGCGAGCGTCGCGTGGGCCGTCATCGTGTGATCGAGGCCTGGGACGGTTTCGAAGGCCGCCTTGCCGGGATTGTTGGCGTTGACGATGTAGGCGCTGAGCGCGTCGTCATACGCCTCCGATACCCAGTCGAACTCGCCGTGCAGCGCGAGCAGTTCGCCGCGATAGGCCTGCCAGCCGGCGGTCACGGGCGCGTCGTCGCATTCCTGCGCGAACCTCAGCGACCGGCCGCCGACTTCATCGAGGCTGCCGGCGCTGTCTTCGAAGACCTTGAGGTCATCGGGCATCCTCGCGGCGATGGCGGCGCGGTCGAGCCGGTCGACGAACGCGGCCGCCAGCACCTTGCGCCAGACGCGCAGCAGCGGCTCGGTCTCGCCGGCGGGCATGTTCTGCAGCACGAAGCGGCGGCGGAACGTCGCCATCAGGTAATCGTAGAACGGGCTGACCGCGCCGCCCCAGGTGACGATGCCCTTGAAGCCGGCGTCGTTCGCGATCAGCGGCACCTGGATCGCGCCCATCGAGATGCCGACGCCGAAGAGGCGCGAGGCGTCGATGCCCGGCAGTTTCGCCAGCTCCTGCGCCGCGGCGCGGAAGGCTTCGACCTCGATGTCGAAGCCGCCGGTGCGGCAGTCTTCGCCCTCGCTGTCGCCGGTGCCGGGCTTTTCGACCAGATAGATGGCGAAACCGGCATCGTTGAGCGTCTTGTAGAGCCGCCCGATGGGGCCGATCGTGGAGGCGAAGGTGTCGTTGGTGATGCAGGGAATGCCCTGCAGCATCATCATGGCGGGTGCCTTGCCGTCGCGCGTGAGCTTGTCCGAGTTCGGCCGCGCGAGCTGGGTGCGGACGCGGATGCCGGAGGGAAGCGTCACCTCGCCCAGCTCCATCACGCGGCCATCGACGGCCGGAACGGGCGCGGCCATGAGCCTGGCATCCATCTGCACGGCCTCGCCGCCGCGCTTCAATCCAAGCGGGACAAGATCGCCTTCCCTGCGGCGGCCGAGCGCGCCGATCACCTCGGCCGTGGTGGCGACGGGCTTGCCGTCGACCGCGACGATCTGATCGCCGGGCTTCAATGCGCCGAGCGCCGGGTTCATCACCTCCTCGACCTTCACGATGCCGCCCGCGCCGCTGAGCTTCACGCCCAGCACGCCGCGGCGCGGCAGCTCGCCTGCCGATGACGCCGCGATGCCCGTCAGCATCGTCGTCGCCAGAACCAGAACTCGAATGGATGCCCGAACCATGCCGTCGCCCCCTGCGTCGGTGTTGCGGGAGGAAGCCTGTGGGCGGATGCGGCGCGCGCCTACACACGCCCGCGTGAAACGGGCGCGTCTGACGCGGGTGTGATCGGCTGAAGGAAAATGGAGCGGGCGAGGCGATTCGAACGCCCGACCCCAACCTTGGCAAGGTTGTGCTCTACCCCTGAGCTACGCCCGCTCATCTTTAGGCCGCTGGGCTGAAGGGTATGGCCCGGCGCGAAGGCGCGCCTTATTGCCGAAATCCTCGCGCGATGCAAGACAGGCTTTGCCGGGGGGCGACACGTCAACGACAGAGCCGGGAAAAGGGCATGACGAACGGACAGGTAATGGCGCGCGGGCAGGGTCTGCGCCGGCTGGATTTCGGCGCGTTTTCCGCCGCCGCCAGGGGCCGGGCGGCCGCCGTGGCGCTGACGGCGGCGATGGCGGGGCCGCTGGCCGGCGGGCCGGCGCTGGCGGCGCCGCCGGTCGGCATCCAGGTGGTGACCGGCACGATCGATTTCGGCGCCGCCGAGGGGTCGGAGGAGCGCAACGCCTCGCTGACCCTGCTTGAGAATTTCCCGGCCGCCCCGGCGCTGGTCTATCTCGATCTCAACATCGCCCCGGCCGTCGCCGACCCGAACGCGGCCGAGAAAAAGCTGGATTTCGGCGTGACGATCTATGGCGCAGACGGCAAGCCGCTGGACGCCGTGCCCTGCGCGCTGGGCGCTTCGCAGATGATCGACCGGGGCAACCGCGCGATGTCGATCCAGGCCGGGGCGATCTATCCCCATATCCTGCTGGATGTGGAGTTCGTCGGCCCGGCCGAGGCCCCCTATAACGCGCTGTCCTGCGACTATGCGCCGGCCCTGCCCGGCGAGGTGGCGCTGCGCCTGACCGGGTTCTTCGTCGTCCAGAACACCACCGTGCCGACGGCGCGGGGCGTGCGCCTCGTGCCCTTCATTCCCCCGATGGCCGAGGCGCTGGAGGCGCTGGGCAAGAGCCACGCCGATCCGTGAGCGCGGCGGATGAGAGCGAAGCGGCGCTGCTGGCGCGGCTGGAGGGGCTGGGCATCGGCTATGTGCGCTATGTCCATGCGCCCATGTTCACCGTCGAGGACGGGCAGGCGCTCTATGCCGGCATGCCGGGCGGACACGCCAAGAACCTGTTCCTGAAAGACCGGAAGGGCGCGCTGTTCCTGGCGGTGGTGGAGGCCGGGACGCCCGTGTCGATGCGGGCGCTGGAAAAGCGGCTGGGGGCGGCGCGGCTGTCGTTCGGGCGGCCCGAGCTGCTGGCCGAGGTGCTGGGCGTGACGCCGGGGGCGGTGACGCCCTTTGCGCTGATGAACGCCGCGCCCGGCCGGTTGGCGGTGGTGCTGGACGAGGCCCTGATGGGCTTTGACACCGTGCACTTCCACCCGCTGCGGAATGACGTGACGTTGGGGGTCAGTCCCGCAGGATTGCTGGCTTTTCTCGCCGCGACCGGGCACGAGCCCATCCGGTTCGCCTTTCGGGAGCTGCCGGGCCCCCCTATATAGTCGGCTTCAAGACTTCAGCCCTTTTCGAGTTCGAGATGTCCGACCCCACGCTTGCCCCCGCCGACACCGCCGCGCCGCTGATCAAGGACACGACGGATCGCGGCTTTGCGGCCGACGTGATCCAGGAATCGATGAACCAGCCGGTCATCGTCGATTTCTGGGCGCCGTGGTGCGGGCCGTGCAAGCAGCTGACCCCTGTGCTGGAGCGCCAGGTCGCCGCCGCCAAGGGCGCGGTGAAGCTGGTGAAGATCAATATCGACGAGAACCCGCAGATCGCGGGGCGGCTGCGCATCCAGTCGATCCCGGCGGTCTATGCCTTCCGGGGCGGGCAGCCGGTGGACGGCTTCATGGGCGCGCTGCCCGAAAGCCAGGTGAAGGATTTCATCAAGCGCCTCGCGGCGGCGGCCGGCGGCGGCCCCTCGGCGGTGGACGAGCTGGTGGCGGGCGCGAAAGAGGCGCTGGAGGCGGGCGAGGTGGCTGTGGCGGCGCAGGCCTTCAGCGAAGCCCTGCAGGCCGAGCCCGACAATGTCGCGGCGCTGGCGGGGCTGGCGCGCTGTTATCTCGCGACCGGCGATCTGGAGGGCGCCAAGCAGGTGCTGGCCGCCGTGCCGGAAGAGGCGCGCGGCAATGAAGACGTGAAGGCCGTGGAATCGGCCCTGGCGCTGGCCGAAAAGGCGGGGCCTGCGGGCGAGAGCGCGAAATTCGCCGCGCTGGTGGAGGCCGAGCCGGACAATCTGCAGCATCGCTACGACTATGCCATGGCGCTGCTGGCCGAGAACGAGACCGAGAAGGCGATGGACGAGCTGCTCGCCATCTTCAAGCGCGATCGCAAATGGGAAGACGAGAAGGCGCGCAAGGAATTGCTGACGCTGTTCGAGGCGCTGGGCGCGGCCGATCCGCTGGTCGCGGCGGGGCGGCGCAAGCTCGCCTCGCTGCTGTTCAGTTGAGCCCGGCGATGCACGTCTGGCCGGTCCTCTACAAGAGCGCGGACGATCTGCCCGCGATCATTCCGGTGTTCCCGCTGTCGGGCGCGGTGTTCTTTCCGCGCGCCAACCTGCCGCTCAACATCTTCGAGCCGCGCTACCTCGCCATGGTGGACGATGCGATGCGCACCCAGCGCATCATCGGCATGATCCAGCCCGCCGGCGAAGGGGCGCGGCCGCCGCTGCATGCGGTGGGCTGCGCCGGCCGCATCACGCAATACGGCGAGACCGATGACGGGCGCATGGTGATCTCGATGCGCGGCATCTGCCGCTTCCGCGTGGGCGAGGAGCTGACGGTGATGACGCCCTATCGTCAGGTGCGCGCCGACTATGCGCCGTTCGCGGAGGATTTCCGCGAGGCCGAGCCGGGCGAGCAGGAGGCGGCGTTCGACCGCCGCGCCTATCTGGCGACGCTCAGGCTCTATCTCAAAGCCATCGCGGTGCAGATCGACTGGGACTGGGTGGAGAAGGCCCCGGTGGAGGTGTTGATCAACGCCTTCGCGATGCTCGCGCCGCTGGCGCCCGCCGAGAAGCAGGCGCTGCTGGAAGCCG
>Ga0116193_1003426_pt1 | contig 11459 bp, 8 predicted proteins | sample AD_UKC115_MetaG_FD_89892 | JGI IMG/M metagenome (GOLD analysis project Ga0116193, IMG submission 89892) | Active sludge microbial communities of municipal wastewater-treating anaerobic digesters from Hong Kong - AD_UKC115_MetaG | ecosystem: Engineered > Bioreactor > Anaerobic > Digestate | place...
CATTTATATCTTATGTTTTTTATTTCATTATAAAATTTTAGTTTCATTCGTAGGGTGAAATTTATTGTAAATTTTACATTTTCATCTGTTTATAGCGTTTTTGGAGATTCATTTTTTTGATTTTAAAAGTGAATATCTTAAAAAATCTTATTACATTTGCACGTTGAACCAATCCCGAAACTAAATTATCATATTCACAGATCTTTATTTACCGAAGGTTTAGTTCAACATCGTATATAAAACATTTGGCAGTCGGTGGGTTATCGAGCGTTTCAGCTCGTATCAAAAGTACTTGTAACTTGACAGGAAAGTGCTTCGAAATGCCAAACGTTTCATATACGTAACCGTTAGCGTTCATTGTAAAAGAAAAAAAATGCAATTATGAAAAAAATAGTTTTAATTCTAGGAGTCGTCTTTTTATTGACATTTAATGTTAATGCAACCACTTGGTTTCCATCAGAGCATACTTGTCCTGTTTGTAAACATAAACATGAATATCAAGAAATTGGAAGTTATGGTGGTTATATTTATCATTGGCCTTCCAAATATCAATATGTATATTGGCCATTGACCGATTTCCCATCTGTATATTGTTGCCCTAAATGCCATTTTGCTACTTATATGTGGGACTTTGACAGTATTCCTGAGAATAAAGTGGATACTTTAACGAAGTTTTTATCCACAGTAAAACTTGAAAAAAAGTACAAAGACTATCTTGATATTCCAATGACAACTCGACTTGAAATTGCAGAAAATGTCTATAAAATACTCGGACAAGACAATGAATTTTGGTGTAAATTCTATCGTGTACAGGGATATCATTATGACCAAGAAGAAAATAAAGAAAAAGCGAAAGAATCTCGACTAAAATCATTAGACTATGCAAGATTAATGCTTTCAGATTCAGTTTATAGTGGACAAGAGAAAGAAATTCTTTTCATAATTGCAGCAATGAATAATTTTATAGGGCAAAAGGACAGTGCACTGATTTATCTTGATAAGGCAAGTTTATTGACTTACGAAAATAAAAAATGGAAGGAAGAAAACGTAAAAGGACTTGACGAATATTTGACTGATTTGATTAAGCAATACAAAGAATTTATTCGCAAGGAAGATGAAGAATAACAACGAAACGCTAACATCATAGGAATTAAACGAAACACGCCCCCCAAAAAACACTTTGAGGGATAACTTTCAAAGTGTTTCGATTTAATTCATTGTTGAACGGAACCTTCGGATGATGATTTTTTCAAAACGAAGAAGTACTCTTACTTGGTTTTTTAATCCTATTCCATAACTGAATCACCGAAAAGTCATTTGAAAGCGGTAGGAACCCAAATGTAACCAGTAGGAATGCAAATGTAACCAGTAGGAATAGAAATGTAACCGGTAGGAACAGAAATGTAACCGGTAGGAACAGAAATGTAACCGGTAGGAATGCAAATGTAACCGGTAGGAATGCAAATGTAACCGGTAGGAACAGAAATGTAAGCGGTAGAAATGCAAATGTAAGCGGTAGAAATGCAAATGTAAGCGGTAGAAATGCAAATGTAACGGGGGAAAATGCAAATGTAACGGGTAAAAACGCAAATGTAACGGGTAAAAACGCAAATGTAACGGGTAAAAACGCAAATGTAACGGGGGAAAATGCAAATGTAAGTCGAAGCAATGCAAATGTAAGCTGAAGCAACACAAATGTAAGCTGAAGCAACACAAATGTAAGCTGAAGCAACCCAAATGTAAGCTGAAGCAAGCACCCGCGGCAAAGAAGCAAGCACCTGCAAGATGGAAATATTCGGGCAGGGACAAAAGCCCGGTAGAAAAAATCACCGCAAAGGCCCCAAGACGCAAAGATTTTGCCATCCGAAGCGTGAGGCGGTAGGCGGAAAGCCCGCAAAGACGGGAGGCGATGTGGACGCTGCTGCAAAAGAGCGACCGGAGGAAGCTCCTTTTGCAGCATTGCGGCCACACGACTACCGGCTGCGGACTTGGAACCGGACGCCGGCGGCCAACGGCCGACACGCCCTAAAGAAAAATATAAACTTAATTCATCAGATTCATCTGAAGATTCGGATAATCTGAATAGATGCTTTGTCCCTCTTTTTTTTAAAAGATAAAATCTGTATTTAAAAATTTGGATTTATCGTCTTTGATGATCTCTGTGATAATCTGTTGGTTTATTTCATTCGACTTGGCGGCAACCAGTGTACGGATTGAAAATACTCTTAAGGCATCCGTAACCGACAGGGTTCCCTCAGCAGAGTCTTTCCGGCCGGTAAACGGGAAGGTGTCCGGTCCCCGCTGGCATTGAGAATTGATATTTACACGACATACTTGATTGACTAAAGTGTCTATTAATGTTGCAATTTGGTCAGCATTTTTTCCGAAAACAGATGCTTGTTGTCCGTAGTTGGAGTTAATGACATATTGTAAGGGCTCTTCAATCTCTTTATAGGTTACAATTGGAATTATCGGTCCGAATTGCTCCTCTTTGTAAATATCCATTTGCTCATTTACTCCGGACAAAACTGCGGGATAAAACAGCGATAACGAAGTTTGTCCTCCGTGTGGATTTTCGAGTTTAGCTCCGTGGGCGAGTGCATTTTCGATGAGTTTTGTCAAATATTCGGGTTTTCCCGTTTCCGGAAGCGGGGTGATGTCCATACCCTCTTCCCACGGGAGTCCGATAGATAATTTTTCGACTGCAGCCGCGATCTTTTCAATAAACTCATTGGCGATACTTTCATGTACAAAAAGAATTTTTAAAGCAGTACAACGTTGTCCGTTGAAAGAGAGCGTTCCTAAAACACACTCTTTTACGGCGGCATCAATATCCGCATCGGCCAATACGATGGCCGGATTCTTGGCATCCAACCCCAGAACCGATTTTAAACGATGAAGTTGAGGATGTGCTTTTTTAAGAATATCTGCCGTTTTACTGGACCCGATGAAGGCCAACACATTTACTTTTCCGGATTCCATTAATGGGCCTATCACGGTAGCACCGCTTCCATAAACCGTATTTACGACTCCTTTGGGAAAGGCTTCTGCAAAAGCACGCAAAAGAGGTTCATGAAGTAAGATGCCCATTCTCGGGGGTTTGAATACAACAGTGTTTCCCATAATTAATGCTGGAATGAGCGTCGTATAAGTCTCATTCAACGGATAATTAAAAGGACCCATACAAAGCACCACGCCCAGCGGAGTTCTTCTGATTTGCGCAATAATTCCTTCCGAGATGGTGAAACGGGAGGAGTCACGATCGAGATTCTTAACTGCTTCTATGGTATCATTGATATAATCTACGGTTCTGTCAAACTCTTTTTCGGAATCGCTTCGTTTTTTGCCGATTTCCCACATGATCAGTTTGACAATCTGTTCCCGTTGTGCTTTCATCATCACAACAAACTTTTTGACACACGCGATACGTTCTTCAATAGTCATATTTGGCCAAGCCCCTTTTCCATGATCAAATGCAGCAGCAGCGCTATTTATGGCTTCTATGGCCTCCTTCGGTCCCATGGAAGGAAAAGCGCCCATATAATTATCCAATTGACCATCTTTTTCTACATATATCGGAGAATATACTTCTTTGTAAGGACCTTCCCAGGTTCGAATCTCTCCGTCCAGCAAATAAGAGGACTGAATAGTTGGAATTTTAATACGGTCTTTTTCTTTAATTTCACTTTCAGCTACAAAAACATTCTGCAAATTTCTCATATCTATATTCTTGTTTTTTGGTATGTATCTTTTTAATTAAAAAGCAAAAGTAACAATTTTAAATGAATAATTCATCTAATTTATACTAAACAGATAAAAATGCGTTTAATTAACAACGACAAATTTCAACCAAAGCAATGAAGAAGAAAAAAATACTATTTGTTTGTTTGGGCAATATTTGCCGCTCGTCGGCAGCAGAAGCCATCATGAAAAAGATATTGGAGAGAGAAGGAATAAACGAAATGATAGAAGTTGATTCTGCCGGTATTATTTCAACCCATCGCGGGCAATTTCCTGATCCGAGGATGCGTAAATACGGAGCTCTGAGAGGATACGAAGTGAATAGCATTTCCCGCCCCGTAGTTACCGAAGACTTTCATTATTTTGATATGCTTATCGGCATGGACGACCAGAATATTGCGGATTTGAAGAAAAAAGCTCCCTCACAGGAGACTGCCCGAAAGATCAGTAAAATTGATCGTTACTTCAGATATCATGATTACTCCTATATTCCGGATCCGTATTATGGGGATAAAAAAGAGTTCGATCTTACCATTGACCTTCTCGAAGATGCCTGCGAAGGACTTTTGGAAGAACTTCGGAACGAATAAATTTTATTGGTGTCCAGTAAAATAAGGGCCAAGAAAATAAGCTACGACCTCGGGGAAGGCCGGCAATCAAAAGTTCCTCAAAGAAATTATCGAAAGTTGTTTATTTATCTTTTCGTACTTTTGTCTTGATACAAAAGTACCAAAAAATCAAGGCAAAAAGAATGCCGCCCGCTCTGCCCATCCGCTAAGCGGTTCTACCAAAACAAGGCATTTCCTCCTACTTTCGTATGAGGAAATGCAAGCGACAAGCGGTTTTGCAAGAACCGCTAAGCGAATGGTCATTCACAGCACCGCCGCCTCTGCTTTTTGCCGGGCCTGCGCGCGTGCTTCGTGGCAGATTGTATTGTGAGTGCCAGAGCTAACTCTTTTTGATTTTTTTTTGGCTTACTTTTTGAAAAATAAAATCGTGCACTTGATTATCAGGCACTTTTGATTATTTTTTGACGGTTTTTATTTTTTACCGGACAGCAACGAATAAATTTATAAAAAAGGGAAATTAAAAATTATTGGTGTCAGGGAAAATAAGTGAAGAAAATAATAATAATTTTCTGATAATCAATCAGTCTATAATATGTATTTGGGTGTGTCGGCTTCGCTGCCGGTGCCCGGTGATACGACCTCGAGCATAACTATGTACGAAGTCGAGCATAACTATGTACGAAGTCGAGCATAACTATGTACGAAGTCGAGCATAGCTATGTACGAAGTCGAGCATAGCTATGTACGAAGTCGAGGAAGGCTTGCAACCAAAAGTTCCTAAAAGAAATTATCGAAATTTAGTGGGACTATTCTAAAATCTGTGTCAAACCAACCTCGGTATAAAAAATCAATGCCCTCAAAAGCAATTGATTTTTTATACCGCAAAGGTAACGATTTATTGTAAATGTTTTGCATAACGTTCTCCAAATTTTTCAATCAATTCTTTTTGCATTGATTTCCAATTAAATGCAACTTTATTCCATGATTTTTTTTGATACATCAATGTTAAATACAGTTGCTTGATTAATCCTTTATCAGTACACCATGCAGCTTTAGTTTTCGTTACTTTCCGCATAATTCGATGAACGGCTTCTACCGGATTTGTAGTATAAATCATCTTCCTGATGGCAGGAGAATAATCCATGAACGGAGTTAATGAATCCCATTCTTCTTCCCATTTTTGACGTATCATCTTATACTTTTTATCCCATTTTTCGCCAAACGATTCCAAGGCTATCTTGGCATCTTCCATTGTAGCTGACTGATATACAAGTCGTAAATCTGCACACACTTTGCGTATGTCTTTGTCGCTGACAAAACGGGTACTGCTGCGGACCATGTGAACAATGCAGCGTTGAACTGTCGCCTGCGGATATACCGTCTCCAATACTTCTTTAAATCCGCGTAAGCCGTCAACACAGAAGAATATCACGTCTTCCATGCCTCTACGCTTTAAATCTTCCAGTATTAAACCCCACGAACTTGCCCCCTCTGATTCATTGATGTAAAGACCCAATATGTCGCGCTCTCCGTATTGATTGACGCCGTAACACGTATGGATTACTTTGGTAACAAACGCTCCGTTTTCCCGCACTTTATAATATATGCCGTCTAAATACACCACTACATAACAGGGGGATAATGAACGATTCTGCCATTCGGTTATCTCTGGCAGTATTTTATCGGTTATTGAACTGATGACGCTGTTGCTCACATTCACGCCATAAATCTCCCGCAAATGTTGCTGCACGTCTTCTACCGAATGCCCTCGAGCATACAGACTCAATATTATCTCGTCCATGCCCGTGGTCAGTTCTCGTTCCCAGTTCTTTACCAGCATCGGCGCGTATTCTCCCGACCTGTCGCGGGGCGTGTTTACCGTCAGCATCCCACCGGTACTGCGTACCTGCTTCTGCTTGAAGCCATTGCGACGGTTATCGGTGTTTTCCGGCTGCTCTTTCAGAAAACTGTCCAGCTCGCCTTGTAATGACAAGTTGACCATCTTCTGTAACATGCCTGTAAATACTCCGCTTTCGCCAAATAATGGCTTGCCCTGATACAATCCCTGCATCATTTGCTGTTGTTCTTCTCTGTCTGGTATGAACCTGTCAAGTTCTTCCTGTAACTGCTCTTGTCGAGCACTCTTTTTTCTTCCTTTTTTCATGTGTCAAAATTATTATTTATTTCCTATTCCTGACACAGATTTTTGTATAGTCTCCTGTTCGTACTTTTGTCTTGATACAAAAGTACCAAAAAATCAAGGCAAAAAGAATGCCGCCCGCTCTGCCCATCCGCTAAGCGGTTCTATCAAAACAAGGCATTTCCTCCTACTTGCGTAGGATGAAATGCAAACGACAAGCGGTTTTGCAAGAACTGCTAAGCGAATGGTCATTCACAGCACCGCCGCCTCTGCTTTTTACCGGACAGCAATGAATAAAAATCATTCAATTTTCCTTTAATTCATTGTGATTTTATTCCAGATTAATATTCTTATCTTTAGGATATTTTACGCTGTAGCTCACTGTAAAGGTTTTGGTTTCTCCCGCATTTAATTCCATTTCCCATGTCAGGACGCCGATATCTTGTTTGTTGAATGTTGGCGTGGTTGTTTCCGGCAGCAATTCCACTTCAATCTCTTTGAGTTTTGAAATGGGGTATTGTTCTTTGAGAACGAAATTAATTTTTTTAGTTTGATTATTCTTCACGGTAATACGATAAGTCAAAAGTACTTTGGTATCACTTCCCAGTACCTTGATACTGCTGTAATCCACCAGCTTTTCCCTTTTTACGGATACACGGGGTTCTGTTCCCAAGGTCAGTGCCAGCACTTTTTCGGTAGAGCCGGCATTGATAAATGTTTGTCCGAGATAGGTTCCGTCATAAGTAATATTGGCATAAGCACTTAACAAGGCGAGTTTTTCCCAATCTTCAATATCAGCCAACAGGAAAGTTTCTGAATTTAATTTGGGAGCGCAGTAGTATTTGTATTTTGCGTTTGTCTCTTTAGTCTGTAAATCGATGGTTTGTCCTTTTCCATTTCCGGGAATTGTGTAAGGAATTTCAATTTCGTATTGCGTATTCAGATGATCATCCGATTGTTGGATGTAGTCTTCCATTGATTTTGTGGTAATTAGAACGGCGCCCCCTGAGGCTCTGGAGCCGTAGGTTGCCATTGCATCATTCGCAGATAATTCTTCTCTTGATTTTATTGAATTCAAATCGATGGAAAGCGCTTCCCGCATGGGAACTTCGCGGCCATTTACAAAATATAGGGGATAGGTGACGGCAATCTGTTTTTGTGAAACAGAAATGGCTTCCTCTGTTTCCATATTTCCTCTTACTGAAACATTATCACTAACAGTAAAAGAAATATTTTGATTGTCACTATATCCATAACTATTGCAAGCGGCTCCCGAATAACCACTATAGTTTTGGGTTAGATAGTACAAAAACCAAGTTGAAAATAACGGGGCAACTTTAGTCTGTCCGGGCGTGGCTGTAGAAAGGGTCAATTTCACTTTGTTCCAATCGAGTCCGGTCGTTTGAAAGACATTTGCTTTACCAGAAATTTTAATTGGTTGGTCCATTGAAACAATAGTCATATCGTAAAAAGGAGTCCATCCGGCAGCGGTTGTGAAATAACTTACGGTCAATTCCGTAGTGCCGGCCAAAGCTGCGGATAAGGTCACTTCAAGAATCCCCGAGGTTTTGATGTTTTTAACTTCTTCCTGTTCCGTTTGATTACGCAAACGAGCCAGCGTTGTTTCGTATTGATTTATTTTTTCATAATTGGCGGCTATTTCGGTCTCCAATTGTAAAGCTTTGGTTTGATAATAGTCCATATTTTTTACCAATTCTTCCATCCCTAATCCCGATTCGGAGCCGGAGACATTCTTTTCGATTCCTTTTTTCAAAAAAGAGAGCAATTCGGATTTAATCTTATTGTCTGTCTTAATTTTGGCGATAGCGGTACGACAAACTTCAATTGAATCCTGCCATTTTTTCACTTTTACGTTTTCTGTTTTGGGGGCAGACAGGTAATCCACCGAAAATTCAAAAGAGGAGACAAAAACTCCTTTGGAAGCTTTTATCATGATACTCTTTTGGTCTATGATGGGACTTAACCCCTCAATTGTGATGGTGTTCACTCCTTTTTGAACCGTGACGGTGGTGGTGTGGGTCAATTTTGCCCCTTTGTGAAACACGGCGGCTTCTTTAACGGGAGCAGTTACTCGTTGACTTTCCTGGGCTAAAAGTCCCAAGTTGATGGTCAATGCTAAAAACAGGATACTTAATTTAGAGATTTTCATCTGATTTATTTTTTAAATTTAAATGATACCAATCTATTTTTCTTGAAAAATACATGATGGCTACAAGAATAAGGAAAATTGCGATACTTCCGATTAATAGTGCATAATCTTGAAGTTGAATAATTATAAAAATCAAGGCATACAGCAAAGCAATAATTCCGGAGATCATAAAGGTTAATTGCCATGATTTTAAGATTGCTTTGACATATCCGGCGATAAGGAGCAGTGTCGCCACGGCGGAAATGAGAAATGCCCCATTAAAGTTCAGATGTTCGGAGATGGAAAGCAGCAGCGTATAAAACACAACCAATGAAATTCCTACGAGTGCGTATTGAATGGGGTGAATAAAGACTTTACGAAGAATTTCAATAAAGAAAAAGACCAAAAAAGTAGAAACAATAAATAAAATGGCATATCGAACAGAACGGTACGACTTTTGATAATTATCAACGGGGACGAGCAGGTCAATTCCAAAAGAGTCGTTATCAATATAATAGCGATTACCTGTCCACATTTGCGGAAAATTCCGGTTCAGATGAAGCACATTCCAATTGGCTTTAAACCCTTTTTCGGTTACTTCGCGGCTATCCGGCAGAAACGCTCCGTTGAAGCTGGGGTTGGGCCATTCGGACACAATATTGATATCAGTTTCTTTCCCTACAGGGGTAAAATAGAGGAGTTGACTTCCTTTTAAATTAAGAGAGAAATGAAATGAACTGCCGTTCAGCTTGTTGGGAGACAACGCAAGGAGGGCGTTCATGCCGCTATTGACCACATCATTGGCGGAGACGCCGGGATTAAAGGAGAGGGTGTCGTTATCCCAGAAGAGATCGACTTGTTTTTCCAACCCCCGAAGGTCGCTAATCCCCACGACAAATTCGGCTTTATCGAAAAGTACATTTTTGGGATTAATATCAAGCAGAGCCAAGTCTATCGAATCAAAAGTTCCGGAGAGTTCCAGTTTTGAGTCGTACACCACCACTTCATAGATGCCGCGGGTTCTCTTTTCCGGGTTGATTTGTCCTGAAATGTCAAGTTTGGAGGGCAAAATATGGAGATATTCTTTCACTTGAACGATCTTCTCTGTGGAGTCTTTAGGTGAAATCTCTTTCACAAAACGATAATAAGGAATAGAGATAAAAGGCCCCGAGATAGTTTGGGCATTTCCCCATTTCGAGCTGACCTCATTGATGGCAATCGATTGGGTTTGTTCTCTTTCCGAGATTAATCCTTGAATCATCAATGTAGGAATAAACAGAATAAGTATGATAATCACGATTACCAATACTTTTAAATAAAGATTTTGTTGTAATGCTTTCATTATAATTTTTTAAAAAAAGTTATTCTTTTTTCAGTTTGCTGTACACGGCAATATCGGTAAAAATATCATTTGCGAGCAACTCCCCGTCGCGTTCTATTCCTTCCAATCGAAAACCTAATCGTTCGGGAATCCGGCGGCTTGGGAGATTTTTCACGGCGCATTTAATTTCAATACGGTTCATGCCCAAATCGTCAAAAGCAAAAGTACAAAGTCGCTTTACGCATCTGGTCATAATTCCCTGTTTTTGATATTTTTCCGATAACCAATAGCCGATTTCCGTTTTCTTATTTTGGTAATCGGTATCTTTAAAGCCGATTAATCCGATAAACCGGTTCATTTTTCTAATCGCAAAAATCCACTCAAAGCACTCTTCGGGGGCATTCACCACAGAAGTAACATATTTGAGTGTATCGGCCGGTTCTTTGGTCGTTTGCACAAAAGGGAGCCATTCGCCGAGATAAACCCTTTCGTTGTCAATAATATGAAAAATATCCAGAGCATCCGAAATTTCCAATGGTTTCAGTTCTATATCTCGGTCAATAATAATTCTCATCTTTTCTTATATAATCTTTAGAAAAATGGGATGATGGATGAAAGAAGATTAAACTACGGTCCAGAGATTCTACTATAGAATAACGGACAAATATACATGATTTATTTCATCAATAAGATAAATTTAATTTTTTTTTGTTTTTGGGCATGTCGGCTTCGCCGCCGGCGTCCGGTTCCAAGTCCGCAGCCGGAAGCCGTGGGAGCGCAAAGCTGCAAAAGGAGCTTCCTCCGGTCGCTCTTTTGCAGCAGCGTTCCCATCGGCTTCCGTCTTTGCGGGCTTTCCACCTACCGCCTCATGCAGGGGATGGCAAAATCTTTGCGTCTTAGCGCCTTTGCGGTAATTTTCTACAGCATTAAATCGATGTTCATACCACCACCCCAAAAATCCTCTGATTAAAAATAAAAAAATAAAACTATTTGTATTTGTTAAAATAAAAGCTATTTTTGTAATTCTGTTAAAAAAATATACATTAATATATTAAATCTGCCGATATTGGAAATGAAGCAGACTGAAACAGTTTGAAACTTGTTGAATTTTAAAAAGAAAAACTATAAATGGCAAAGAATTATGCGTTAGCATAATCGCGAACACCTTAAAAATATGAGCAAGAAAGTGAGCAAAAACGGAAACGGCACAGAAGAACCTTTAGAAAAACAACTCTGGAAAACTGCAGACAAATTGAGAAAGAACATAGATGCTGCCGAATATAAGCATGTGGTTTTGGGATTGATTTTCCTAAAATATATCTCCGATGCTTTTGAGGAATTGTTTGCAAAACTGAAAACCGAAGAAGCACAGGGAGCCGACCCCGAAGACAAAGACGAATACAAAGCCGAGAATATTTTCTTTGTACCACAGGAAGCCCGTTGGAAATTACTTTTATCCAAAGCAAAACAACCCGATATTGGAAAATTTGTGGACGATGCAATGGATGCCATCGAAAAAGAGAATGCTTCATTGAAAGG